>SPKZ01001522.1_pt1 | contig 12971 bp, 10 predicted proteins | sample 2456571 | NCBI WGS metagenome assembly SPKZ01 (sample SAMN11192286, study PRJNA482655) | marine metagenome | biome: ENVO:00000447; feature: ENVO:00000244|ENVO:00000211|ENVO:00000569|ENVO:00002023; material: ENVO:00002151; isolation source: ocean water from marine abyssalpelagic zone ...
CGCGGTACAGGTCACCATCGGCAAACGCAACAGCAGCCTAGGGAAGAACGCGCCGCCCTCACAGCGCCTGCTGCTGGAGCTTGAGTACCTACGATTGGCACCCGCTTGCATTGAAGCTCAGCGCGCCGAGGGTGAGGACGAACTCGCCAATACCTTGGAAAGCGCCTGGGCGCAGAAGCGTGAGCAGCTACCTGCATTGATTTTTAATGCCACGCTGGGCGGAGAGGAGTTCCGCAAGTTCTGGCGCCCGGGAGCTCTGACACCGAACTACCCGGCGCAAACCAGCAGCCAGGTGATCACCGCACTGGAGGCCATCAACGCCATGACAGAGCGCTGGTTGGTCGGGGACTATCGCGCGGACAACACGGCCTTTGAGCTGGAACTTAGCGAGATTGCGCGGGGTGACGGTGGGGAGTTAATCCGCGCATTGGTGTTGCAGCAGCAGGGGCTTGAAGCGGCCAATACCGCTTTGGAAGCTCGCTGGGTGGAGCAGCCGCTGTGCACATTCGGGCCAGGCGATCCTACCGCGCGAGTGTTGAAAACGGTCATCGAGAAATTTTTTGTGGGCGGCGTTCAACCCTGGTCAGCGGCCATCGGGCGGCGTAAGCACGACCTACTTGCGCCAGTCACAGAGCTAGAGACCTCGCTTGCGAATGCTACACCAGACCGCTACCGCGATTGGCGAGCGTCACGTGATGAGCGGATTGCAGTAGCCAGCGATGCACCGAAACGACATGTCGAGACGCTCAAGAAATTTCTTGAGCCGTGTGGCGGGGTTTAGCGGGTAACACGGTAAGCGTTTACTATATCGAGGTGAATCCCGAAAAATAACAAAGACGTCTATGCTTTGCTCGATCGACCGTAAGCGCGTATTTGAGACCACGCCTTTTGCACACTGGTTAGCGCTCGGCTTGGTACTGACATTAAATGCCTGCGCCAGTATCGATTTCACAGCGCCAAAATCGCAGTCCCATGCATTGACCGACACAGACACTACGCAGTTGGGTGAGTCCCTAGCCTACAGCCACGGATATCCAGAAGGTCACTCGGGCTTTCATTTGTTGTCGGACGCTATCGATGCTTTGGCAGTTCGGCTTTTGGTGGCTGACGCCGCCCAGCGCAGCCTCGATGTGCAGTACTACCTTATCAACAACGATATCATCGGCAGGGTCTTCTTGGCTTACCTGCTGAAGGCTGCTGATCGAGGTGTGCGCGTCCGTCTGCTAATCGACGACATCAGCACACGCAACATGGAAGAATTGCTCGCGGGCTTAGCCAGCCATCCCAATTTGGAATTGCGATTGTTCAACCCTTTCGCAAATCGACGATTCAGGGGCGCCGACGCATGGGATTTCGCAAGGCTCAATCGTCGCATGCACAACAAGAGTTTAACGGCAGACAACCAGGTAACCATTGTCGGCGGACGCAACATTGCGCGGGAGTATTTCGCCGCCAATATGGAATACAACTTTGGTGACTTGGATACCCTCGCAATCGGCCCTGTCGTTCAGGACACATCTGCTATGTTCGACGCATTCTGGGCGCATGAGCGTGCTGTGCCCTATGAGCAATTGAGTGAGCAGCAGCCTGACCAGGGAGAGCGACTAGCGGCGGCAGTGGCCAAACTGGAAGACGCGGTGGAGCGTGTAAACAACTCAGTGTATGGCAAGGCGCTTAGCAGTGCCTATTCAGAGTACCTGGCCACCAGTGCATCACGATTCGAGGTCGCGCCCTATCGCCTCGTGTTTGACTCACCTGACAAAGTGCTCGGAAAAGTGTCGGGTAATGAGGCTATTGTCACGCCGCTGGGCGAGGCGGCGAGATCGGCTAAGCAGGAGCTCTTAGTCATTTCACCGTATTTCGTGCCTCGCGCGGCAGGCATCAAGTCACTGCAAGGGATGGCCGACACCGGGGTGCAAATTGATGTCGTAACAAATGGCCTGGCTGCCAGTGATCACATCTGGGTGTATGGCGGCTACGCACCCGCGCGTAAACCTTTGCTAAGGCACGGGGTGCGACTCTTTGAAATGCGCGGCGATCAAGGCTTTTCGGGTACGGTGGAGGCCGGAACTGAAAAGGCTAAGTCCAGCCTTCACACCAAAGCCTTCGTGGTGGATAAGCGATACGTTTTTATGGGCTCTTTTAACTGGGACCCGCGCTCGTCCGGCATAAATACCGAGCTCGGTATACTGATGGATGCACCCAAGATCGCCGGCGAAATCACGGGCTTGGTGGAAACGACCTCAGCGGAACGCGGTTATCAGCCCTTCCTCAACGAGCGTGGCGATATAAATTGGCGCAGCATGGAAGGCGGCGAGTGGCGTATCTATGACAAAGAGCCAGAGTCTTCCTGGGGGCGTCGCGCAGCCGCCAAGCTCACTCGACTGCTGCCCATCCGCAGTCAGCTTTAGGCCGAGCCTCCGAAAAAATTCTGTTAGACTCGGCAGCAACCACGGGCTGGAGACCGACAATGAGCATAACAACACTGATCCACCGCGCAGCCGTTGCCTTTGGCCTACTCGCACTGGCGGCCTGTGCCAGCACCCCCAAGCCCGATGTGGACTACAAGGCGGACTACGATTTCAGCAAGGTTCGTACATTTTCATTTTATGATGAGTCCGGTGACGTTACGGGTGACAACCCACTCACACTGAGTGACTTCCAGAAAGAGCGTATTGATGATGCGCTGAAAACTGCGCTCGAGGTAAAAACACTCACCTACGTAAGTGATCCCAGCGAAGCAGACATTCTCATGAGCTGGCACTTGGATGCTCGCGACAAAACTGATGTACGTACTTACCAAACACCCACCTATGGCGCCTACGGCCCCTACTACGGCCCGTATAACCGCTATTCCCGCTACAACTGCTGGAGCTGCATGGGCACACAAACGGAAGTGTCGGTGCAAAACTACACACAGGGCACATTTATCGTTGATATGATTGACCCCACCTTGGACAAGTCCGTGTGGCGCAGCGTGACACAATCCAAGCTAAAAGGTCAGCACGAGTCGGATCAGGGTAAGTACAACGAAGCCGCTGCGCGGATTATGGCGGATTTCCCTCCCTACTAAGTACGGAGCGGGTTAGACCCCTTTCTGGAAGTCGCGCGCAGCACGCCCGGCAATTAACGGCAAGTCCAGATACGTTTTGATGCCCGGCTCCGCCCGGCACACATAGGGAATAGCGCTGACACCATGATTGGCGGTGGCCACGATACCTGGGTTGCGTTCCAACCCCGCGGCCACCGACTCCGGGTGCCAGCCGTGGAACACCACCTTTGAACCCGGGTCACCGGTGACTTCCACTTCAAAACGCTCGCCTTCTGCTCCGAAGCTCCAGCCCGGATCAAATCCAGACTCACCCATAAACCAGTTCACGCGCACGGTAATAACGGGCTCACCACGCACGGTACGCTGCCAGGTGAATCTTTGCGCCGCCACCAGTCCCGGCTCGATCACACCAATGGGCGTATCGACAGGCTGCGTTGCCACGGCCACTTCATGGGTGGCATTCATCTGGGGGTCGATATCAAAGCCCAGCTCGGCAGCAACCATTTCCATGGATTGTCCGAAACCATCGCCCAAAAACTGCACCATGGGACTGGCCGCCGCTTCCTCTGGCGTCTTCCCGAACAACATGATGTCACTGATAACAGCAGGCGCTCCGTAAGTACGGATATCTGAAAACTCTTCAGCTCGCACATGGGTAATGCCGGCGGACAGCGCCGATACCATCAGAGGGAACCGTTCCGTGATACCGCCAGGATGAATGCCCGTGCCATGCAGGGTGCTGCCGCCCCGCTCGCAGGCGGCCTGAATAACGCGGACGTCGCGAGAGCCAGGATAAAACCAGCCGAGCGGTGTCACCACGTTTTTACCACTGGCCAGCAGCCGACACACCAGATCGGGGTCGGCCATGACCGGGCTGTACAGCACGCAGTCCGCATCCATGGCAATCAAGGCGTCTGCGTCTTGCGTGGCTATCACCCCAATATCGGGCTCGCCAATGAGCTCGCCAACATCCTTACCGGCCTTCGCATCACTGCTGACCCAACAGCCCACCAGCTCCAGTTCAGGATGAGCCATGACCGCTTGCATAGCCGCGCGGCCAACGCCACCGGTTGCCCACTGAATAACGCGATAAGGCATCAGGCACCCGTCCCGCTGGACAGGTGCGCGTAGGCCTCTGGCAGCGCTGTGTTCCAATCGGGCGCTTTGGGCGGCATATTGAAGACAGCCGGCGGCTGCCAGGCCATAGCTTTCAACACCTCGCCCACAGAGCGCATGTTCAACATGTCATGGCTGTAGCAAAACAAGCCATCACCTGCGTAATAGAGGATAGAAATTCCCGGGACTATCCACTGCCCTCCCTCGGGCTTCTTACCCAAAACTTGATCCCACTGGCTAATCAATCGATGCCCATCGACCATGGTCCAGCGCTCAGGCGAGGACCAGCCGTGGCCGGTAAGCCCTGCCATGGAGTCCACAAGGAACTGACGGATAGCCTCGCGCCCCTCTTGCCGGCCCCAGGCAGGGTCGATATACACGGCGTCTTCGACATAGAAGTCAGCCAATGATGGCCAATCGTCTTCACCAACGTCTATGGCATCACGCACAGTCACATAGCGCTCGTAGGTGCTAAGAATCTCCTGCTCAAGCGCACTCTTAGTCGTCATTATCGCGTCTCATCTATGGGGAGTGATGAGAAGAGACTAGCGCAGACGAGGCGGCCCGTTTGATCGGGGCCAGATCAATCGCGACGTGGTTCAGCGGTTAAAACCACAACCCGGCTTGATACTCAATGGGAGGCGGCAGCTGCATGTGATTTCAGTGCCGTCAACGACACCACCTTGAGTGCTGCAGCATCGCAGGCAGCCAGAATCACCCGCGGCGCCACACCGGCATCGTAAGCTTCCTTCCAACGGCTGGCGCACAGACACCAGCGATCGCCAGGGACCAAGCCAGGAAAGTCGAATTCGGGGCGAGGTGTGGTGAGGTCATTCCCTCTGGCCTTGCTGAACGCCAAAAAACTCTCTGTGACCTCGGCACACACCACATGTCTCCCGGCATCGCGCGCTTCCGTGCGGCAATAACCATCACGGTAGAAACCCGTTCTTGGGGAGAAGCAGCAGGCCTGCAAAGGCTCGCCGAGAACATTTTTAGCATCATTGCTCACAGTCAATTTCTCTTTGGTAATCTACTTGATACGCGGCAAAGCCCGCATCGGTGTCTTTGATTGAATGGGACCTGGCTGAACCAAAAAGCGAGACCGCTACGTACTGATACTAACGTAACGAGGGTCCTCTCATGTTTGTCAAATCCATCATCCCCGCTGTCATTCTGTTCTTAATCAGCGCCACAGTGCTGTCCCTGGAAGAGCCCAAATATGCCGCGGTTCAACAGCTAGGCGAGGTGGAGATTCGTCAGTATGAGTCCACCATACAGGCACGCACCCCAATGAACGATGATGTCAGCGATACGCAGGGTTTCCGGGCCCTGGCAAACTACATCTTCGGGGGCAACGACAGAGAGCAGGAAATTGCAATGACTGCACCCGTTGAGATTCAACTGGCCGAGGACGGCTACATGGCTTTCACACTGCCCTCGGAGTTCGACATGGCCACACTGCCTGAGCCAGACCTTGCTAATGTGACCCTATTGGAGGTGCCGGGCAGACGCGTAGCTGCCATACCCTTTTCCGGTTGGGCAACGGATGGCAAGGTGTCGGAAATGACAGAAAAACTGATGGCCGTGTTAGCCGAGAATGAAATCGAAACGGTAGGTCCGCCTTCTGTCAATCAGTACGACCCGCCCATGACGCTGCCTTGGAATCGACGCAATGAGATCATCATTGAAGTACTGCCCTAGCATCCCTTGAAGAAAGGTTCTCCTAAACCGCTGGCGGTAACCTTCGAATAGGACTCTGGAGGTTTGCCGCACACGACAGTGTGCGCTTTAGAATAACGACTGTGATGCTATGAGCGCACGTCAAAACGTCTTCATCATTGGTGTTGGCATTTTCATTACGTTTGGTTGAATGGCCGTCTACCCCGCTCTTTCGAATCTCATTATGCCTTGCGCGCCTGCCGCGCCACGTACCATTGCACCAGTCTGTCCAATAGACCAAGCTTTCCACCGGCAACACCCTCCGAGGAGGCCCCTTCGATGTCCAGTTCTGCGCCACCGGCGCGGTATTGCTCAGAATACATGTCAAGAATCTTCTTTTTCACCATACCGCGCAGTGGAACGTGCGCCATCATCCCATACGTAGCCGCACCACCCTGTTGCGCCAATGAAGGATCAGCACGCACTACGGCCACTGATTCGGCCAGGTCAGCCAAGTAGTGGTCGACGACGGGTAAGTGCTGTGCCGTCACCATCGCATGTAGGCCAGGTGGACCCTGATTGCGATTTACCTTCCAACCGCGTGCATCCATTTGGTCGCCCACTGCATAAATATTCAGGTCTGGATCCAAGGACCGGTACGAAAACAGTGGTCCCTGCGGATTACCCATAACCTGCAGTCCATTTATGGCATTCACGCCGGCCTTGAGTCGCGTCACAGCCTCTAAGGTATCTGCGGCCAGATCGCGATAACCCTCCTTGCCAAATAACTGCAGCGCTGCCCATGCGGCTGAGTACCCGCCGCCGGGCCGAGTGCCGAGTAGTGCAGAGGAGGCAAATACGCCACCAGGCCAATCTTCATAAACAAACATCTGGTAACGCAGGTAATCGAGGCTTCGATAGGTAATGGTCGAGGCACCCTTCGCAGCGAATCCGTATTTATGTATGTCCGCTGAGATCGATGTCACCCCGGGTACACGATAGTCCCAAGGGGGAAGCGACTCTCCATTCATTTCCATAAATGGCAATATGAAGCCGCCGACGCAGGCATCAACATGTAAGGGAATGTTCCTATCCTGGCCAATCTTACCCATGGCAGATATTGGATCTATCATTCCGTGGGGATACTCTGGCGCTGCACCGACCATCATGATCGTATTTCGATTAATGAGTCGTTCAAGCTTTTGCAAATCAGGCGTGAAGTCGTCTTTCAGCGGCACTAGACGGACCCTGACATCAAAATACTCGGACGCCTTAAACCAAGCGACATGCGCAGTCGCTGGCATTATCATTTCAGGGCGGCGGATTTTTCGGAGGTCTCGAGCCCTATCGCGGTATGTCTTGACCGCCATCAAACAACTTTCGGTACCGCCAGAGGTAACGACGCCGCATACGTCATCCGTCCCATGAAGGAGTTCTGCTGTTGCAGAAATAATCTCGCTTTCCAGGCGCTTCAAGCTTTTGAACGCTCCAGGATTCAAACCATTCTCGGATGCGTAGCAGTGATACGCGTCCTTCAGAAACTCTGAGTGTTCTTCGTTTAGATAGTAAACCAGGCTCCAGAGCCTACCATCTTTATAATCTGGATCGTGCTGCTTGAAGACCTCGAGCCTTTGCATTATGTCTGAGGCAACGGAACCTTCTTCCGGCATAGATTTGTGCATTACTTTTCCCCCTAGCATTACCAGCCGATGTCGATGCGACTGCGGCAACGGGTAATCCGATCAGCATAGCACCTGTATAGCCTCGTATCGTCAGTGAGGTTCGACGCGACTAGTCGTTTTGCACCGTTGTAACCACTTGAGGCAGCGCTCGGGACATCGTGCCCGCGGTGCACCAGTCCCTGTCCGTATTGCCTGTAGTTCTGCAGTCAGGCGATAGCGCCTTAGCGGATGTCAGAGTGTGAAGGTTCTGCGTATGGGCTCAAAACTTTACCGATGCCATCCAGCAGACCCCCGCTATCGATATTCCTCTTACGGCACATTTCCCGCGGTAAAGATCTCGGTGGCAGTGGCTGCGTGACCATTTGCCTAAAACCAATTGATCCACACACAAGTCGCATGTCAGTCAAACCAGTAATTTAACTGTACAGCAACACTGCGTGGACGATCGTAGAAACCTGAGTAAGATGGCGCAAAGAATGGGCTACCGCCGGACAGAGTCACTTCTGTTATGTAACTCGTGACTTCCTCGTCTGTGAGATTTCGGCCAACCAGGTAAATGGACCAACGATCGGATTCCAGTCCAAGCTGGGCGTTGAGCTTTGTATATGCGTCCTGTTTCAGTGGTTCATACAACGTGACTTCCATGTATTGTTCATCCACATAGTTTGCATCGATACCTGCGAAAATTGAGTAACCTCGATCAAGCACTTTTGTATAAGCGAGGCCCAAGCTTCCTGACCACTCAGGGGTAAAAATGTTGCGCTTTCCCGCGTAGTCACAATTACGCTCGCCGGTCTCGATAAATTCGGGTCGCGGACAGGAACCTTCGTATTCTTTGAACTCAAAGTTGAGATACGCTAAGGACAGTGTTGCCGACAGCCCCTCGGTGAACTGGACGCGCCCGTCCAGTTCAACACCTTGAGTGACAGCTTCAGGCGCATTTCCTACGAAGAACCCTGCCTCTCCATCAAACTGGCTGACCTGTAGATCCCGATAGTCTGTGTAAAAAACCGCCGCATTGAGCTCTGCGCGATTATCGAACAAGCGACTTTTAATACCAGCCTCATAGGTAATTACGGTCTCATTATCGTATGCGAAGTCACCTTCGCGATTACCGCGCGCATCAAAACCACCAGACTTATAGCCACTGGCGACAGAACCATACATCATGGTGTGATCACTCGAGTCCCACTCCATTACCACACTGGGGGTGAATGCTTCTTCACTCCTTTCCTCTGATAAGTCATGCGTCGAAAAGAATCCTTGCGGATACTCAGGACCCAAAGCGGACTCTGCACTCAGCTCGCCCAAGGTTTGCAGATCAATACCTAGCAGCTGATTTACGACGATCGACTGCTCAACATCAAAATCGTTCGTCAGTGTATTTTTGCTATCAATAGTACGGGCGGCATCCTTTTCTTCGTAGGTGTAACGCGCACCAACAGTCAGTCGTACATTATTTGAAAGATTCCAGGTCGCTTGGCCAAACAACGCATACATCTCGCTGCCTGAGTCATAGGCACGGCCTGTCTTCGAGTTAGCGCCTTTGCCAATCGCCGTCAGTTCAGCGCCCAGAGGCCCTAGCCTGTCTCCAAGTGTCCCGAGCGCAGTGAGAATATTGTTGCCATCAACAAGGCTGAAGCTGTCAAATTTCAACTCGGAGCGCTGATAAAAGGCCCCACCCAGCCAATCAACAGTTCCGCCAACAGGTGAGGCTAGCCGTATTTCTTGGCTGAACTGTTTATAGTCCTCACGTTGCGTGATCGATAAAACATCAAGGCCGGTCTGGTCACAATCGCAAAGTTCGTTCGTGTCATAAGACAGCCATCCCGTGACAGCGGTCAACTCCATCTCATTGAGGTTGGCCTCAACTCGCAGTGTTACGTTCGTTGCGTCAATCTCAGAGAACTCGTCGATGCTGGTAGAGCGTCTGAAATCAAATGTACCGTCCTCTTGCCCCACGTCCTCACCCGTTAGATCTCCCAACGATTCGCCGATTTGCGGGTAAGTCGAATCGTTAAAAAGAAACGCTAGCGGCCCGCCCTGCGATGGCGAATTCACAAAGACTTCGCTCGGTGTCCCGCTAGCATCGATCAAGGCGCGCTCAATTTTCAGCGATGATGTCACTGCATCGGTCATGTCCCAACGCAGCTTCGTGCGAATAGAGAATTCTTCGCGACTGGGTTCTGACGCGGATAGGATGTCATTGTCGTAGTAGCCACCGTCCGAGAGTGATCGGACAGCCAGACGGGCGGACAACACATCGTTCAGTGGTCCTGACAGGGTTCCACTGTAGACTTGTTGGTAGAACTCATGCTCGTACTCACCCGAAACCCGGGCTTGAAAAGTATTGGTCGGCTCTGCCGTCGTTAAGGAGAGCGCACCGCCGATACTATTTTTGCCAAAAAGTACATTCTGAGGTCCACGTAAAACCTCAATGCGCGCCAAATCCATAAAGGGCATACGTGCGAGGGGCGCACGCCCCAATGCCACATCATCTGTGTACTGAACAACGGATTGTTCGAAGCTTTGGTTAACACCTGACCCGATCCCACGGATAAGGAGTACCGGTCCGAGAGCCGTGTCTGCTTTCTGAAAGTTCGGCACATATGCCGACAGATCAGCGAAATTGAGAATACCCGCCCTATCAAGCTTTTCACCGCTAACTGCCGAAACTGATATCGGGACGTCCTGTAGCGACTCAGCCCGTTTCTGTGCAGTGACCACAACCTCCTCCAAGACTTGTGCGCTGAGTTTTCCAGGATTTGAAAAAATCGCGCAAAGTGCCGCGGTTGCGAAAATATTCGCTCTCGAGAGGCCACGTGTATCCACAGTCAACATAACTTACTCCGCTCCAATCTAAGTCTCGACGTCTTTTGAAGGCACGAGATGCTCACTGCCGATTCGACCTTCAATGCGGCGCGCGAGTGTAAAAAGGTTGACTATAGATAACAAGGAAAATATATTGTTTTGCATATTTTCCCACAGATCAACGCCCGTGAATAAAACCGCAGCTAATTCGGCAGTCAGCGACAGAGATGCAGCCATTCATGCACGGGTATTGGACGTGTTCGAACACCAATCACGCACGGTGGGTCCGCGCAATGTTGTCATCAGTCAGTTAGTGGGCGAGGTTGGAATCAGTACCAAAACGCTTTATCGGCTATTTGAGAACAAATCTCACATCGTTCAAGAACTGATTAATTCATGGGCAGATCATTGGTTTCAGAAGCGGGAACAGGGCATCAGCGAGGGGCTTCCGCCAAAAGAGAGGATAGAGCGTCTTATTACGCAGTGGGCGGACCATCTCGGCAGGTTCAGCCGTGAGTTCTGGAGGCAACTTGAGCGCGATTTTCCTGAGGCTCACTCGATCTATCGAAAGCATTACCAGGTCTTTATGGAACATTCGCGGCAGAGCCTGTTGGTTGCCATTAGAGACGATTTGAATGCTGGCCTCGCACTGTCCTCGCTGATGGCGCTGGTAGATCATGCTGGCACGCAAGGTGTTTATGATCGCCATAACATGACGAGACGCGATGCGCTGGTAGAAGTAATCGGGCTGTGGGCTACTGGCGCGCTGAAGCAAGAGTATTTGTCATGACTGGAGCAGACGTATATGCCGTAGGCGCACCCTTAATTGTTTTGATGATTCTCGTTGAAGCTGCGATCTCAAATTGGCAGAAACTGGATTACTACAACAGAGCTGACTCGCTCGGCACGCTTGGTCTGCTCGGTGGGAATGTAGTCATTAATGGTGTCACTCAAGGCACGATTGTAGGGCTCTACTTTTTCCTTTATCAATTTCGCATACTCGACATCGCGACGCATGTGCCACTCTGGCTGCAATGGATCATCGCGTTTTTCGCGATCGACTTTACTTTCTATTGGTATCACAGAGCCTCACACAGGATAAGGTTTCTCTGGGCCGTGCACATGAATCACCATTGCAGCCAGCATATGAATTTCAGTGTTGCCTTCAGACAGGCCTGGTTCGGCCCCATCAGCAAAGTGCCGTTTTTTCTTTTTTTGCCCGTGATCGGTTTTGATCCGAGCATCACTGCAGTCGCAGGCGTAATGGCGACTCTGTGGGGTGTTGTAGGTCACACGCAGACCATTGGCCGCCTACCAGCGCTTCTAGAGGTGATATTCAACACGCCGTCTGCCCACAGGGTTCATCATGGCAGTAACCCGAAATACATAGACAAGAACTATGGGAACCTATTTATGATTTGGGACCATCTTTTCGGCACTTACGCTAAAGAAGAGGAACCTGTCACATTTGGTCTTGTCAAAAACATTCCTACCAATAACCCTCTCAAACTAACGTTTCATGTGTGGCGACAAATCGCCGCAGACATCCGCAGATCGACCACCGCACATGATCGCTGGATGAGCGTTTTCGGCCCGCCAGATTGGCAACCAAATTCAGAGCACGAGCTTTCACTTCGTGTGCCTGACAGGCATATATCAAGGTAGATGCTACGTGCTTTCATTTGGTGTCCAAGCTTTGCTTTGCCTAAAAGCAGTAACGGACAGCGACGGATGACTCACTAGCCCTTTGCTCCGAACGGGCGATTACAAAGATGTTGAGCAATTCCAACATTTACAAGAAAATGTTGCCGTCGACTCACATACTTATTGCGAGCAAGTTTGCCCGAATCAGTCGTTAAGAAGCGAGAGCCCGACCGTCGTCACGGTGCCGCACCCAGTCGTCGTAACATGGCGGGAGGGTTTCATAAAAGCACCACACCCTGTGGACTACAAGCGTAGAGAACGTTAGTCTCCCCATCCCGATCCGCCCGTAGCTCAGCTGGATAGAGCGCTGCCCTCCGGAGGCAGAGGTCAGAGGTTCGAATCCTCTCGGGCGGGCCATTACACAGCGCTCTCCCAATTAAGCATATCCTAACTTTTCTGAGCCGAGGACCAAATAGGGACTGCTGTTAAATCCACTCTTCAGAATCGACGAGTTTTCTGACCATTAGCTTTAGCCGGTGTCAGGTCTTTCCTACTACCCAATCGATACCCTTATAAGAACCTTAAGCACTCTGTTCTCCTCTCCGCCAGCACTCTAGAACTACACGTGGTAATCATTGCTTCATTTCGGGATAAATCTCCAAGGCGTGATGTAGTCACAGCCCTGAAGAAGTTAAGAGATACCGTATGGTGTCGCCTGGCGAATCTTCCAATTACTGGAGAAATGATGAAAGGGCTGTATTAAGTGTTGAGATATTCTTCGTGAGGTAAACCCTGAACCAGGGCGCGTAATCACTTGGGCGATGATTTACATCGTTGATCACTGACTCCCAGGACGAAAATCGATACTCGCGAATCTCGGCCGGATCCGGAGAGATGTCTCCGCGGTGCGTTCCAACGAATATGTGGACATACTCATTTTCGGTAAGCCCGCGAGTGACTTCCGCTCGGTAGCGTATATGTCCCAATCGAGTGAGGACACTGCTGAA
>SPKZ01008280.1_pt1 | contig 12971 bp, 8 predicted proteins | sample 2456571 | NCBI WGS metagenome assembly SPKZ01 (sample SAMN11192286, study PRJNA482655) | marine metagenome | biome: ENVO:00000447; feature: ENVO:00000244|ENVO:00000211|ENVO:00000569|ENVO:00002023; material: ENVO:00002151; isolation source: ocean water from marine abyssalpelagic zone ...
ATCAGCAGGAATTAAGTCTAATGTGTCGTTAATTCTGGTGGTTCGTTCTATATCAGAAGTGAGCGTGTCGCTAAAGATACTATCGAGTAAATGTCCGGCAATCGTTGAAGCATTAGGGTGACGTAATTGCGGGTGGCTTTGTTTGTCGTGGAGCGACTCTAGTCCAATACATAAGACTTTTTCTGCCCCTAAATGAATGGGTGTGCTCAATGGCGCTAATTGATGAATTGAACCATCGCCATAATAGTCTTGGCGCACTTCAATGGCAGGAAACAATAAAGGAATGGCCGCTGACGCCATTAAATGTTCACAATGTAACAGCCCTCGTAAACTACTGCGTTTCGATCTATTCCAGTCTTCTATATCGGGATGGCCCTGAAAAAAAGAAATAGAGTCACCGTTTTGATAACTGGACGCAGTGACGGATAACGCATGAAGGTAACCTGCTGCAATGTTACGTTCTAAACGCGGATAAGGGATCATTTTGTTGAGTAACTGCCGTAATGGCTGATTATCTAATAATGAGGTTGGGCGATTACTGTTGAGATCGCTGCGCATCCATTTGGTGAGATTATTAAACATATAACGGCTGACATGGAGCATGTCAGAGCGATAAATTTGATTGGTGTGCATGTTACGCCAAATCCAATCGAGTTTTTTGACCCCTAAATGAAAACAGGAAGCATAGCAGCCAAGTGCTGTGGTATTCATTGCGCCAGCCGATGTCCCACAGAGAATAGGAAATGGGATCCCTTGGTTACGCGGATAAAAACTAGCAATTGCCTTTAGCACGCCTACTTGGTAAGCCCCACGCGCGCCGCCGCCAGTTAATAACAATGCTATTTTTTTTTGATTAATTTTAGTCACCGTGTTCTTAGATAATGATCCCTTAAGCGATTAAAGATAACCTATATCCAAAAAAAAACCACTGTATTAGCAGTGGTTTTTATCGGATGTGATATTTAAAGAGGTTTAAACTAATTTAGCTTTTAAAAACTCAACCATTTGGTCAATGGCAACTTCTTCTTTGTCACCAGTTTTACGTGATTTATATTCTAACACGCCATTATCAAGGCTACGTTGACCGATAACCACAGTATGTGGAATACCAATCAGTTCCATGTCAGCAAACATCACACCAGCACGTTCTTTACGGTCATCAAACAATACTTCAATACCAGCGTCCTGTAATTTTTCATACAGATCATTAGCAGCGGCAGCAATAGTTTCGGATTTATGCATATTCATTGGTACAATAACTACTTTAAACGGCGCAATTTCTGTTGGCCAAACAATGCCGTTTTTATCGTGATTTTGCTCAATGGCAGCAGCAACAATCCGAGAAACCCCAACACCATAGCAACCCATGTTTAGAATCTGATGCTTACCTTGCTCGTTCAATACGCCAGCATTCATTGACTGCGCATACTTGTTGCCCAGTTGGAAGATATGACCGACTTCAATGCCACGTTTAATTTCTAGTTTACCTTGACCACAAGGGCTAGGGTCACCAGCAACAACACTGCGTAAATCAGCTACTTGATAATCGCTAATGTCACGATCCCAGTTAGTTCCCGTAAAGTGAACATCGTCTTTGTTAGCGCCACAAACGAAATCAGCTAAATGCGCTGCGCTGCGATCAACAATCACCGGAATGTCGAGCTTAACAGGGCCGATAGAGCCAGGCTTAGTACCTGTGGCTGCTAATATTTCTGCTTCGGTCGCAAACTCAAATGGCACAGCAATTAGTGGGTGCTTTTCAGCTTTCACTTCATTGAGTTCATGATCGCCACGTAATACCACTGCAACGATAATGTCTTTATCGCCGTCAACGCCCTTCACTAAAAGAGTTTTAACTGTTGTAGTTGCGGCAACGTTTAAGAAGGTTGCAACGTCGTCAATGGTTTTAGTATTTGGTGTTGCCACTTCTGTTAAGGCTTGGCTAGCTGTAGCACGCTCACCGGTTGGCGCAAGGGCTTCGGCTTTTTCAATGTTAGCGGCATAATCAGAACCGTCACTAAACACAATCGCATCTTCACCAGATTCAGCTAACACATGGAATTCATGAGATAAAGCACCACCAATACTACCACTGTCCGCTAATACTGGGCGGTAATCTAAGCCTAAACGATCGAAAATACGACAATAGGCTTTAAACATCGTTTGGTAAGTTTTTTCCATACACTCATCACTTAAATGGAATGAGTATGCATCTTTCATTACAAATTCACGTGAGCGCATCACACCAAAACGAGGCCTGACTTCATCACGGAATTTAGTTTGAATTTGAAACAAGTTTAGCGGTAATTGCTTGTAACTTTTTAGTTCTTTACGAACGATATCGGTGATCACTTCTTCGTGGGTTGGACCTAAAACGAATGGACGATTATGACGATCTTTAATCCGTAATAATTCAGGACCAAATTGATCGATACGACCCGTTTCTTTCCATAAATCAGCTGGCTGAACCATTGGCATTAACACTTCAACCGAATTAGCACGTTCCATTTCTTGACGAACGATAGCCGTTACTTTTTGTAACACGCGTAAACCAGAAGGTAACCATGAGTAAAGACCTGATGCTAAGCGACGAACCATGCCGGCACGGATCATTAACTGATGAGAGATTATCTCAGCATCGTTTGGGGTTTCTTTCTGGGTGGCTAATAAATAGCTGGTGGTACGCATAAGTGAACACCTTGTAAGGTTTAATGGAAAAAATATCGCTGAATTGTATCAGGTGTTACTCTTTGACACCAAGGTGTTTATGCCTGTTACCAAGGTGATATTGTTGATTACTTGCCATTGGACATCAAAATCATACAAACGTACGCCATAGTGTTGAATTTGATCCGATTGCCGCTTATAAGCGGGGCGGGGATCCTGTGCTAGCACTTGTTCAACCAGTTGTTGCAGCGCTGGATATTGCTGCTGCTGTTGAATGAATATTAATGCTTGTTCGCTAAATTCAATGGTCATGGTAATTTCGGGGGCTGCCTCAGCAAAACCGCCATTGGCCTCAATGGCATCGGAGTAGGGAATATAAGGTTTAATATCTAGCACTGGTGTGCCGTCGAGTAAATCGAGGCCACTGACTTCTATTGTCGCTTGATTGCCACTAATAACTACTCGTTCGAGCTTTACCGCCGACATCCCAATACTGTTGGGGCGAAAGGTTGATCGCGTCGAAAAAACACCGGTTTTTCTGTTACCGCCCAAACGAGGCGGGCGCACTAGGGGCTTCCAGCCTAAGTCGGCAGTTTGGTCGAAGCGGAAAATAATCCAGATATGAGAGAATTGTTCGAGATCTCGCACCGTATCAGGGTGGTTAAAAGGAGCCACTAAAGTGATCGTACCCAATGCGGCACTGGCTAATCGCGGTTGCCGTGGGATCGCAAATTTTTCTTTAAAGGGGGATTCAATAAAGCCAATCGGCGTGACTGAAAAAGATTGTTCGGTACTTAATGACATCATGACTCTTGATTGATTACGAATACCAAGCAGTGTAGAGATGAGAGGATTTTTTGCAATAGAATTCCCCCAATCAATGATTGGGGGTGGAAATTATAACGAAAAGAGCATGACAGTATTGATATCAATGCATATCACGATAAGGTTTACTCCATATGCACCGATACTTCTGGCATTATCGAGTTTATTTCGAGGTGCTTTCTCTTGGATAAATACTAACGGTTAACCGTTTTTTGGAGATATTTTTGGTAAAGCTGGCGATGGCGATTGTTTAAATCGACTTCGCGGCCATCAATAAACATTTGGAGCACTTTGTGACCTTGATAATCCAGGATATCACCTTTACTGATTACGATTGAAGCGGATTTTCCGACTTCTAATGAACCCAACTTATCGGCCACGCCAAGGATTTGTGCGGGGATTAAGGTAATTGCTTTTAACGCTTGTTCCTTACCTAAACCATATTTAGCAGCCATACCTGCGGCAAATGCTAGACTACGACTGTCCCAGGCACTTTCATAACCAATCGCGGTCGTGACACCCGCTGCAGTTAATTGACTTGGGGTTTTAAACGCCTGAGCAATGTCTTCATCATCACGTTGTGGCAAGCCAAACGCATTAGTATAGATGACGGCAATATTTAATTTGGCTAATTGCTCTTTGACCATCCAAGCATCGCTAGCGCCGATCAGAACCATTTTTAAATCAAAGCGCTGACTAAATCGCATCGCTTGCTCTATTTGCTCAATCGCTTCGGCATGAACAAATAACGGTTTGTCACCTTGCCATAGCCCTAGCATAGCATGCCATCGAATATCTTTGGCAATACTGTTGTCTTGCTGGTAGGCCGTAAAGTAGCGTTTTGACTGCTCAAAATATTGACTGAGCAGCTCTAATTGCTGACGATAACGTGTTAACGCTTTAGGGCGATTTTTTTTGCTAATCCAATAACTGGGTTGTGATGGCCAACTAACATGAGTGCCCAAAGCGCCTTTCGTTAATGCATCATCGGCATTCCAAGCGTCAAGGTTAATCAGTGATGATTGACCGGTAATCAAGCGGCCTACGGGGGTTATTTGGGCATGGGTAATACCATTAGCGCGAACCGTTGGAATAATTTCAGAGTCAGGGCTATAGGCAACATGTGTTAGTAGGTGCGGGTTATCATCGCCCACTTCACGGTCATCGACCGTCGCTCGCACTGAACTTATTTCACGTAAGCCGAGCTGAGTGGCCGTTAAGATTAAACCGGGGTAAACATGACGACCTAGCGCCTCAATCACTTTTGTGTGCTTTGGTGCAACTAAATCCGGGCCAATGGCGCTAATTTTTCCTTGTTGTAATAATAAATCGTGACCAGTTAAAACTCCATGGCTGACGGTGTGTAAAGTAGCGCCTTTAATTAAAATGGGGTTACTTTGTGCGGCACCTGGGATCATATCATGAGCCGTTACCGTACTAGTTAGCGCGATAGCACAAGCGGTGGTCAGTAATTTCTTGATGATGTGCATTATAGTTGTCCTTGCGTAGCGCTGCTTAGCTGCTTGTAGTGTTGTTGCCAAGTGTCATGGTTGTCTTCACAGTGCCAAGATGGCTGGGCCATTTTTTCACTGGCGCTAAGGGCAATAGACGTTGATTTTTTAGATTTATCCGCCATTAATTTTGTTAATAATTGCGCTTTCTCTGTTTGTTGAGCAGCTCGGGCTTGTTGGTCGCTGACGAGGTCAAAATATTTAACGCCGCCAATCCATGTCTGTTCTGCACGGGCATAAACCGACAACGGTTGATGATCCCATAACACTAAATCTGCGCGTTTTCCGACTTTAATACTACCGACATATTGATCGATTTTTAATTGTTTGGCTGGATTGATGGTGATCATTTTCCAGGCCTCGGTTGGTGACATGTCACAATAGGTAACCGATTTTGCTGCTTCTTGATTGAGGCGACGTTGTAAGTCATTACTGTCGGAGTTAATACTGGTTAACACGCCACGTTGCGCCATTAGACAGGCATTTTGAGGAATAGCATCGTAGACTTCAAATTTATAGCCCCACCAATCCGCAAAGGTTGAACCGCCTGCGCCATGTTTTTTCATTTCATCAGCCAGTTTGTAGCCTTCTAAAATATGGGTAAAGGTCGCTACTTTAAAGTCAAAAGACTCTGCTAAGCGCATAAACATTAATATTTCTGATTGGACATAAGAATGAATATGAACATGACGTTGCGAAGCTAATATTTCATTGAGTGTTTCCAAACGGAAATCCCGACGAACCGGTGCGGTGTCCTTTTTAGCTGAACGAGATAGCTTCTTCCAATCTTGTTGGCTTTGTTGATAATCTTTCGCGTGTTCAAAGGCATCTTTCATTAATGCTTCAACGCCCATTCGTGTTTGTGGATAACGACTACGATAATCGCTGCCCCAATTACTTTGTTTGACATTTTCGCCTAATGCGAACTTGATTGAACCGGGCGCGTTCGCAAACTTCATCTTGGTGGCTGACTCACCCCATTTAAGCTGAATAATCTGCGCTTGCCCGCCAATCGGGTTGGCGCTGCCATGGAGTAATTGCGCGGTGGTCGTACCGCCCGCTAACGAGCGATAAATATGAATATCATCAGGATTAACGACATCACCAATACGGACTTCAGCGGTGATAGCTTCACTGCCTTCATTAACACCCCGTGAAATGGCAATGTGGGAATGTTCGTCAATAATGCCAGCGGTTAAATGTTTGTCGGTTGCATCGATGCTAATATAGCCTGCAGGCGTTATTAGATTTTTACCAATCTTGTTTATTTTACCATTAGCGACCAAAACATCTGTATTTTCAAGTACCCCAGTGGCCTCAGATGTCCAAACCGTTGCATTTTTAAAATGAACTTTTTGCGCTGTTGGTTGTGTTTTTTGACCATAAGCTCTATTAGGCCATGTTAATTGGCTAATAAGCTGCGGTTGTTTTTTTGTTTTAACTTCTTTAATCGTTGCTGGCTGTACAGTCGCGATAATCGATTGATGATATTGGTTAACATCGATTTGCTGGCCCATCAGTCCTGCGTTTTCTTTGTCTTGCCATAAACGGTAGCGAATTGGTTGTGGTTGCTCATCGACTAATTCGTTTATCACGAAACTAACGCTGTCATCGGTGGTGGTAACATTTAACGTCGTTAGTGAGGTATCACCTTGTTTAGCTGTTATGCTGGCTTTATTGGTTAAGTTTATGGTTAGGCTGATATCTTGCCCAGTTTGTAGGCTCTTTAAGGTGTAGTTACCTGACATGGCCAAATGCTTGGGGTTGATTAGTTGATGCTTTTGACCCTGAGTCCAAACCGAGACTATTTTACCTTGATCGAATATATTGCCCTTAGTGATCACTAAATCAGCACTAAATCCTGGTTTGATTTGACCAGCTTTGTTGGCGATACCTGCTATTTTAGCTGGGATAGTGGTCAGTGCTGCTAAGGCCTTTTGTTCACTTAAACCGTGTTTAATTGCCAGCCTTAAGTTTTTCAAAAAATCTTTATTTTTAACGCCATGACTGGTGATCGCAAATTCAATGTTGTGATCTTCTAGTGTCGCCAGATTATCAGGGTTGCGTTCCCAGTGTCTTAAATCGGCTAAACTAATATCTCGCCCTTGAGCTTCGCCCAGTTCAGGTTTAGCAGCAAAAGCTAATGGCATGATTAAGCGCGTTTTTAGTTTGGCTATTTGATTAATTCTGGCGTATTCAAAGCCTGAGCCCAGCAGTGTTGAATTTATATTAAATTCGCTAATTAATGTTGCAGCTCGCATTAAAGAATGTTCATTATCGGTGCTAAAGACTAGGCCTTGCTGTTCGATGTTAGCCAATGATTTTAATGCGGCATTAAATTCTACTTTTTGACCATCTTGGAGATTAATTTTATTCGCGGCATCTTGATACCAATTAGCATCGGAAAAGGTTTGGCGCAATAGGGCAATACTGCCCATTAATGATGATGGATAATCTTGCTCTGAACTCCCTTTGTCAAATGAGCCAAAATGCTGAGACTGGGCCTTTAAGATTAAGTCGTTGGCGATACCATCGGCTAAAGATACCGTGGTGGCACGACCTTGCAGTAGGCCGTCTAACTTTGCACTTTGTACAGCGGTAAAGCCATTACTAATAAAGTCTTTGGCTTTCTCGCTGTCAGGGGCAAAGCTATTGACCCAATTATGTTGGGCATGAATAGCACCATTAGCCGCATTGCCACCAATGCGATCAATCCGATAAACCGATCCTTTATTATCGTTTTTAGGATAGTTGAAATCGATACCATAATCGGTATAAGCATCAATAAACCCCGGATAGACATCATAACCAGATAAATTAACCACTGTGGCCCCAGTTGGCGTTTTTCCACTCTGGGAAATACTTTTTATCCGGCCATTCTGAATCACTAGCGTGGCATTTAATAAAGTGCTACCTGGTTTTGTATGCACCGTGGCATTAGTAAAGGCAATTAATTGTGGCGTTTTATGGTGAAGACCTATTACCGGCGAGGTTTGATCTGCAAATGCCGTTGCGCAAATAACACTACAAGATATGGTAGCGCCAAGTATTCTTATTATCATTTTAGTAAGTCTTGCGATTAAGGGGGATATAACTTGTTAAGTTAACATTTTTTATAAATTTTATTAAAAAAAATATGTAAAAAAATGTAACTAATATTGGATAGTTAGTGATTTCGGCTATGCTTATTAAGGTCAATAACTTATGTTAATTCAGCTGCTGTTCACGCTTTAAGCGGTATAAGTTATTTGAGCATTACAATTATTAAATTATATAGGGTTCTATTATGGGTTATATCACTTGGATTATTTTAGGTTTAGTTGCTGGTATGTTAGCAAAATGGTTAATGCCTGGTAAAGATGGCGGTGGTTTTATTATGACCACAGTATTGGGTATTGCAGGCGCATTCGTTGGTGGGTATATCGGTAGCTTATTTGGTATAGGTGGTGCTGATGGTTTTAATTTAGTTAGCATCGCAACGGCTACTGCTGGTGCGTTCTTATTGCTGTTTATTTATAATAAAGTCGCTAACTAGAAAAACAGAACAACAAAGCCGATAAAATGTCTTTATCGGCTTTTTTGATAGAAACTTAAAAATTAAGCAGGGAACAATTGAGTTAGTTTGGTTGCTAACATCATATTACCCGTTGCCTTCACTTTACCCATCATAAATGCAGTCATGCCATTAACACTACCGTCTAATAAGCCTTTTAGGGTGGCGCTCTTTAAAGAAAGCGTTACAGATGGATCATCATGTTCACCTTCATGAATTTCATAAGCGCTGTCAGCAACAATCAGATGAAATAATTCACCTTCTAGATCAAATTGAAAAATTTCATCTACGTCAGCAGCTGCGGCCGTATTAAATTTGCTGGCTAAAATTTCTTTATATTCATTTACGGTAGACATAATAGATCCTAGAGTTGAGTTATTTAATGAGGTCTGACCACGAAAATAGCAATGGGATCGGTTGATGTCAATAAATTTCGAACGCTCGTTTGATTGCAAGATAACTGCCGTCTCGGTGTTTTTACTGCGAGGCTAACAAATTTATGCCAATCTTGATTGGATTTTTGCTATAATCTCGCGCTTAAAAATTAATAACCTTTTGTCTTGGTATCTTGCTGGATATGTACAAGACTGTGTACACATTTGGAAATCGCTAAATATGTCAGATCCTAAATTTATTGATGCTGTTAAACGTCGCCGCACGTTTGCCATCATATCTCACCCCGATGCCGGTAAAACGACCATCACTGAAAAAGTATTGTTGTTCGGAAACGCCCTGCAAAGAGCGGGCACGGTTAAAGGGAAAAAATCTGGTCAACACGCTAAGTCTGACTGGATGGAGATGGAAAAGGAGCGTGGGATCTCGATTACGACATCGGTGATGCAATTTCCTTATCGTGATGAGTTAGTGAACTTACTCGATACTCCTGGACACGCTGATTTCTCGGAAGATACTTATCGTACGTTAACCGCAGTTGATTCTTGTTTGATGGTGATCGATACCGCAAAGGGTGTTGAAGCTCGTACGATTAAATTGATGGAAGTGACACGTCTGCGTACTACGCCGATCATTACCTTCATGAATAAACTCGATCGTGATGTGCTTGATCCGCTAGAAGTGATGGATGAAGTTGAAACCGTATTAGACATTATGTGCGCACCAATTACTTGGCCGATTGGCATGGGTAAAGCATTTAAAGGTGTTTATCATTTATTACGTGATGAAGTGATTTTGTATCAATCGGGTCAAGGTCATACTATTCAAGAAGTCCGGATCATTAAAGGGTTAGATAATCCTGAGCTTGATGTTGTGCTTGGTGATTATGCCGAAGAGTTGAGAGAGTCGATGGAGCTAATTCAAGGGGCTTCAAATCCGTTTGATCTAGAAATGTATTTAGCCGGTGAATTAACACCAGTATTCTTTGGTACCGCGATGGGTAACTTTGGTGTTGATCACATGTTGGATGGCATGGTTGAATGGGCGCCAGCGCCAATTAATCGTATTGCTGAGCAACGTGAAGTTGAAACCACTGAAGAAAAATTTACCGGTTTTGTGTTTAAAATTCAAGCTAACATGGATCCTAAGCATCGAGATCGCATCGCCTTTATGCGTATTTGTTCTGGCAAATATACCAAAGGGATGAAAATGCATCATGTCCGGATTAAGAAAGATATTAATGTTAACGATGCGTTAACCTTTATGGCGGGCGACCGAATTCTCACTGAGGAAGCTGTCGCTGGCGATATTATCGGTTTACACAATCACGGCACGATTCAAATTGGCGATACATTCACCCAAGGTGAAAAGCTTAAATACACTGGTATTCCAAACTTTGCGCCAGAGCTGTTCCGTCGGATTTTGTTAAAAGATCCACTGAAAATGAAGCAACTGCAAAAAGGTTTAACTCAATTATCAGAAGAAGGCGCAGTCCAAGTCTTTAGACCACTACGTTCTAACGAATTAATCCTTGGTGCCGTCGGGGTATTGCAGTTTGAAGTGGTTGTAGGGCGTTTAAAGTCAGAGTATAAAGTCGAAGCAATCTATGAAGCCGTTGGCGTGTCTACAGCGCGTTGGGTTTCGTGTGATGATCCGATTGTGTTCGATAAGTTTAAGAAAAAAGCGTTTGACAACTTAGCTCTTGATGGTGGTGATAACCTAACGTATATCGCACCGACCCGCGTTAATCTAAGCTTGGCGCTAGAGCGTCATCCTGATATTGCGTTTAGAGAAACTCGCGAAAACTAATTGGTCATAGCCGATTAAAAACCAGCCCAAAGTATCATGCTTTGGGCTTTTTTGTTTTTATGGCTGACTGTATGATGAAGAGTCTACTATGAGAGAACTTCATTTTATGCACTCACTCTATCCAGCACTTGAACCTTTTTCGCAACAACATTTGAGGGTTAGCTCAGTTCATCAAGTTTATGTTGAGCAATGCGGGAATCCTCAAGGGATCCCAGTGCTGTTTTTACATGGTGGTCCGGGGTCCGGTTGCAATGAACGACATCGTCGATTTTTTGATCCCTATATTTACCATATTATTTTGTTTGATCAACGCGGCTGCGGGCGCTCACGTCCTCAGGGGGAAACCGCTAATAATACCACTTTCGATTTAGTGTCCGATATGGAAATGATCCGTCTTGAGTTGGGTGTTAAACAATGGCTTATATTCGGTGGCTCTTGGGGGGCAACTTTAGGGGTTGTTTATGCGCAGCAACATCCCAAACAAGTGTCTGGAATGATTTTACGTGGCATATTCTTAGGACGACAGCAAGACATTGACTGGGTCTATCGCGATAATGGTGCCGCCAAAATGTTTCCGCAGTTGTGGAATGAGTTAGTGGCAGAGTTGCCGTCATCACAACGAGCGATGCCGTTGATTACGATTTACCAATGGCTAATCGGCAATGATTTACAAAAAAAACACAACATCTATCATAAGCTCCAGCAATGGGAAGCTGCATTGCTAAATATAGAGTATCAGCGCTCAAGCGAAATTAACGCTAATCCGGCGATTATTCAATTGTATTACTCGCTCAATCATTGTTTTATTGATGCGCAACCTATTTTAGATCAAATTGATGTTATCCGTCATATTCCGACCGAGATTATTCAGGGCCGTGATGATTTAGTTTGCCCGCTAGCGCAAGCTAGGCAGCTGTCACAGCAATGGTCGCAAGTGAACTTAAATATAGTTGATAAGGCGGGCCATTTGGCGAGCGATCCGTTGATCATGAATGCCTTGATTTCTGCGACGATTAATTTTAGTAAAGCTCAGTAATTACAATAACTAATATTTTTCCATCTAAAGTATGATTTTATTTGTGGTAGCAACTATCTATATTTATACCCATGACCATTGGAAATGCGGGAATTTGTAAATGATATAAAACTCTATATACAAGGCGCGCGATTGAGCAATAGCTGGCTATTTGGATTGAGCGCAACGAAGTAGATTGGGTTTTAGAGCGTTACAACACCTGAGTATTCATTGATTATGGGTATAATGAGCAACTAAAATTAATAAGGAAAATATTATGTGGACTAAGCCAAAATATGAAGAAATGCGTTTAGGTTTTGAAGTAACACTATACATCAGCAATCGTTAATGTCATGTGGTAGTACAAGTCACTCTCGGTAGCATCCTTGCCTCGGGAGTGTTTTCTTCTATTTTCCCAAAAGGTGCTTATGCAAATATTAATTCTTGGTTCAGCGGCCGGCGGCGGTTTTCCACAATGGAATTGTCATTGTGCTAATTGTAAAGGGCTGCGAGATGGCAGCATTAAAGCAACTCCACGTACGCAATCTTCAATCGCAGTGAGTCCCGACGGCAAGAATTGGGCACTGATTAACGCATCGCCTGATATACGTCAGCAAATCAATCAATCACCACAGTTGTGGCCTGAGCAAGGTTCGCGAGGTACCAATATTCGCGGTGCCATCTTAACTGACAGCCAAATCGATCATACCACTGGGCTATTAACCTTAAGGGAAGGCTTACCCCTTGATATTTATTGCACCGAAGTGGTGTATGAGGATTTATCAACGGTATATCCATTGTTTAATTTACTGGAGCATTGGCACGGTGGTTTAAATTTCAAAGCCATTGGTGAGCAGGAATTTAACGGTTTTGGCGTGGATGGGGTCAGTGATATTGAATTTGTTCCGGTAACGATTGAATCAAATGCGCCGCCTTACTCTAAATACCGCGATAAAGTCGTTGCTGGTAACAATATTGGATTAAAAATTGTTGATAAAACCAGTGGTAAGTATCTGTTCTATTTACCGGGTATTGTCGAAAGTACTCCCGAAGTTGAGCAGATATTAGCGGATGCCACTTGTGTGTTGATTGATGGCACATTATGGCTTGATGATGAAATGATCGCGCAGGGGGTTGGCACTAAGCTCGGTTCCGAAATGGGACACATGCCCGTTAATGGTGATTTTGGCACCGTTGC
>SPKZ01009451.1_pt1 | contig 12967 bp, 10 predicted proteins | sample 2456571 | NCBI WGS metagenome assembly SPKZ01 (sample SAMN11192286, study PRJNA482655) | marine metagenome | biome: ENVO:00000447; feature: ENVO:00000244|ENVO:00000211|ENVO:00000569|ENVO:00002023; material: ENVO:00002151; isolation source: ocean water from marine abyssalpelagic zone ...
AATGGTGCCGACTGCCGGAGTCGAACTGGCGACCTACTGATTACAAGTCAGTTGCTCTACCAACTGAGCTAAGTCGGCACTACATTAAGTGGTGCGAATACTAGAGTAATGTTTTACTGCTTGCAAGTGCAAAACAGAAAAAAATTGATGTTTTTACCTGTTTTGCGTTTGTTTGATGTTTTTTTATCCAAACAGTGATTGAATTTGTTTTTATCCGTGCTAAATATATGCTTGCAGGCCCACAAAAACTAGATCTTCAATCACAGTACACTGATGTGTTAGTAATGAAGCGATTGTTCGCCCATTACCACCTGTCAATAAAATTTCACCGATTACAATACCTTGTTGCTCACTTTGTAAAATGGCCAAATTTATTGCCCCGATAGTAGCAGCCCATGTAGCATTATTTACATTTTCAGAGCTATTAGCGCCAAAAGCTAAACTTGCCGTTTTAGCTACATTAGCTTGTACCTGGCTGGTATTATCTAAGACACAACTAAAGAGTGTATCAATGCCAGCTAAAATCCATCCTCCTTGATGCTCGCCATTAGCAGCGAGTAAATCAATAGTGGTTGCCGTACCTGCATCAACTATTAAAGTATTTTCACTTGGGTATAGTGCTTTTGCCGCAATTAACGTTAACCATCGATCAACACCTAGTTGACTTGGTCGATGGTATGCTGACAAAACACCGTTTTTATTTTTTTCACTGACAACCTGCTGATAATGTATGTTTTGCTCCTTGCACCATAATTCAACATTATCCGTCAGTTCATTATGATTAACACTGGCTACAATTAACTTATCAATCTTACTAAAACATTCTGTTAAATATTTATTTGATAACTGTCCATTAGCAATGCTTTGTACAGAGCCCTTCTTCCCTTCGTTAACAATGCTGTACTTTGTTCTACTGTTACCAATATCAACTAAAGCAATCATTCATCACCTCGAAGGCTCACTTCACCACCATAAATAGGCTTAACCTGACCATTAACTTCAAGTAATAAAGCACCTTGGTTATTAATACCTCGACAAATTCCTTTGGTTACCCGTTCTCCGGTTAGTAATTTAACTCGTTTGTTAAGATAAACATCATGCGCATGCCATTCATCTATCATTGCTGTCAACCCTTCACCCTGATGCTGCTGTAATCGACTGTGTAAACAACTTATTAATAGTGCACTTAAAGCGTTCCTGTCAATTTTAGTTTTACTATGGCTTTGTAAATCTGTCCAACGCTGATCGATTTTTTGGGCAGCTTGTGCGGGCATATCTAAATTTAATCCAATACCAATAACGCTATGACTTGGCTCTAAGGCTTGTCCTTCCAAGTCGATTAATATGCCTGCTAGCTTCACGCCATCAATATAAATATCATTTGGCCACTTTAGCTGCACCTGCACACCACTTATGGCAAATACCGCATCACTAACCGCTAACGCACTGACTAGGCTCAATCCCATCGCGGCAGATAATCCTTGCTCCAAATACCAATACATAGACAAATAAATTTGCGAGCCAAAGGGTGACACCCATTGACGGCCACGTCGGCCCCGACCAGCACTTTGATATTCCGCCAAACAAACCTGCCCTTGCGTTAATTGATTTGGTAAGCGGCGCATTAGATAATCATTAGTTGAATCTATTAAGCTGTGCACTTCAACTTCAGGTAGAAGTCGCTTCTTACTGGTGACTTTTTGCTGAGAAATAAACAATAAAATTTGACTCTTGCTAAGCAAATGCAAAGGTTGTGCTAATTTATATCCTTTACCGGTAACACTAAAGATATCTAGCCCCATATCTACCAACGCTTTTACATGCTTAGAAATAGCAGTTCGACTAATACCTAATTGCTTACCAAGCGCCTGCCCTGAAACAAACTCACCACTTGCTAATGCCTTAATCAAATGCTCTCTTACTGCCTTCGCCATATTATTTACTCTCGTCATTTACTGCTAAATCAACAAAGTTTTGTTCACCTTGTGCAGTGATCATTCTAACTTCTGGGTAGAGCAAGACATCAAACTTAGTTAATACTTGCTGTTGAACATATTTTGCCAGCGCTACAATATCTGCACCATTTTCACTTGCATAATTAACTAAAACCAAGGCTTGGTGTTCATGTACACCGACACCTTTTTTACGATATCCCTTCAAACCGGCTTGCTCTATTAACCAACCAGCGGCTAATTTCACTTGCTGATCATCTTGAGGGTAATTAGGTATAGTCGGATGCAGCTGTTGTATACGACTAAATTCAGTACTACTCACTATCGGATTTTTAAAAAAACTACCAGCGTTGGGGATAACGGCAGGATCGGGTAATTTTTTTTGTCGTATATGAATAACTTGTTGCATGACTTCTTTCGCTGTTACCGTTTGAGGTAAATGCCCTAAGCCATTATAACTGAGATTTGCTCGCCACTTTTTTGCAAAAACAAGCGTCACTTGGGTGATAATAGCTTGGTTACGTAATGATGTTTTAAAAATACTGTTTCGATAAGCGAATTGGCATTGCTCTGCTGTTAAACAATGTAGACTTGCACTTGCCATATCAAAATATTCAACTTGCTGACAAAAATCCGCAAACTCAACACCGTAAGCGCCAATATTTTGTATTGGTGCCGCCCCAACACTACCGGGGATAAGTGCTAAGTTTTCTAAACCATTGATGCCTCTTTCAAGACAATAACTCACTAAGGCATGCCAGTTTTCTGCTGCACCAACAGTAACTTGATAATGCTCAGCTAACTCAACAACAGAGATACCTAAAAAGTTTGGTTTAACGATAATGGGTGCTTGTTGCTCAACAAATAAAGTATTACTGCCCTCACCTAAAATATAAAATGGTGTCGTAATAACCCTAGTAAGTAGCTGTAAATCAGTTAACGAACTGGGAAAATAAATAGTCGGACAAATAGCATTAATATTAAAACTATTTCTTGTTTGCAAAGACAGCTGTTGTTTGGAGAGCATATATTCGAAATATTACTAGATGAAAGTACTCTATTGTACTTAAAAACGATAGTAACACCAATTTAGCAATTAAAGCGCAGTACTATTACCAAGAATAAGGTGATAAGTCTTTAAAATTCCGTTATAAGTAATTATCTTTACTATAATCAATTACAAAAGCGTTACTTCTCTTTATTCATTTTCACTAAAAGGAAATTGTTAAAAATGAAAGGTTTTAACCATAAAGCAATAATCACAACTATCGTACTGTTTTTTACCTTATCAATCACTGTTGCTACTGCCGGAGAAAATAGCTATAAAATTTATTTAGATGCTGATTTCACTGGTACTAAAACATCTAGCATATCAATACAGCAGGGAATAAATGTCGCTCTTAGCGAAGAAAATTTTATTATTGATAACATTCGTTTTGAACTGGTGGCAAAAAACCACCGCGGAAATTCTTTACGAAGTAAGCGAAATTTAGAAAAGTTTCTTAAAGATGAGCAAGCATTAATTGTTTTTTCCGGCCTACATTCGCCGCCGCTGTTAGCCAATAAAGAATTTATAAACAGCAACAAAATTCTAATGCTTGATCCTTGGGCTGCTGCAGGCCCCATCACTAGATCAAAAAATAACAATAACTGGATATACCGATTATCTATAGATGATAGTAATGCTGGTAAATTTATTAGTACAGAAGCGGTTAAAGAAAAGTTTCGCAAACCCTTTTTATTGCTTGAAGATACTGGCTGGGGAAAGTCCAATGAGAGAACCATGAAAAAAGCGTTAGCAAGTAATGATATCGCTCCCGTTGGTGTTACTTGGTTTAATTGGGGGCTTGGCATAAATCATGCGAAAGTATTACTTCGTGATATAAAGTCATCTGGCGCAGATGTTATCTTTTTTGTCGGTAATGCGCCTGAAGGAAAAACCTTTGCTAATGCCATGATTTCACTGAATCAAGAGATCAGGTTACCCATTCGAAGTCATTGGGGAATTACTGGTGGCGATTTTGCGCAAATAATAAATGCCAAAGCCAGAGCTGCACTCGATCTTAGGTTTATCCAAACTAAATTTTCATTCTTAAGCCAACCAAGCTCTAAGTTAGCCCAACAGGTTTTCGAAAAAACCAAAATGCTGTATCCACAAATAAAGTCTGTAGATGATATTAAAGCACAAACAGGCTTTATTCATGGTTATGATCTAACAAAAATACTTATTGCGGCAATGAAACAAGCAAGGTTAACGGGCATCAAAAAAAATGATATGAAAGCAATTAAGCAGGCCTTAGAGAACTTAAAATCACCGGTAGCGGGTTTAATCAAAGACTATCATAAACCCTTTTCAACATACTCTTTAGACAATAAGAGCGCTCATGAGGCATTATCTATCCAAGATTATGCAATGGGACATTATCAGAGTAATAATAGTATTGCTTTATTTTCAAATGAATAATACAAAGAGCAATAAACTCATTTATGAAAAAAGTTAGCATTTCATTTGCACTGGCACGGTTTGTGTTTTTAAGTTGTTTTACCCTTGCCGTGCTGTCCACTGTCTTAGTGATCAATTATGTCCTTAACTCTGCAGAACTAAAGCAAGCACAACTAATTGGTAGAGAAACTTCAACTATTAGTAATAGTTACCAACTATTTCTCCATCACCGGATGACCATATTAACTGAACATGCTCATTATCCAATTATGATTCAAGCTTTGATGCAGCCGGAAACAAGCATTGGTAAAGTACAAGATTTTATGGCGGATCTAACCATTTTGGGTAAACGCTACCAACAAAGCTTACTCGACTTTGACGGTAATATAATATTTTCCACACTTGCTGGCAAAACACCAAACTATAAAGGAGCATCTTGGCTACCAAGCTTGTTAAATAATCAACAAAAAAATCATGTCGGCATACAAAAACTCAATAACCAATATTTTTGGTGCCTAGCAATAGCCATCTCATATAATAATATGGTTGAAGGAGTACTTACTACGTTAATACCTATTAAAGAGATAGATGAACAAGAAAAATCATCTAAACGCCGAGATGGTTTAATGATAGAGATATTGGCTGATAGCTCAGTACTAGCAACATTCGGCGATACTTTAAAGGGCAATCAGCATACAATTAACTGGCAGAATATCCCTATTTCATTCCGCTTTACCTTTGATAATAGTGCCAGCAATAAAGAACTTTACAATACGATAATAAAATTAAGCTTATTAATTCTTTTAGTGCTTATTTTAACAACATTGCTTGCTTATGTTTTTGGCTACCACTATTTCGTTAAGCCACTGCTGTTATTATCCCAAGCCACAGGTGAATTAGATAAAGGTAGCGAATCAAAGCTATTACAAGAAAATGTTCGCATTAAAGAATTATCCGACTTATTTAAAAAATTCAATTCAATGACAGAAAAAGTTCACCATAGAGAACAAGACTTACAATTAAGCTATGATCAATTATCAAAGGCAAATGAAGAGCTTATATTAAGTGAATCTCAACTTATCCAATCGGAGAAAATGGCCAGTATTGGCGTATTGGCAGCTGGTGTCGCTCATGAGATTAATAACCCTATTGGTTTTATTAAAAGTAATTTGGATGTATTGGATGAATATCTAATTGATATTAAAAAATATCGCCAAGAAATTAATACCTTATTAACTACAAAAACCCTCCAACATAATGAACAAGCAATAGCCAAAAAGTACGACATCGACTTTATTTTTAATGATATTCCACCGCTATTAAAGAGTAGTATTGGCGGCATAGATAGAGTCTCAGAAATAGTACAAGACTTAAAGAATTTTGCCCGTGTTGAAGAGCCTAATAAATCTAGCACAGATATTAACGAAGGATTAACAACAACACTCAATATGGCTCGCAATGAGCTCAAGTACAATTGCAAAGTACAGGTAGAACTAGGCTCCTTACCTAAAATTCTTGCCTTCCCTAGTAAATTAAATCAAGTATTTATGAATTTACTTATTAATGCTGGTCAGTCTATTGAAGATAAAGGAGAAATTTCTGTAAAAACCTTCCAACAAGGTACTGATATAGTGATTGAAGTAAAGGATAACGGTAGCGGTATAGACCCAAAAATACTTTCTCATATTTTTACGCCTTTTTTTACTTCAAAACCGGTAGGAGAAGGTACTGGGCTTGGTTTATCCATTAGCCATGAAATCATTAAACAGCATGATGGTAAGATTAAGGTAACCTCTGAAGTAGGCAAAGGTAGTTGTTTTTCAATATACATTCCAATTACAGCAAACAAGTAAGAGCATTTGTGTAGATATTGCATTGCATTTTGCAAGGCCACATAATAACCCATTGAAAATTAAATTAAAAAAACAGGAACACTCCTTGCTTGATAGATAAAGTATCTAATCAGGGAGCTTTCTTATGTACTACTTCAAAAGTGTTAAGCATTATCTATTTACTTGTTTGCTAATTATTCACTGGCCATTAATGGCAGATCCCTTTGAAAGTTGTCCTTCTAAGGCTTTTTTAATGCAGCAACAAGTAGCGCAACTTTACGGCGTTAACTTAGTCACCGGAAATTACTCATTATTATCAGATGATTTAGGAACCAATGATAAAATTAATGCCATTGGTTTTAATTTTCATGACAATTTCATCTACGGTTGGGGCTATGAATGGGGAACTTTAGTCCGCATAGGGAGTGACTACCAAGCAGCGCCAATATCATTACAAAACAATCCAGGGGTAAATTTTTTTGTTGGTGATGTCGCACTTAATGAAAACAACTATTTTTTTTACAAAAAAGGCGTTAGCTATGGCTTGTATAGAGTTAGTTTAGATGAGCAGTCAAACGACTATCTTAATGTGATCAAAGTAATTGACGGACAATCATTAGCATTAAGTATATTTGACTTTGCCTTTCATCCATCCGATAGCCTAGCTTACACTGTAGATAAAAATGGTCAATTATATCAAATAGATGTTAATACTGGTGTCGCTATTGCGCTAGGGTATGTCGGTGAGCAAGGTACCTTTGGCGCCGTTTACTTTGACGTTGATGGTAATTTTTATATTAGTCGTAATAATGATGGCTACGTATTTATCATTGATGTTACAGCCGAAAACCCAACAGCTAATTTTTTCGCTTATGGGCCTAGTGCTTCACAAAATGATGGTGCACGTTGTGCCATTGCTCCTGTTATAGATGAATCTATTGCTGCTACGACCGATTATGGTGATGCCCCAGACAGTTATGGTACAACGTTATTTAGTAATGGCGCAAGACACGGTATTAGTGACATTTATTTAGGTAACAATATAACTACTGAACATAATGCTAATGTCTACCCCAAAACAGATGACGATGATGGCATTATTTTTATCACGCCACTACTTGCTGGTAGCGATAGCCTAATTCAGGTGCAGGCAACTGGCGCCGGTTATCTTAATATCTGGGGAGACTGGGATCGTGATGGTGAATTTTCAGCCGATGAAAAGCTAATATCTGACAAGTATATGGAAAACACTACTGAAGTTTTCCTCGTTAACACCCCACTTAACGCACTAAATGGCTTTACTTGGACCAGAGCTAGATTTACTTCAATATCTTCAATAGTTGCCAGTGGCGGTGTACCTGACGGAGAAGTAGAAGACTACCGTGTTATTGTTAATAATCCCGGCAATAGCCAAATTCAAGATCCTCCTTATTATCTTGCTTTTGAAGACAGTTGGCCAGAGCAAGGAGATTACGATATGAATGATGTCGTTATTTTACAAAATTCATCATTACTACTCGCCGAATCTTATGCGGTAAAACAAATAGAGTTCAATGGTGAATTAAACGCCATGGGCGCTTCATATCACAATGGCTTTGCTATTCAACTAGACCACATATCTCCCGCCAATGTTGACAACACCTTAGTGAGGTTTGAAATAAACGGTATTTTGCAAGAAGTTAGCCCGATAGAAGCTGATACTCAATATCTAGTAATAAAAGTTACCAATAATTTAAGTGATCATATTCAAAAAACTGAAAATTGTCAGTATTTTAAAACAGAAAAAAATTGCAGTAACTCATCACAAATGACTTTTAGTATCACTATTCCATTCATTAACCCTATTGCACTTGATGAATTTCCAGAGGCACCTTACAACCCATTTATTTTTGCTAAAAATGACACCTATCATGGCGATCTGTTTTTTCATCCGGGTAGAGCGCTAGAAGTTCACCTAAAAAATAAGCTGCCCACCTCAAAAGCAGATCAGACTCTATTTGGCATTGCTGACGATGCAACGCAAGTAGCTAATAATTATTACTATCAAACTAGCACAGGCTTGCCTTGGGCACTTGCTATTAACGCTGGCTCACAAGAAGAATGGAAACACCCAAGTGAAAGGGTTGATCTCATACAAGCATACCCTGATTTTCAAATATTTGTTGAAACTAATGGCAATAAAGCAACTAGCTGGTTTTCACAAAGCAACGCTGTCAATTCTCAACTTTATTAATATCACTATAAGGAGTTAGCATTATGAAAACCAATCTATGCACCGCACTGTGGTTAATACTTCTATCCCCGTTAATCGGTTGTGGCGGAGGGGATAGCCAATCAACGCCCGCAGCAACGGCGCCAGAAACAACACAACAAACAGCACCACCTGCTGCCAGCGCCACAGAAATAGCACTGCGCACTAGTGACTTAGTAAGCGCACCGGAGTTTGATTTAACCGCTAATATTAAGTTACAGGTAACTATTCCTCCTTCACCTTCAACAACAATTCGTTATTTTATTAATATATGCTCCGATTTTTCTAGTAAAAATAATGAGATTGAAATCAATTATGCAAGTTGTAAATTAAGAACAACACTCACCTCACAAGAACAGCAATTCACCATTTCGCTAAGTACCACAGAAATACAATTAATTGCTCAAATTTGGCCTATTGAAAAAGACGCAATACCGCTAAATATATTTTTTGACCTCAGCGAGTTAGACAACAATTGGCAACTAGAGTTTTAAAGGAATTATCATTGCATTAGTTTTTATACCAAAAAGCAATGCCTAGATAACAGCCTTTATCTAGGCATTTTTCGCAGCAACCTTTACTAGTGTACCCCGTTGCATTTTGAAAATGCAGAACGCAAAAATCTATTATCACTCTACGAAAAAAAACAACAATATATAATAATCTTCTTACAATCAATCAGTTAAAAATTGGCATGCTACTTGTAACTGATTAAAGTAAGTATAATTAAATAAGGTAATCGCGTATGAAACAAACATCCTTAAACAGCCTGTTCGCTATTACCTTAATAACTTGCACTGGCTGTGCCTCTACTACAATTAGCGATTCATTAGCATTGATAGCGCAAGAAAATAACCAAGCAGTTAATGAAAAAGTGTTAAAAAAATTCAAGCCTTACGTGCGGTCAACAAAGTAATAGTGCTCGCTTATACCTTCAATTACGACCTATACAATACCGAATTAAGTTACGCCGATCGAATCACTATCGCCAAATTATTAATACAAAAAAAACACAACATCACCATTAATATTGCCCCCGCTAAAGGTGAAAATAAATTGCAACAATTAAGCCTTTCAATGGAACGAGCTAAAGTACTTCGTCAATATATTGTGCGCTTAAATAAAAGCGTAGCTTTCATTTTTTCTCCAGAACTATCAACAGACACTATTAAATTAGTTATCGGGGTCTAAGATGACAACGTCAGTAATTATAAACCTACATCTTATTTTATCGGCAATTTGGCGTCATCGCCATTTGATTACTTTCCCTGCATTAGCGCTGCCTATTATTGCCGTCATTATTTGTCTGCTAACCCCAAGAAATTGGCAAACACATACCACAATACTGGTACAAGAAAGTGCCAAAATGAACCCTTTTCTGGAAGACTTGTCGGTATCAACAGATTTAGAAAATAGAATGACCACATTAGACACTCTCTTACATAGTCGCCACATGCTAATTAATGTCGCACAAGACTTAGACCTAATAAATAATAAATCAACCGATGCCCAAAAAGATGAACTGGTTAGAGAGCTATCTGCCGCACTTAAGGTGAAATTAATGGGGAAAGATCTTGTTAAGCTTGTTTACCAAACTGACTCACCTGACAGAATTGTTGCTACCTTACTAGCCGTTAGAAAACATTTTTTAGACAAACTACTCGCCCCTGAGCTCTCTTCGCTTGCCGCTTCAGAAATTTTTTTAGCGGAACAATTAACACTAAAAACAGCCGAATTACAAGTAGCTGAATTTCGGTTGGCACACTTTAAGCAAGAAAATGTTGAACTATTACCTAGACTATACAATGCCAACAGTACCCGTTTTAGCCAATTAAATGTGCTGCTAGAACAACGGAAAATTGAATTATCTGGGGCGATTGCCGCTAAAAAAACCATTCGTTATCGACTTGCTCAAGTAGACCCTGTGATGAGTGAAATTGAACAAAACATTGTCGAAACCAAGAGTGAGCTTGCCATATTACGCTCACGCTACACCGACCATCACAGCAAAGTACAAATTTCACTTAGGCAATTATCACAACTTGAAGACGAACGCCAAATCCAAAGTAAAACATCGTACCGAATAAATGAAAGCGATTTAAACCGCTTATGGGAAATAGCCAACAATATGCAAGATGGTAAAGTTGAGAATCATCAAAATTTATTACTAGTTTCACAACTTCAAGAATTACAACTTGCCGATGGCCACGTAGAACAAATCAAAGAAGAAATAAATTCCATCATCAATCAAACAAAAACAATAAAAATTTCACTTGCTGGTAACAGCGACATGGAAAGGCAGCTACATGCATTAGAAAGAGATCTTAAAGTAAAACGCAGCTTATATAGTGATTTATTATATCGTTTTGAGAAAGCCAAAATAACGGGTGCTCTTGGCAAGTTTGAACAACCAGAAAGGATCAAGATAATTGATGAACCCTATAAACCTAGCACGCCGACAAATTTTCCTCTTTCTATCTTTTTATTCACTGGCATTATCGGTGGCATATGCTTAGGCGGCGGCTTAGCATTATTTGCAGAGTTAGCTGACACCTCAATCAGAGCCAAGTATCAACTGGAGTTAATTACCTCATCACCTGTATTAACTAGGCTACCAAGAATTTCCCCAGATAAAAGCTCAGGAGGATCCTTATGAAACCCGTCATTGTTCATGTTGTGCAACACCTAAAGCCCGGTGGTATTGAAAGTTTCGCACTAGAATTTCAACGTGTCGCACAACCTTTTTATGATGTACATATCATTTCTTTAGAAAAACACCAAGTGACAAATTATTGGAATAATATTGATGGCTTTGAGCAATTTATACACCTGCTAGACAAAAAGCCAGGTTGGCAAGCTAATATTTTTTGGCAATTAAAAAGCTTCTTTAAAAAAGTGCAACCAATGTATGTACACACCCATCATATCGGCCCTTTAATTTATGGTGGTATCGCGGCAAGAATGGCAAACATAGAACACCTTATCCATACCGAACATGATGCATGGCATTTAGTAGAAGCCAAACCGAGATTACTACAAAAGCTTATAGTCAGCTTGGTACAACCTATTTTTGTTGCTGATGCTAAGTTTGTGGCCGAACAAGTGCACAGTTTAATCCCCTCATTAAGACCTATCATTATCGCTAACGGTATCGACACAGATAAATTTAAACCTAGTACTATTGATAAAAAAAACCTGCTCAAACAAGCAGGGTTACCAACAAAACTGAAATATATCGGTTGTGCTGCAAGGTTAGAGCCGGTGAAATCACATGATATTCTAATCAAAGCACTAGCCAAACTACCAAAAAATATTGCCTTGTTACTGGCTGGCACTGGCAGTTTAAAAGCACAATTACAGCAACTCGCTATCGATTTACAGCTACAAAAAAGGGTTTTCTTTTTAGGGCATATTGAAGATATGACCACGTTTTATCCCTTAATTGATGTATTTTGCCTATCATCAGCTAACGAAGGTCTGCCCTTATCTCCTTTAGAGGCTCAAGCGTGCGGAATACCCGCAGTATTAACTGATGTTGGTGGTTGTAGAGAAGCTGTTTGTAGTAAAACAGGTTTTATTGTCCATCCCAATAACCCTGAATTATTATCACAAGCATTAATGAAAGCACTCAATCAAAATAGCGCTGATTCCCCTCGAGTATTTATCGAAAATCAACGCTCAATCAATAAAATGATCAAGCAATACGTTTCATTAACACAAGCTGATTTAAGGTGGAAATTATGTTAGATATCATAATGATAAGCATCTTCACACTAGCAATATTTTTGGTGATATATCATCATGTACTTTATCCAATATTACTAAAACTAGTGAGTAGTAATAAAAAAACATCAAATCCCGAGATAAAAAAGCGTCGCTACCTCTTTAGCTCCGCTGATAAAAAGTTAAATCGCTTTTCAATTATTATCCCGGCATTTAATGAGGCTAAGTTTATTGCCGAAAAAATTAGAAATTTAAGTTTCATTGATTATCCAAACGATAGATACGAATTAATTTTATTATGCGATGGCTGTCATGACGAAACCTATGACATTGCCGTTAAAACCCTAGCTGAACTGAGCTGTATCGACTTACACTGCCAACTGATAAATTTTAAAAATAACCGCGGTAAAGTAGCAGTACTTAAAGATGGTGTCTCAACAGCAAAATTTGAGCATATTGTTTTTAGCGATGTCTCAGCACTATTACCGGTAAATTGCTTACTTATGCTCGATAGTCATTTTAAAAACCCTATTGTTGGCGCTGTCTCTGGGGGCTATAAATTTGCCCAAAAAGGAACTGCTGGCGAACAATATTACTGGCAATATCAATCAATGATTAAAACCAGAGAAAGCTCTATTGCCAGCGTTTTAGGTGCTCACGGTGCTTTTTACGCACTTAAAAAATCATGCTATCAAGAGATCCCAGCAGATACCATTAATGATGATTTTTTGATCCCTATGAATGTGATTAAGCAAGGATATCGTGT
>SPKZ01013043.1_pt1 | contig 12960 bp, 11 predicted proteins | sample 2456571 | NCBI WGS metagenome assembly SPKZ01 (sample SAMN11192286, study PRJNA482655) | marine metagenome | biome: ENVO:00000447; feature: ENVO:00000244|ENVO:00000211|ENVO:00000569|ENVO:00002023; material: ENVO:00002151; isolation source: ocean water from marine abyssalpelagic zone ...
ATGGTCGATAACGAGGATGTCGCTCCCTCGGCGGGTCTGCGTATCGCCACCCACGAGTTCACCTCGGCGCCGGAGGGCAATACCATCAAGGTACAGTACATTCGTCCCGACAGCGAAGAGACCTTACCCTGCGTGTACTACATCCACGGCGGCGGCATGATGTCGATGTCTTGCTTTATGGGGCTGTACCGTGCCTGGGGAAAGATCATCGCCGCCAGAGGCGTCGCCGTTGCCATGGTCGATTTTCGCAATTGTCTAACCCCCAGCTCCGCGCCCGAGGTTGCGCCCTACCCCGCCGGATTGAACGACTGTGTCTCAGGACTCAAGTGGGTGCATGGCAGTGCATCTGAGCTCAACATCGATGCCAACCGCATCATTGTTGCGGGAGAGAGCGGCGGTGGGAATCTCACGCTGGCTACAGGACTGCGCCTGAAGCAGGAGGGCGCGCTTAATCTCATTACCGGGCTCTATGCGTTATGCCCCTACATCGCCGGACAGTGGCCGCAGGAGCGCTTCCCATCATCCACTGAAAACAATGGACTGTTGCTCGATTTACACAGCAATCGCGGCGCGATGGCCTATGGCATCGAAGCCTTCGAAGCGGGCGATCCAATGGCCTGGCCGTCATTTGCCACAGAAGATGACGTCAGCGGATTGCCTCCCACCATCATCAGCGTCAACGAGTGCGACCCATTGCGTGACGAGGGCATCGAGTTCTATCGATTGCTCTTAAGGGCCGGCGTACCTAGTCGCTGCCGACAGGTTATGGGAACCATCCACGGCACGGAGATTTTTCCAATCGCATGTCCAGACATTAGCCGAGACACGGCAGCGGACATCGCCAAGTTCTGTACAGAGGGCTAGCAGTCAGTCACAACACGGAGGTGACGATCATGGCATCAGACAGCGCAGGCACGATAAACACGGCTGAAATCCGGGAGCGGTACGCGCAGGAGCGCGACAAACGTTTACGCCCCGACGGCAACGATCAGTACCTAGAGATCACCGGTGCACTGTCCCACTATCTCGATGACCTCTATACCGAGCGTCATGAGCGCGAGGCGGTTGTCGACCACGTCACCGTCGCCGTCATCGGTGCCGGATTCGCAGGATTAGTCACAGGCGCCAGACTGAAAGAAGCAGGCATCACGGATGTCCGCTTGATAGAGAAAGGGGGTGATGTTGGAGGTACCTGGTACTGGAACCGATACCCCGGTGCACAGTGTGACACCGCAGCGATGATCTATTTACCGCTGTTGGAGGAAACCGGCCGCATGCCCTCCGAGAAGTATGTGCACGGACCCGAGATACTGACGCACTGTCAGGTCATCGCAAAACACTACGATTTATATAACAAGGCCCTGTTCCATACCTGCGTGACTGCCATGAACTGGGATGCTGAGGCCAAACTCTGGCGTATCACCACCGACCGGGGCGACGCGTTCACGGCGAAGTACGTCACTATGGGTACTGGACCGCTGCACGTTCCCAAACTTCCCGGCATTCCCGGGCTGCGCGACTTCAAAGGGCACAGCTTTCACACAAGCCGGTGGGACTACGATTACACCGGCGGCAACTCGGAAGGCGCCCCGCTAGATAAGCTTGCTGATAAGCGCGTGGCCATTATTGGCACCGGCGCTACTGCTGTGCAGTGCGTCCCGCACCTGGCCCGCGCGTGTAAAACCCTCTACGTCTGCCAGCGCACCCCCTCCTCGGTCGATACTCGAAATAACGAGCCCATAGATCCGCAATGGTTTGAGTCCGTTACCTCCGAAACTGGCTGGCAAGATCGCTGGTTAGAAAACTTTGCGATCAACCAGACGGGCGGGATGGCCGATGAAGATCTGGTGCAGGATGGGTGGACCGATCTATCCAAGCGCATCTTGAGCCGGATTGTGGATTTGCCTCCAGAAAAAATGACACCGGAAAACATGCTCGCGGCGTTCGAAGACGCCGATCACGAAAAGATGTCCGAGATCCGTCAGCGCGCCAGCGAGGTCGTGGATGATCCGGAGACCGGAGAAAAACTCAAAGCATGGTACCGGCAACTGTGTAAACGTCCCTGCTTTCATGACGAATTCCTGCAGGCCTTTAACGAGCCAGCCACTGTATTGCTGGACACCGACGGGAAGGGCGTCGAAGCAATTACCGAGCACGGCATTGTCATTGCGGGTAAGGAATATGCCGTCGACTGCATCGTTTATGCTTCGGGTTTCGAGGTAGGCACACCCCACGAGCGCAGAGCCGGGTTTGACATGCAAGGCGTTGGTAATGTGCCTCTGTCGCAGCACTGGAAGCACGGCATGCGCAGCTTGCACGGCGTGCATGTGCACGGCTACCCCAACGCCTTTCTTGTCCAAATGTCACAGGGCGCCAACCTGGTCTCGAACTATCCGCATAACCTCACCGAAGCAGCCAGAACAGTTGCCGCAGTTATTCGCCACGCCGAAACAAGCGGAGCTGATGTTGTAGAGGCGACGGCGGCAGCAGAAGCGAGCTGGCTGGACTACATTGGCACCAGTTCGGGGTTCTTACTCGACAGCACTGACTGTACACCGGGCTATTACAACAATGAGGGGAAGGAGCGCGACGCAGACAGTGCAGTGCCATTGGGACACCCTGAGGGTGCCGTCGCCTACTTTACCTTCATCAAAGCCTGGCGTGAATCGGGTGAATTCGAAGGTCTCACCTTCACCTGAATCGCGCCCTCTTGCCGGCGGACTCCCCAGCCACTAGCATGCGGCCTCCTACGTCAAGAGAGTAATCGCCGTGCTCCCACGCAGTTTACTGCTAACGCTCATATTCGTCCTATCTCCAGCAGCACTGTGCGGAAGTGCGCTGGCCCAACCCTTCTCCGAGAACCAGCTGACCACCGCACAACGCCTAATGGATCAAGCGCTGGAGAGCGACCTGGGTTATGAGATTGTAGAGTCGCTTACAACCGAGGTGGGCCCACGGCTTGCCGGCACCGAGGCTGAGTCACGCGCCCGCGATTGGGCAATAGCCATGTTGAAGGCCCAGGGATTTGAGAACGTGCGCAACGAGCCCTTCCCGGTACCCCTGTGGGTACGCGGCGTCGAAACCGCGGCCATCACATCACCCTACCCTCAGCCACTGGCGATCACAGCTCTGGGCGGCAGCAGCAGTACTGGCCCGGACGGTGTTGAGGCAGAGATCGTCGCCTTCAAAGACCTGGCCTCTGTTGAAGCGCTGCCGGATGGCAGCCTGAAAGGGAAAATCATCTTCATCGACGAGCCCATGACCCGCACCCAGGACGGATCGGGTTACGGGGTTGCCGTGCGCAAGCGCCGCACCACTGCCTATGAAGGTGTGCGTCTGGGTGCGGTGGCGGCGCTCATCCGCTCAGTGGGCACATCGACACACCGCTTTGCACATACGGGACAAATGCAGCGCCTGACCGAGGGCGAGCGCGAAGGCGTGCCCACTGCCGCACTGTCAGCGCCAGATGCCGACCAGCTCACACGTTCCCTGGAGCGCGGCCAGCCTGTTCGCGTAAAGATGGTACTCACGCCTGAAACACTGCCACCCTCTGAATCTGGCAATGTCATGGGCGAGATTGTGGGCAGTGAAAAACCGGAAGAGATTATTCTGGTGGGCGCGCATCTGGACTCATGGGATCTTGGCACCGGTGCGGTAGATGATGGCGCAGGCGTCGGCATCGTCACTGCAGCAGCGAGGCTGGTTGCTGCTGAAAACCCCAAGCGGACTATCCGCGTGGTGCTTTTCGGTGCCGAGGAAGTGGGTCTGGTCGGCGCAAAAGCCTACGCAGAGCAACACTGGGACGACCTCGACAATCACATACTGGCGGCCGAGTCAGATTTCGGCGCCGGCCATATCTGGCGTTTTGAAACCCGCGTGCACGAGAGCAAGCTGGAAACCGCGCAGGCGATTGGTAATGCAATGCGAGGTATCGGCGTGGGGCCCGGGCCAAACACGGCCTATGGCGGTCCCGACCTGACCTACGTTCGCGCGGCGGGCGTGCCCGTCGTCACGCTGAAGCAGGACGGCCTGGATTACTTTGATCTGCACCACACACCGAACGATACCTTTGACAAGATCGATCCTGCAGACATGGCGCAGAATGTCGCTGCCTATGCGGCGTTTATCTATTTGGCATCGGAGGTTGATGCCCACTTCCGGGGCGACGAAGAATAAATCAGCTTAGGGTCAGCGCAAGGCGCTGGCCCATCAGCTCGCCTCAGCTATCTGGCGAATGCGGGCAACCATTGCCCTCAGGCCGTTGCCTCGCGTGGGGGACAGGTGATTCAGCAGTTGAAGTTGCTCGAAGTATTCGTCCACGTTGAACGCCAGCACCTGAGCTGGCGTTTTGTTGTTGTAGGCGGCCAGCACAACCGCCAGTAGCCCTTTCACAATGAACGCATCGCTATCAACGCTGATTTGCAGGCGATCATTCTCCAGTGCCGTATCTATCCACACCTGGCTCTGACAGCCGCGCACCAGGCGCTCTTCAGTGTGCAGTGCATCATCCATCGCAGGCAACTCTTTGCCGAGATCGATGATGTATTTATAGCGGTCCTCCCAGGCATCAAAAAAACCCAGCGTTTCGACGATGTCCTCGCTGGAAACTGAGTGCCCAAAGGGGTTGGTGTCAGTCATGACTGTGGCTCTTTGCTAGATGCGTTGGGTAGAACGGGTTCGGCGCTGCGTGTGGTGCACGCGCCTAGAAGAACATGCCCGTTTCGAGTTGCGCTTCTTCTGACATCATGTCCCGGTCCCAGGGCGGGTCAAAAACAAGGTTAACCGCCACGGCATTCACGTTAGGTACCAGCGCAACGCGGTGCTCCACGTCTCCCATGAGCACAGGGCCCATACCACAACCGGGAGCCGTCAGTGTCATGTCGATATCAACACGACCCTGCGCCTGGTCTATCGCCACGCGGTACACCAGGCCGAGGTTAACGAGATCTACCGGTATCTCGGGATCAAACACGGTGTGTAAGGCCTCCCACACCTGATCTTCCTGAATGCTGCCATCACCGGCATCCTCAAAACTGAGCACCAGTGGCTCCAGCCCCAGGGCGTCGGCATCGGTGCCATCCACCCGCACCATGTTGCCGTTGTACGTGAGCGTGTAGTTGCCGCCCAAAGACTGTGTCAGGGTGACAAAGGTATGCGCCGGGATGGTGATTTTGTCGCCCACCGGCACCAACCGCGCAGGGCAATCCCGGTTGGTTGTGAGAATCGTCCGTTCCTGTGCACTCATGCGATGCTAAAGCTCTCACCGCAGCCGCAGGCGGCCGTCACATTGGGATTAAGGAACTTCAGGGTTCGATTAATACCTTCGCGCACATAATCCAGTTGTGTGCCTCGCAGGTAATCGACGGAGTCTGAGGCAATGAACAGTTGCAGCCCGTTATCGGCGGTTACAGTGACGTCATCGCCCTCTCCCGCTGAGACTTCCTCCATGACGTACATGTAGCCAGTACAGCCACTCTCTTTCACACTGATACGCACTCCGGATTGTCCCTTGCCTTGGGCTTGCTGGAGCAAGTGTTTTGCAGCATCAGGGGTGATCGTAACGACGTCGTCGTTTACATCAAAAACTTCCACACTCATAGTTTCTCTACCTCTGGCCTCAACCAAACAGCGCTTTGGCCTTGCGTATTCCTGCCATCAGGGCATCCACGTCTTCGCGGGTGTTGTAGATGGTATAACTGGCCCGGGCCGTCCCCGGCACACCGTAGTGTGCCATTAGCGGCTGTGCACAATGGTGACCCGTGCGCACCGCAATACCCTGCTGATCCAGCAACATGCCCACATCCGAGGGATGACAGCCAGCGAGCAGAAAACTGTAGATACCCACTGCTTCCCGCGGATGCCCTACGCGCGACAGGCCATCGATGTCAGCAGCCAGCGCCAGCGTATATTCGAGCAGGTCTTGTTCATGGGCAGCCGCAGCGACGCGATCCAGCGACTGCACGTAATCGATGGCAGCGCCCAGCCCGATAACTCCCGCTATATTTGGGGTGCCCGCTTCAAATTTAAAGGGCAGCGTATTGAACGTAGTGCCGCTAAAGGACACGGTTTCAATCATTTCACCGCCACCGAGAAAGGGAGGCATGGCATCAAGTAGCTCTTCCCTGCCCCACAGCGCACCTATGCCGGTAGGACCGAACAACTTGTGCCCCGAAAACGCATAGAAATCGCAACCCAGCGCCTGCACATCCAAGGGCCAGTGAGCCACGGCCTGCGCGCCATCAATAAAGACCTTGGCGCCGACGGCCTTGGCTTTACCAATGATCTGCTGCACGGGGTTTACCGTGCCCAGAGCGTTCGAGACGTGATTAAGCGCGACCATTTTGACGCGCTCATCGAGCATGGAATCCAGGGCATCGAGATCAATATCGCCAGATTCCAGCACGGGAATCGGTTCTACAGATGAGCCAGTTTCAGCGCACACCATCTGCCAGGGCACGATGTCGCTGTGATGCTCCAGGTAGGGCAAAAGAACGCGGTCGCCCTCGCGCAACTCGCTGCGGCCCCAGGTGTTGGCCACCAGGTTGACCGCTTCGGTCACGCCCCTGACCCAAATCACCTGGCGGGACGACGGGCTGTTCAGAAAGGCCGCGACCGCTTCGCGCGCTGCCTCAAACTTTTGCGTCGCCCTGTCGCTGAGCGCATGCGCTCCGCGATGCACGTTGGCGTTGTCGTTGCGGTAGTAATCGGTGATCGCATCGATAACCGCGTTGGGCTTTTGCGTCGTGGCTGCATTATCGAGATAGATCAGCGGGTGGCCGTTGACCTCCTGCTGCAGGATGGGGAAGTCTGCGCGCACAGCTGCGGCATCAAACGCCTGCGTTAATGCGGTGGCTGCTGTCACGCGAGATGCCTCGTCAATTCAGGATTGCGAGAGAGGCGCTTGGCCAGGATGGGATGGAGAAATTCGCGCAAGGCTTCGTTATCCAGTCCCTCAACCAGCTCATTGATAAACCCGTAGCTGAGCATTACTTCCGCTTCTTCGCGGCCAACTCCCCGCGTGCGAAGGTAGTGCAGCATACCCGCATCCAACTGGGCCACCGTTGCACCGTGTGCGCATTGGACATCGTCCGCATAGATTTCCAGCTCTGGCTTGGTATTGATCTCGGCACTGGCGCTGGTGAGTAGGTTCTTATTGCTGAGCTCTGCCCGTGTTTTCTGGGCGTCCGGGTGTATATGAATGCGTCCGTTGAACACGGCGCGTGCCGCATCACCAATGATCCCACGGAACACTTCATCGGTAGTGCAATGGGGCACTGCATGCTCAATGCAGGTGTGATAATCCACGTGCTCGCTGCCCCTTAGCAGGTACAGACCGTTGAGATCGCAATGGGCGCCGCTGCCGGCGTGTTCAACCACGATATCAACCCGCTTTAGCTCGCTGCCCAGGGCCAGGTGAAAACTGTCGAGATGACTATCGCGGCCCAATCGTGCGTGAACGCCACCGATATGCATCGCATCGCCCTGCTCCAGATGCAGTCGCGCGTGCGTCAGCTTTGCGCCCTGACCAAGAACAAACTCGGTTATGCCGTTAGTGAATGCCGTTCCACCTTCGCCCACGAAATGCTCAATGACATTGCCATGAGCATTGTCGCCCACCGTCACCAACAATCGCTGGTTCACCGTGAAGGCCGGTTGTGCATCCGTCGTGATGTAAACGAGGTGCAAGGGGGCCGGCATGTCGGTACCAGAGGAAACGGACAACAGCAAACCGTCACTCAGCGTCGCGTCATTGAGGCTGGCAAACAGGTGATCTTCGTTGGCGACCACGCTGCCGAGCTGGGATGCAATGGTCTGTGCCTGTTCGTCACTGGCATCAGCAAAACGCACCAGAGACACACCGTCGGGCAGTTTGATGCCCGACAGATCGGTATTCAGTTGGCCATTGACGAAAACCAGCTGGGGCCCGCCCAGATCAGGCAATGCGGCCGCTGGTGAGACTGCCTGAACTGGCGAGGTAAACTCGCGTTCCAGCTTGTTGAGGCTGGTGTACTTCCAGGCTTCGGTCTTTCGGGTCGGTTTGTCGCTGGCACACCAGCGCGCCCTGCCCGCTTCGCGGCGGTCGTTTAACCAGGCGGGTGCATCCTGTGCAACCAGCAGTCCCTGAATGAACTCAGACATCAGGCCACCTCAGCCTCTAGCCAGCCGTAACCCTTTTCTTCCAGTTCCAGCGCCAACGATTTATCGCCCGAGCGAACAATCTTTCCGCCGGAAAGCACGTGAACAAAATCGGGCTCGATGAAATCCAGTAGACGCTGGTAGTGCGTCACCAGAACAAATGATCGGTCCGGCGCGCGCATAGCGTTAACGCCCTCTGCGACGACCTGCAGCGCATCGATATCAAGGCCCGAATCGGTTTCATCCATAATGCACAAGCTGGGTTGCAGCAGCATCATTTGCAGTAACTCGTTGCGCTTTTTCTCACCGCCGGAGAAACCTTCATTGACGCCGCGCTTCAGGAAGCTCACATCGAGATTCACGGCTTTGCTCGCTTCTCTCGCCATTTTCATAAAGCTGACGGTGTCGAGGGCTTCCTCACCGCGACTCTCGCGGGTGGCATCCACGGCAGCCTTCAGGAATTCCATGTTGCTCACCCCGGGAATCTCTACCGGGTATTGGAACGCGAGAAATACACCGCGATGGGCACGCTCTTCGGTATCAAGCGCCAGCAGGTCTTCACCCTTGAAGCTGACACTGCCACCGGTGACTTCATAGCCATCGCGCCCGGCCAATACGTGCCCCAGGGTACTCTTGCCGGAACCGTTGGGACCCATAATGGCGTGTACCTCTCCAGGGTTAACCGTGAGGCTGAGGCCTTTGAGGATGTCTTTGTCGTCTACTTGCGCAGCCAGCGCATCAATCGTAAGCATGATTCTTTGTTCCTAACCGACTGAGCCTTCGAGGCTCACTTCCAACAACTTGCCTGCCTCTACGGCGAACTCCATAGGCAGCTCTTTGAATACTTCCTTACAGAAGCCGTTCACGATCATCGACACGGCTTTCTCTTCGTCCAGACCGCGCTGCAGGCAGAGATAGAGTTGATCGTCGCTGACCTTGGAGGTCGTCGCCTCGTGCTCAACCACAGCGCTGGGATTCTTGCTCTCGATATAGGGGAAGGTGTGTGCTGCGCACTTATCCCCAATCAGCAGGGAGTCACACTGGGTGTAGTTACGCGCACCCTCTGCGCGAGGCCCCATACGCACCAGACCGCGGTAGGCGTTGCTCGAGCGGCCCGCAGAGATACCTTTGGAGATAATGGTTGAACGGGTGTTTTTACCCAGATGAACCATTTTCGTACCTGTGTCGGCTTGCTGCAGGTTATTGGTGAGCGCCACCGAGTAGAACTCACCCACGCTGTTGTCACCGCGCAGTATGCAGCTTGGGTATTTCCAGGTGACCGCCGAACCGGTTTCCACCTGCGTCCAGGAAATCTTTGCATTGGTGTGGGCAACACCGCGCTTGGTCACGAAGTTGTAGATACCGCCCTTGCCCTCGGCATCCCCCGGGTACCAGTTTTGTACCGTGGAGTACTTGATCTCGGCATCATCCAGCGCCACCAGCTCAACCACCGCGGCGTGCAGCTGGTTCTCGTCGCGCATGGGCGCAGTACACCCCTCCAAATAGCTGACGTGGCTGCCCTCATCGGCAATGATCAGGGTGCGCTCGAACTGGCCGGTATTGGCCTCGTTGATGCGGAAGTAGGTGGACAGCTCCATGGGGCAACGAACACCCTTGGGGATGTAAACAAACGATCCGTCAGAAAACACAGCACTGTTGAGCGCGGCGTAAAAATTGTCCTTCCGAGGCACCACAGTGCCGATGTATTTCTTCACCAGCTCCGGGTACTCATGTACCGCTTCGGACATGGAGCAAAACAGCACACCCGCCTCAGCCAGTTTCTCCCTGAACGTGGTTGTGACCGATACCGAGTCAAACACCACATCAACGGCCACACCTGCCAGGGCCGCCTGCTCATGCAGGGGAATGCCCAACTTCTCATAGGTCTCCAGCAGTTCCGGGTCTACTTCATCCAGACTCTTGGGGCGTTTTTCGTCCAGGCTCTTGGGCGAGGAATAATAAGATACGGCCTGGAAATCCACCTCGGGATAATTGACGTGGGCCCACTCGGGCTCAGACATTTCCTGCCAAACCCGGAAAGCCTCCAGACGCCACTCCAGCATCCACTCAGGCTCATTTTTCTTCGCCGACAGCGCGCGAACAACGTCCTCGTTCAGCCCTGGCGGAAAGGTCTCTGATTCGACCAGCGTGGTGAAGCCGGCCGCATACTCGCGCTCAATGGCGCTATCAATTTGTTCTTGGCTCATACCTTACCTATACGCTCTGATCGGCGCCGCGGTTGTGCGCCTGACCGTCGTTGTCACTGATTTGTCGCAGGGTGATGTCAGCGCCGACATCGGTGCGCGCCGATTGCTGACAAGCGATGTCACGCACTTCCCGCCGCCGCACCAGATCAGCCAATGTGATGTCGCCGAGGAAGTCACGAATCTGGTCCGACAGGTCCATCCACAGATGGTGTGTCAGGCAGGTCTCGCCGTTCTGGCAATCTCCTGCACCTTTGCAACGCGTGGCATCGGTGGTTTCATTCACCGCCTCAATCACCTCAGCGACACTGATGTCCGTCGCCTCTTTGCCAAGGTGGTAACCGCCGCCGGGCCCACGAACGCTCTGGACCAGTCCCTGGCGCCGCAGTTGGGCAAACAACTGCTCTAGATAAGACAGTGAAATGTCCTGACGCTCCGAGATTCCTGCAAGCGGGATAGGCCCCTGCTGCTGGTTAAGGGCGAGGTCTAGAATCGACGTCACGGCGTAACGTCCTTTTGTCGTTAATCGCATACTGGCGGCTGACCGTTGCTTCTCAATTTGACGGCGCGGAGTGTGCCATAACCCAGTATTTTACTCAACTATATAACCCTGATTGCCGTAGGGGAATGAGGCGATGGGTGCATCGTTGTGAGGCTTCGCAGGTCGGCTTTCTTATACCAGCCGAATGCGCTGCTTTGAGCAGGCATGACGGGGCCGAGGCAGACGGGCCATAATCGCGTTTTTAATGACTAGCGCAAATGGAGTTCAGCAGTATGGGCGTAGCAAGCATTGGGTATGTTCGGATAGCCTCAACAGACACAGCGGCATGGATGTCCTTCGGCACCGAAATTCTTGGCCTGATGGACGCAGGTCGCGAGGACGCCGCTGGCGCGCGTTTCCTGCGCATGGACGACCACCCCTTCCGCTTTATGATCGAGCCTGCCGAGGCAGACAAACTGCTGGCCTGTGGACTGGAGTACCGTGACCGCGAGGATTGGCAGGCCGTTTGCGATGCCCTCACTGCCGCAGGCCATTTCGTGACACCCGGAGACAGTGACGAAGCGAAACGCCGCTGTGTCAGCAATTTCGCCACTGTCACTGATCCCTCAGGCAATGTGCTGGAACTCTACTACGGCCGCTTGCTGGACTACCGCCCGCTGGTCTCGCCCGTGGGCATCAGCGAATTCATCACCGGCGATGAATCCACCGGCGATATGGGTTTCGGCCACGCGGTCTTGCCGGCTCCCGACACCGAGACCACGCTGAGCTTCTACACTGACATTATCGGCCTGGGTTTGAGCGACGACCTCTACCCACCCATGCCCGAAGGCGCGCCGGAATCACGCGTTATATTCATGCACGCGGATAACCCCCGTCAGCACTCATTGGCGTTGTACAACCAGCCCCACCCTGCGGCAGTGGTTCACCTTATGGTTGAAGTTGCCACCCTGGATGAAGTTGGCATGGCGCTGGATCGGGTACAAAAAGCCGGCCTGCCCCTTCTTGCCACACTGGGACGCCACATCAACGACAATATGTGCAGCTTCTACGTGTTGGCACCCGGCGGCATTGCGGTTGAGTACGGTTACGATGGCCTGCTGGTCGACTGGGACAACTACGTCCCGACGGTGAGCACTGAAGGCGATGTCTGGGGGCACGAGTACAGTTTCCCGGGGTAGCCCACGCCGATCTTACAGCGCCGCTTTCACAGCGGCGCCGACATTTTCCATAGCCAGGTTCTGGTGCAGCCTATCCAGTGTCGCTCGCACGTAGTCACCGGCCTGCCAGGCATCACCCATCGCAAATGTCACCGCCGTGCCCACCCACAGGTACAGGGCATGCCAGCGCAACTGTTCCAGCAACTCCTCGTACGCCGGCGCGTGAACACCGAGCGCTAGCAGGCTCTGCCGGTAATGTGTGAGTAGTGACGGCAAGCGCTCTTGTATCTCGGGGGGCGCAAGATTTGCCATCAAAAAGTAACCCACGTCGCGCATGGCCGGTGCTCGCGCAACCAGCGCCCAGTCTAGAAACCCCGGGCGCTCGCCGTCCATAAACAGGTTGCCGTCATGCACATCGCCGTGAACCAGGGTGTGATCGCCGCGATTCCACAATGCGTGAATAGCATCGGTATGGGCCAGGTATAACTCGGCCAGTTCGGTAAACACGGGTGGCAAGTCTGCCCCGTGCTGATAGAGCGCCTGCTGCACCAATGTCACTGCTATCGGATGCTGTCGCGGTGGCTCCAGCCAGGCTAAATCCGTGTCAAAGCGCTCACTGCGCCAGTAGCGCGCATGCAAGGCAGCAAACTCTGCCAGCATAGTTTCTTCATATGTTCCGTGATGCGTCGCGGCATTGTTGAAGGTGCAACCACTTGTCGCTAAATCCTCAATCAACATCAGATAATGTTCACCCGCATCATCACTGTCTGCGAAGAACACGCCGGGTACACGCACCGGGACCTCATCGGCCAGCTGACCGTAGAAAAGCACCTCTCGCTTGCCCATGCCTGCGGAGGTAACAAAGGCCCGCTGCATCTCATCACGGGGCGGATACTTAACGAATATTGACTCTGGCACGCCAGTGCCTGTGAGTAATAGCTGTGCGCGTCCCGTGGTGCCC
>SPKZ01001817.1_pt1 | contig 12950 bp, 7 predicted proteins | sample 2456571 | NCBI WGS metagenome assembly SPKZ01 (sample SAMN11192286, study PRJNA482655) | marine metagenome | biome: ENVO:00000447; feature: ENVO:00000244|ENVO:00000211|ENVO:00000569|ENVO:00002023; material: ENVO:00002151; isolation source: ocean water from marine abyssalpelagic zone ...
CACCAGGTAGGTCCAGCGCCCGAAGGGCAGGGAGGTGACGCGCGGGCTCTCTCCCGTGTCGTAGCTGGACTGGGTGAGCGTGACGATCGCCTCGATGGGATTCGAGGTCAGCGCGTCGGTCGTGTGCACGTCGATACGCGCAGCGTCAAGCCGCTCGTAGAGGTAGCGCCAGCCACCCCGGTTTCGCGACACGATCCCCGCAACCTGGGAGAACGCGGGCTCGAAGGCCGTCCCCACCTCCACGACCATCGCGTAGGTGCCCTGGGCCGCGAAGTACCAGCTGGTGTCGTCCCCGTTGAGGGGACCGAGCGCGGTGGGGGAGTAGACGTCGTAGCGCGGGACCGCGTCCACGGCGTCGATGGCGTCTGCCATGCCGTTCATGATCTCGTCGATCACGTCGTGTTCGGGGACCCGGTCCGCGGGGTTGCCGGTGCTGCACGCGTAGGGGTAGTCGATGAATCGCCCGAAGGAGTGGTAGGACGTCGCGAGGGTGAAGTTCCAGTATTCCGCCAGATCGATCATCCCCAGAGTCTCGGCCTCCGACGACGCGGAGGGTCCGGGATAGGTGAAGGACGCACAGGAGGATGGAGTGGTACAGCCCGCCGGGCCCCAGCGGTATGGGTAGTTGCGGTTGAGGTCGACCCCCACGCACGAACCCTCGTAGGCTCGCCGGTTCTTGCGCCAGTTGGAATTGAAGCTGAACACGTACTGGGTGCCGTCGGGGTTGACCATGGGAACGACCACTGTCTTGTAGTCGTTCACCCAACGCGTCAGGGTGGCGTCGCTCCCGTAACCGTCGGTGAGGCGTTCCACCACGTCCATGGCGACGTGGGAGGTGGCGACTTCGCGGGAGTGGTGCTGCCCGTTCCACAGCAGCGCCGGCTCGTCCTCGTCCACGCCCGGTTGGTTGGAGATCTCGATGCCGTGGATCTCGCGGCCCTCGAAGGTGGTCCCCACCACGAAGCGACGCGTGATGGACGGGTGATCGCTGTGGATCTGCGCGAGGGCCGAATCCACATTCGCGGGATCCAGGTACTGGGACTGGGTGCGGGATTGCGCCAGGGGCTTCGCGTCGAAGCTCCTGACCACCTGGAAGCCCGCTGCCAGGACCGCCTTCTTCTCGGCATCGTCCACCAGGTCCACCACCAGCGTCCCGTGGGCCAGATCGGTCCCACACCGCTGCGTGTCGATGCCCAGCTCCGCGAGCCGGGCCCGCGCCTGCTGCAGGGCATCGAGGGTCGTTCCACGGGTCGCCGAGGCGGGAAGCGCCAACTCCAGGGTCGCCTCGGCGCTCCCGCTCTCGGCCACAGCTGAGAGGCCGAGGCAGGCGAACAAGAGCGGGAGGAGCGCGTGTCTTCGCATGGCGGCGGGGGGCGAACGGGTCGAAGTCCACTTCGCACGATACTGGAAATGGAATGACGGGCAGGCGCCCGCTCCGCAACGCGCGGTCGCTAGCCGGGAGACGCTCCGCGCAACTCCGCGCAGCACAGCATGAGAACGTCGAGTGGCGGGTTGCTGGACCGGGGAGCGAGATCCGCTGCTCCAGACCGACTCCTTTCCAATAGCCGCCGAGATCCGGCGAGGTTGACGCGCCTAGCTGCCGGAGAGCTGCCGCCGTCTCCTCCCTGGAGGGGCCTTGCGGGTCGACCTCGGGTGGGAACTCCCAATCAGGAGATTTTCCGGGACGCCGATATTGAGAGTGGCGCCCCACCCCAAAGGGAGGGGCGAAGAATCTGCCCAGGTGTCCCGTGATCGAACTGAACTACACGATGCAGGATCTCCTCGAGGAGATCGGCGCCTCGAGTGACTCCCCTCGCGGACCCCTGACGGATCCCGCGGATTCCGCATTTGTAGATCTCGACGACGTGTCGCTGCACGTCGACGCCCGCCGACGCGACGAGATCCTCTCGCCGCTTCAGGAAGCCTTCTCACGCCGATTTTCCGGCGCTCCCGCCGACGCACTCGACCGGGACCTCCTCTACCTGCTCAAGAAGGGGCTCGGCAACGCGTTCAAGCACGGCAACCACGACGACCCGAGCCGCCCCGTTCGGGTCGAAGTCGTCTCCACGCGGAAGGGGGCGGTCGTCGCGATTCGCGACCAGGGTCCCGGCTTCGACGTCGAGACCGCCGTGCGCGGATTGCGGCGGGACCGCCAGTATTTCCACAACAAGGGCTCGGGTTTTCGCAACTTCGAGAAGGCGCGGGCGCGGGTGAGCTGGGCGGACGGCGGACGCACCCTGCTGCTCGGCTACCGCTGCGACGCGGGCGACGAGGCCGCCACGGACGAATTCATGCGCGCCGGCGGCGTCCTGGCCGATCCCGATCACGTGCTGTCGATCGTCAAGGAGAGCATCCCGCACTTCCGCGACGGAAAGTGGTCGGCGCTCTCCTGCAGCGTGAACCCTCTGCGCGTGGGCCCCGGCGATCGCTTCGAGTTCGCGCTCGTGGTGCGGTACGAAAAGGGTGGATCCCCGAAGCCCCGCGAAAGGACCTGGACGGGTCGCGTTCTCCGCGAGCACGAAGCTCGCGCCGATCTCCGCGCCGGGAAACTCCTCAAGGGCGACCCCCTCGGCGGACGCGGCGGACTCAGCGTTCCGAAGGCCAACGAGGCATTCGCACGACATCCGGGGCTCGTGTTCCACAAGGTGAACGCGAGCATGGACCTCTCCGCCTATCTGGTCGGGGCGGGAGAGTCCGAGGTGCGGGACGCCTTCGCGAAGGTCGGGCTCGGTCTTCGTGACCTGCACGGGAAACCGATCGAGCTCGACGCGCGCGAGACGCGCGAGGAGTCGTGCGCCGCGATTCTCGCACGCGCCGATCGGGTGGAGGAGCGCCTCGACGGCGCGGGTGGCGATTCGATTGCCGCGCTGCGCCGTGCCCTGGAGGAGCCGCCCTCCCCCGGCGAATGGCGGGAAACACCGACTCACGGTCAGATGGGATGGGACTGCGTGCTCTTCGACGGCGGGCTCTTCTACCTGTGGCACCTCGAGGAAGCGCGAATGGGGCACCCCGGCTTCGACGTCGGCGGCTTCATCGCGGATCTGCTCCTCTCGGCGCTCCCGCACGAGCTCGGCGAAGCGTTCCTCACGCCCTATTTCGCGGAGCTGCACGCTCCGTGGTCCGCACACCTGCCCTTCTTCACCGCGGCGAGCGTGCTCGAGCGCCTCGACCGAATGCTCGACCGCGGAAGCGCAGCGGCCGAGGTGACAGCGGCCTGCGACCGGGCCGCGGCACTCAGTGTCTGATCCGGAGAAATGATCCATGGCCAAATCCAAGAGCCTCGCATCGATCAACGACAAGCTGCTGGCCGACAGCACTCCGATCCAGGACGCGCTGCGGGACCTCCTGAATCGGAAAGGCCCGGTGTCCGTACTCGAGATCGAATGCGACTCGGGCCGCGCGCTGATGGAACTCGCGTGGGAGTTTCGAGGCGAGGACGTCCACTTTCACGGCCATAACACCTCCCGCGGAAACCCGCTCGACGAGAACGAAGATCTGCTCCTCAGCGCCCGCGAGCACGGGATCGGCGACGCAGCCGCACTGCAATCGATCCGACTGCCGGAGCTCCACTTCGGCGACCCGACCCGGCTCGAGCTTCTCGACGACTCCGTCGACTTCGTCTACGTGCCGTCGGTCGTGCGCTACGTGCGCGGAAAAGCCGAGCTCCTCGAGGAGGTCGCGCGGGTTCTCGCGCCGGACGGTGTGGCGTACGTTCGCATCAGCGGCGCGGGATGGGATCACCCCCACTGCAAGGCCCTGCCGGAGCCCCAGCTCTCCGGGAATCCGTGCCGGCTCGTACTTCTCCACGACGCTGAGCTCGTTCCCCTCGAGGACTTTCTCTCCCTCGCCAGCGACCAGGGCCTCGAGTGCGAGGTCATCAACCTCCCGGCCTGCGTCGTGCGAATGACGAAGCGGACGCCGGGCCCGATCGGGCTCGGCCTCCGCGCCGACGAAGACCTCACGCGTCCCCTCCGCGACCTCGCGTTCGATGAGGTGGACGGTCGGGTGAAACAGGGCGGCTTCCGCAGCGTGTATCACGTGAGCGACGACGCGTACCGCGCGCTCCGCGAGCGCGGCGTCCTCGCTGCAGAGACCCTGCAGCCCGCCGGCGCGACGAGGCACCGCACGACCGAAACCGCGGTGGGCGAAGCGGAGGAGCGCGAGAGGCTCGAGCGCAACCGCCGCATCCTCGCCAGCTTCGCGGTCGGCCAGCGCGTGAAGGTCCGTGGTCGCCGCGACGACGGGGCCCTGTTTCGCGCCGCCAAGGTGCGCCGCAACGAAGACGAGGCGAATCGCGAGGCCCTCGAAGGTCCCCTCGAGCAGGTGGACGCGGAAGCCGGAGTGGTCGAGGTCCTGGGTATTCCCGTGCACCTCGGAAACATCGAGCGCGTCAAGACGTGGGAGGGCGGCAAGTACGACCTCGGCGAGCTCGAGCCGGGCATGTTCATGAAGGTGAAAGGAAAGACCGTCGACGGACGCTTCCTCGCCGAAAAGATCAAGGTGATCCAGGGCAGCCCCAGCGCGTCACAGGAGATCCAGTCCTTCATCGGGTCCCTCGATCTCGAGGGCGACTGCTTCCAGGTCGGCGAGATGACGATCGCCATCGATGCTGCGACCAAGATGGAAGAGAGCGAAGCCGGGGACGCCTAGCCCCACCCTGTTCGACCTCTGATCAGCCCAGCGACGACTGCGGGCGATCGGGCAGCGTTCGGACGCCGAGGCTTCTGGCGGCTGGAAGAGGCCGAATCCGGGCTGCCCGCGTGTGGCTGGATCGCCCCCCCGAACCTATGTTCTGCCCCCGTCCGACGCGACGTCTCTCGGACGACGCCAGCAGGCTCCGGCATGTTCGAACCCGTCGATCCCAAAGTCAGCTTCCCCGACCTCGAGCAGTCGATTCTCGAGTTGTGGAAGCAGCGCGACGTCATGCGGCGTTCGTTCGATCCGCCGAACGCGAAGGGCGACTACGTGTTCTACGAGGGTCCGCCCACCGCCAACGGACGCCCCGGCATCCATCACGTGAGCGCGCGGGCCATCAAGGATCTCTATCCCCGCTACCAGACCATGCGCGGCCACCGCGTGCGACGGCGCGGCGGCTGGGACACCCACGGCCTTCCCGTGGAGGTCGAGGTCGAGAAGGAGATCGGATCTACACAGAAGAGCGACATCGAGAGATTCGGCATCGCCGAGTTCAACGAACGGTGTCGGGGCTCGGTGTTCCGCTACATCGAAGACTGGAAGAACCTCACCGAGCGGATCGGCTTCTGGATCGACCTCGACGAGGCGTACATCACGTACACGCGCAACTACATCGAGACGTGCTGGTGGATTCTGAAGGACCTCTGGGACCGCGATCTGCTCTTCGAGGACTTCAAGGTCACGATGCACTGCCCGCGCTGCAACACGTCGCTGGCCGACCACGAGGTGTCGCAGGGCATGACGGAGGGCATCGACGACCCCTCGGTCTGGGCGAAGTTCGCAGCGAGTGGCGACGACGTCGCTCGCGCCGGGCTCGACGCGGCGGCGGGCGAAGCTTCTGTGTACTTCGTGGCGTGGACCACCACGCCCTGGACACTCCCGGCCAACGTTGCCCTCGCCCTCAATCCGGAGGCCGGCTACGCGCTCGTCCGCGCCCCACATCGCCACGACGACTCCGCGGGTCCGAAGCACCTGTTCGTCGTGGCGCGGGATCTCGTGGAGGCGACGTTCGGCGAAGAGTCCGGCGATGCGGGATGGGAGATCCTCGCCGAGGCCACCGGTCGCTCGCTCGAGGGCACCCGCTACACGCCCATACTGCGCGGTCGCGCGGCCGAGGGAGCCGACACCGACGCCGGTTTCCGGGTGATCTGCGACGAGATGGTGAGTCTCGAAGACGGCACCGGTGTCGTCCACATCGCCCCCGCCTACGGCGACCTCGAGGTCGGCAACCGCCACGGACTTCCCATCCTCTTCAGCGCCGACCTGACCGGTCACTTCTTCCCGGAGGTCGGTGAGGCGGGCTCCGACGTCGCGCCCGGCAAGTACGCGGGCCTCTTCTTCAAGGACGCCGACGCTCCGCTCACCCTCGATCTCCTCGCGCGCGGCTCGATGTATCGCGCCGAACGCGTCGAGCACGCGTACCCCCTCTGCTGGCGCGACGGCAGCCCCCTACTCTACTACGCGAAATCGAGCTGGTTCATCCGCACCACCGCCGTACGCGATCAGCTCGTATCCATCAACGGCGACATCAATTGGGTACCGGAGCACGTGCGCACCGGGCGCTTCGGACATTGGCTCGAGGGCAACGTCGACTGGGCGCTCTCACGCGAGCGCTACTGGGGCTGTCCGCTCCCCATCTGGGTCAGCGAGGACGGTCAGCACCGAATCTGCGTCGGCGGCGTCGAGGAACTCGCCGAGCTGTCGGGGCGGGATCTAAAGGACCTCGACCTCCACCGCCCGCACATCGACGACGTCGAGTTCGACCGGGAGGGCCACCACTACCGCCGGGTTCCCTACACCATCGACGTGTGGTTCGAATCGGGCGCGATGCCCTACGCGCAGTGGCACTACCCGTTCGAGAACCAGGAGGAGTTCCGCCAGAGCTTCCCGGCCGATTTCATCAGTGAAGGGGTCGACCAGACACGCGGCTGGTTCTACTCGCTCCACGCGATCGCCACGCTGCTCACGGATTCCGGCGATCCTGCGAGCGGCCGCGCGGCGGGCCCTCTCGCCGACCTCGGCCCGAACAGCCCCGCGTTCAAGAACTGCGTGGTGCTCGGCCTCATCAACGACGCCGAGGGACGCAAGATGTCGAAGTCGCTCGGCAACGCGGTCGACCCGGCGAGCATCCTCGACCAGCAGGGCGCCGACGTTCTGCGCTGGTACCTCTACTCGACGAGCAACGCCGATCAGAACAAGAGCTTCTCCGAGCAGCACGTGAACGACGTGCTGCGCAGCTTCTTCCTGACGCTCTGGAACATCTACGGCTTCTTCGTCCTGTACGCGGAGATCGACGAGCCCGACCTCTCGTCGCCCTTCCCGATGGAGAAGCGGCCCGAGTCCGACCGCTGGCTCGTCGCGAAGCTCCACGGGCTCGTGCGCTCGGTCACGGGACACCTCGATGCGTACGACGTCACGAGCGCGAGTCGCCTCATACAGGACTTCGTCGTCGAAGATCTCTCGAACTGGTACGTGCGCACGAACCGGCGGCGCTTCTGGAAGAACGAGGAGCCCGAGGACAAGCTCGCCGCGCACCACACCCTGTACGAAGCGCTCACCACGGTGGCGAGGCTCATCGCCCCCATGGCCCCGTTTACCTCGGAGGCCATCTACCAGAACCTCGAGCTCTCGGTGAACCCGGGCCTGCCCGACTCGGTGCACCTCGCGTCGTGGCCGATCTGGGACGAAGCCGCCATCGACGACGACCTCGTCGCCGACATGGAGACCGCGCGGTCGGTGATCGAGCTCGCGCGCTCGGCGCGCTCCCAGGCCCAGATCCGCACCCGTCAGCCGCTGCAGCGCATCCTCGTGGGTACCAGCGACGACGCGCGCCGCGTCGGCGTCGACCGCTTCCGAGACCTCATCCTCGGCGAACTCAACGTAAAGGAGATCGAGTTGCTCGCGTCGGGAGAAAGCCTCGTCGGCTACGAGCTGCGACCGAATCTTCCCGTGGTGGGCAAGCGCCTCGGCAAGCAGGTACCGGCATTCCGCGAAGCGCTCGCCACGCTGGACGCCGCCGACGTCGCCGCGCGAGTCGAGCGCGGTGAGGACGTCGAGGTCGAAGTCTCCGGCGAGACGCTGACGTTTGGCCCCGACGCCTTCCTCGTGGACGTGAAGAGTCCCGAAGGTCTCGTCGCCGCCGAGTCGAACGACACGATGGTGGCCCTCGATACCCAGCTCTCCGACGACCTCGTCGCCGAGGGCCACGTCCGCGACCTGATCCGCCGCGTACAGACGGCCCGCAAGAACGCGGACATCGAGGTCACCGATCGCATCGAGCTCGGCCTCGACCTGCCCGCTCCGCTGCGAGACGCTCTCGCGCAGCACAGCGGCCTGCTCGAGCACGAAGCGCTCGTCGAATCGCTCTCGATGGAGGCGCTCACCACCCACGACTTCCGCGAGGAGTCGAGCATGCTCGGCGACACGGTCGTGGTGACCCTGCGCCGAATCTAGCTCGTCGGGGGTTCGGCGGGCAAAGCCCGCCGCATGATAGGATCGCGCTACTGACGAGCTCGCAAGCGCGAAGCGCGCGCAGCGAGCGGAACGCGAGCGAATCGGGGCCGATCCGGCACGCCCGGATCGGGATCCCGAAAACCCGGAGTACCCTGCCCCAATGAGCCAGAACACCGACGTGATCGACCGCTTCGTGAAAGCCTGGAGCCACAAGGACATCGACGAACTCGTGAGCTTCTTCACGGACGACGCCGTCTACACCAACATTCCCATCGACCCGCCGAGCGAGGGCCTCGAAGCGATCCGCAAGACCATCGAGGGATTCGCCGGGATGGCGGAGGCGATCGAGTTCGTCGTCCACGCGTCGGCCGAGAATCCCGAGACGAACACCGTGATGAACGAGCGTACCGACCGCTTCAAGATCGGTGAACGCTGGGTCGAAGCCCGCGTGATGGGCGTCTTCGAACTCCGTGACGGAAAGATCAGCAGCTGGCGCGACTACTTCGACCTCGCGGAGTTCCAGAGCCAGATGGCGGGATAGCGCCCCGCCAGTACGAGCAGCAGCGAAACGATCCACAGGGCCGGCGTCGGCAGCGCCGGCATGTCGAGAGGCGGGCTGACGCCGGCGACGAGCACCGACGCGACGGTGCCATCTTGCTCGATCACCTGTACCTGCACGGGCGAGATCGAGCCCGCGGGCTCGGCGAACGTTTCGCCCGTATCGAGCCATGTGCGCAGATACGTGGTAGACGGTGTGGAGTTTGCCTCGTGGATGAAGACCTTGTTCTGGTAGGTGGCGGACAGGTTCGCGTCGAGGCCCCAGCCCGTGCGGTAGCTCACCCAGTAGGTGTCCGAGCTTCCGATGTGGGGCTCGGGATTCGCGATGCGGAGGACGTGGACGCCCGAGGCATTCTCGTCTTCGAGGCGATGCAGGAGATAGAGACCGTCGTTGGTGACGGTGGTGACGCTCTCCTCCGGAATCCAACCGGCTTTGTATTTGTGCGGCGCGTTGTAGTGACGAACGTCGAGCTGACTTCCCATCGGACACGTCTGATCGCCGTAGGTCCAGACGATAGCGGTATCGATGAAGTAGCGACTCGCGTGGCTCATCGTGAAGTTGTGGCCGGTTTCGTGAGCGTAGAGCCCGGGACGGTCGCAGCGGAAGATCCACGCACTCCCGTATCCCAGGGCCCCGATGCCCGTGGTACCGAGGCCCGTGTACCCCGTTCCGTTCGGTGGGAGCACGTAGATGATGTGCAGGTAGTCGGTGAGCGTGTATCCGGCGTTCTGAGCCTCGGTAGCCAGTGCGCTCGCCCAGCTCAGGTAACTCGCGCCGGTGCTCGCGTAGGAGATCGCGAACGGACCGATGACGTCGCCCTCGAACGCCACCTGACCGAACGACGCTTCGCCGTAGTTGGCAGCCGCCGAGTCGGGATTCGTGAACATGAACGCATCGACGTCGGTGGTCGTACACGCGAGAGAGACGTCCGTGAAGTCGCCCAGGATCACGAGCGTGGAATGCAACTCGGGCGCTGCCGTTGCGCCCGCCGGCAGCGGCGACTCGGTCAGCGACTGCGGTGCTGCGGAGGTTGGGAAGAGAAGATCGGTGCCGTCGTCAACGGCCGCGAGGACGATTTCTTCACCGACGAGCACGCCACGCACTTCGACCACGACCCCCGAAACGAGTTCGGCGCCGGCGCCAACGAGGGGCTCCCCCAACGCTCCCGAGCGGTGGAAGGGGTAGCGAGCGTCGCCGTCGTGCAGTGCGTAGAAGGTCCGGGACGTTCCATCCTCGCCGTCTGCGAGGATGACCTCGAGGATTCCGCGGAAGGTCTGCTCAACGTTCGCCGCATCCGCGCTGGCGGGCAGCGCCAGCGGGCCGATCGCAAGGAAGGCACCAAGTACCGGGAGCAGGAGGCGGAGTTTCAGCATCGAGAACCGGTGGTTGTTTCTGCGAAACGCTCAGCGAAGGCGATTTCTTCGGCGATCGCCTCCTAGAGTATATGCAACGAATTCTTCGCCGTTGCGCGGGCGCCCTTCGGTGACCTGGGGCGTACATCGGTATGATGGGGACTCTGGAACCTCGTTGGAGACAAGCCATGACCTCGACCCCGATGGAACGCGCCCCCACGCCCGACCTCGAGTACGTACCGATTCCGAAGGAGCGCTACACGACGGCCGAGTTCGCCCGGCGCGAGTGGGAGGGGATGTGGACGAAGGTCTGGCTGATGGCCGGACGCGAGAGCGACATCCCCGAGCCCGGTGACTACTTCACCTACGAGATCGGCACGGAGTCGATCCTGGTGATCCGCCAGCACGACGGCAGCATCGGCGCGCGATACAACGTCTGCATGCACCGCGGCAACCGGCTCCGAGAGCCCGGACGCGGCCACGCAAGCGAGTTCAGCTGCCTCTTCCACGGATGGCGCTACGGCATCGACGGAGCCCTCATCCAGGCCCTCGACCCGCAGTGCTTCCCGCAGGGTGTCCCCGAGGATCGCCTGAGCCTGCAGCCCGTCAAATGCGAAACGTGGGCCGGGTTCGTCTTCGTGAGCCTGAACCCCGATGCCGAGCCCCTCATGGAATACCTCGGCGTGGTCCCCGAGCACCTCGACCCCTACGGTTTCGAGCACTGGAAGATCGAGTACGACTGCACGATCGAGATCGAGTGCAATTGGAAGACGTGTGTGGACGCCTTCAACGAGGCCTATCACCTCTCGACCACCCACGCGTGGACGATCGCCTTCAGTGACGACACCCGAACCGAGTACGACTGCTACGAACGCCACACCCGCATGATCTTTCCCGAGGTACAGGCGAGTCTCCGACACCCGGGTGCCGGTACGGTCACCAAGGAGATCAAGGAGCAGTTCCTGAAGCGGGTGGGGGTCGACGTCGAGAACTTCGTCGGTGGCGAGAAGGAGGCACGGGCCGCCTACGCGGAAGCGATCGAGAAGATGGCCCCCATGCTGGGAGCGGACTTTTCGCGTCTCAATCAGTCACAGATGTGTGACGATTTCCACTACACGATATTCCCGAACGTTACGTTCAACACCCACTCGCTCTTCGTCTGGGTCTTCAACCACCGCCCGCACCCCGACGATCCGAACAAGATGTACTTCGACTTCATCAACCTCGTGAACGCACCCGCGCAGGACGTTCCGAGGCCGGAGAAGCAGTTCTATCGCACCGCCGACGGCGACACGCTCGAGGGCAAGTGCGGCGGTGGCGAGCTCATGGACGAGGACCTCTACAACCTTCCCCGCATCCAGAAGGGGATGAACTCCGCTGCCTTCCGCAACCTGCACCTCGGCACGCAGGAAGTTCGGATCCTCCACTTCCACGACACGCTGCTGCGCTATCTCGAGAGGTGGGCCGCCTGACCCCCGGTTACTCGACCAGGCTCTTCCGGAGGCGGTCGATCGCCGCGGCATCCACCCGAAGCCCACGTTCGAGGAAGTGGTCCACCGTCTTCCAGCGCTTGTCGATCTCCTCGAAGAACGCCTCGAGGTAGAGGGGCTTCACGGCGTAGAGCGGTCGGAGCTTTTCGCGTTTGGAGTCTGGCACTGCGCTGAGCTTCTCCTCGGCCCGGGCGGCGAGGTATTCGTTGCTCCGAAGATAGTCGGCCATCACCTGATCGCGAGGCACGCCGAGTGCGAGGAGGAGCGTCGCGACGGCAGCGCCCGTGCGGTCGCGGCCGTTGCTGCAGTGGACGATCGCCGGTAGCCGAGCCCTGCTCGACAGGATGTCGATGAACTCCCCGAGGCGGCGCGGTGGCCTCGACGCGAGGGCCCGGTACTTCTCGACGATCCGTGCGTCGACCTCCACCTGCGCCATCTGACCCGTGGCGACCTCTCGGATCAGGCTCGCAGGGGAGAACGTCGGGTCTCCGACCGGGAGGTGAGGCAGAAAAAAGGCGCTGTGCGGGACGCGATCGCGGGCAGCGTCACGCTCCTGCCACGTCCGCAGGTCCACGATCGTGCGTACGCCGAAGTCGTTCAGGCGCAGGCGGTCTGCATCGCTGATTCCGGCGAGGGCGTCGGATCGATAGACGAGCCCGCGGACCACGCGTCCACCGTTTCCAGCGGCGTAACCGCCGATGTCGCGGAAATTGATCACGCCGTCGAGGTCGATGCGTTCGCCGGTGCGCGGAACCATGAGGCTCGCGCAGCCGGCGATCCACGCAATCAGCACGAAGCCGATGCTCTTCCCCGCCACCACGTCTCGCAAGACGAAATCCCCTTCCCCCGGTTCACCATCAGCGTGCCGCCTTCCAAACCTACACTAGCGAAGGCTCGCGAGCCGCCGGCTCGCTTTACTCCTCGACTGCCACTGTCGTAAGCTGAGCCCAACACAGCTCTCCCCTCGAGGTTCACTTGGAAAAGCTCGTCTACATCCTCTACGCCGATCCCGACGCTCGCGGATCCGATCTGCGCAGCGCCCTCGTCGAGAAGGCTGCTCCCGCGATCCGTGACGCGGGGGGAAGTGAGATCCGCGTGAACGTCAACGACGAGGACGTCGCTGCAGGTACACCGATTCACAAGCTCGACCCGCCGGTGCGCGCGATGGTGTCGTTCTGGCTCGAGAACGCCGACGACCGCGGGCCGTGTGAGTCCGCACTCGACGCGCACGTCGCGGGCTTGTCGGGCTACCTCGTCGCCGAGTCCCGTCCGCTGATTCACGACGCGCCCAAGGGGGGGCGGACGCCGGGAATGAACCAGGTGACCTGCATCGCGAAGAAGCCCGGTCTGAGCTCGGACGAGTTCTTCCACATCTGGAACGGCGACCACCGCGTCGTCGCA
>SPKZ01002721.1_pt1 | contig 12941 bp, 15 predicted proteins | sample 2456571 | NCBI WGS metagenome assembly SPKZ01 (sample SAMN11192286, study PRJNA482655) | marine metagenome | biome: ENVO:00000447; feature: ENVO:00000244|ENVO:00000211|ENVO:00000569|ENVO:00002023; material: ENVO:00002151; isolation source: ocean water from marine abyssalpelagic zone ...
CCCGAGCCCCCCCGCAACCAACACACCGATCCCTCAGGCCAAACCGGCAACCGCCCCCCGAGACCCCTTCGCCACCAGGCAGTAGCGGTCCCGGCAGATCAGCTCATGCTGGCCTTGCAGCGGCGAGCATCGAAGCGATGCCAAGGCCGACCAGCTCTGATAAAACCGTGTACATGACCCGTGCCTTCTCACGCACTCTTGCCGCTCTCCTAATTCTCGTCACCTGGGGCCTCGCGCCGGACAGTCACGCCTCTGCGCGAGGCGCAGCCCAAGCATTGTTCCAAGCGGGGCGAGACGCCATGGGAAAGGGTGACTTCGAGACGGCCTGTGCCCGATTCCTGGAAAGCTACCGACTCGATCCCGCCGGCGGCACCATCATGAACCTGGGCAACTGTCAGACCAAGAAGGGCGAGCTCGCCAGTGCCCTCGAGTCTTTCCAAACGGCCAAGGAACAACTCAAGTCAGATGATTGGCGACGAGCCACCGTCATCAAATACATCAGCGATCTGAAGACACGCGTGCCCAAGCTAGTGATCGAAAAAGACGCCGATGCGCCTGCAGGGATGAAAGCCAAACGGGGAGAGCTGGATATCGGCGAAGGCATGTTCGGGGCAGCGATCCCCGTCAATCCTGGCGCCCTGGAAATCATCGTGACGGCACCTGGCTACCAGGGACTCAAATACTCCGTCACTATTGTCGAAGGCGAGACCAAACGGGTACAGGTCAATCCCGGAGAAAAACTACAGGCAGGTGCCCCCGCAGCGGCTAGCGCCCCCGCACGCGTCAAGAAGCCAGCTGCCACACAAAAACCGTCGGACAAGGCAAGCCCCGCCGCGTCCGAGGGGGGAAACAGCGCCGGATGGCCGGTATTGGCATTCGGCTCAGTGTTTGTTGTCGCCGGAGCCATCACCGGTGTCTTCGCCCGCAGCGCGGAGACTGAACACCACGACGAGTGCAACGATCAGACGAGAACCTGTACCACCGCGGGCCAGGACGCGGCGGAGTCCGCTACGCGGCTCTCCATCATGAGCAACGTCGGCTGGATTCTAGGTGGCGTGGGAGTGGGCCTCGGCACCTACCTGCTAATAACGGACGAATCGGAGGAGACGGCGCTGGGCGCGCAGTTCACCACCACCGGCGCGGGACTTCAGCTCCGCCGCCGCTTCTGAGCGTCACTCAAGCAGCCGGACCTCTATCACCAGATCGCTGTCATCGAAGTGAGACTAAAAGTGCCAAGGAAACTTGGAGTAGTCTTGTTCACGTTTTTCGAGGAACGAATCACGGCCCTCGACGGCTTCGTCGGTCCCGTAAGCGAGTCGCGTCGCTTCGCCGGCGAATAGCTGCTGACCAACCAAGCCATCATCGATCATGTTGAAACCGAACTTGAGCATGCGCATCGCGGTCGGACTCTTGGAGTTCACCAATCGCCCCCACTCTAGAGCGACGCTTTCCAGCTCAGCGTGGGGAACCGCCTCGTTGACCATGCCCATCTGCACGGCCTCCTCAGCGGAGTAATTCTTGCCAAGAAAGAAGATTTCCCGGGCCCGCTTCTGCCCAACTTGTCGAGCCAGAAGGGCTGAGCCGTAGCCGCTATCGAAACTCGCGACGTCCGGATCGGTTTGCTTGAAAACGGCGTACTCGCGACTGGCCAGCGTCATGTCGCAAATCACGTGAAGGCTGTGACCGCCACCTACCGCCCACCCGGGGACGACCGCGATGACCACCTTCGGCATAAAACGAATCAAGCGCTGCACCTCCAATATGTGCAATCTCCCCAATCGGGCTAAATCCGTTCCCCCATCCCCTTCGTACTTGTAGCCGTCCTTACCTCGAATGCGCTGGTCTCCTCCCGAACAAAACGCCCAACCGCCGTCTTTTGGTGAGGGGCCATTGCCCGTCACCAGGACGCAACCCACGTCGCTGCTCTGCCGAGCGTGGTCCAGCGCTCTGTACAACTCGTCCACCGTATGAGGGCGGAAGGCATTTCGCACCTCGGGTCGATCAAGAGCTATCCGCACCGTGCCGTGCTCGCGAGCACGATGATAGCTGATATCAGTGAAGTCGAACCCCGGAACCAGGGACCACCGAGATTCGTCGAATATTTCCGAAACCATATTGATCGCCTCCAGCCGATACATGCCCCAGGGAATGGGACGGTGCCAAGACAAAAAAAACCCGCGCACCAGTCATCGCCCCCGGTCGTGGGGCGCGGGGACTGAGCGCGGGTCTTGCCGAGTCAAATACTCAGTAGCGGTACAGCTCCGGCTTGAAGGGACCTTCCACGGGAATGCCGAGGTATTCCGACTGCTTCGTGCTCAGGGTATCGAGCTTGACACCCAACTTGCCCAAATGCAGCTGCGCTACCTTCTCATCTAGCTTCTTGGGAAGCAGGTGCACACCGATCGGAAGCTTTTGGTCGAACAGCGCGAGCTGCGCCAGAACCTGATTCGTGAAGCTATTGCTCATGACGAAGCTCGGGTGCCCTGTAGCGCAACCCAAATTTACGAGCCGGCCCCGCGCGAGAAGCGTTATGCGACGGCCGTCCGGGAAGATGAACTGATCCACCTGGGGCTTCACGTTGAGCTCCTTGACCTCTTTGTTGTTCTCAAGCCAAGCGACTTCGATTTCAGAATCGAAGTGGCCAATGTTGCAAACAATCGCTTCGTTCTTCATCACAGACAAGTGCTTGCCCTGAATGACGTCGCAGCAGCCGGTGCAGGTAACAAAAATGTCACCCTGTTTAGCGGCCTCGTCCATCGTTGTGACTTCGTAGCCCTCCATCGCGGCCTGCAGGGCACAGATGGGATCGATTTCTGTCACCAATACTCGACTGCCAAGACCACGCATCGCTTGGGCGCAGCCCTTACCCACATCGCCGTAACCAGCGATGACCGCGACCTTGCCGGCGAACATCACATCGGTGGCTCGTTTGATGCCGTCCCCGAGGGATTCGCGGCAACCGTATAGGTTGTCGAACTTGCTCTTGGTTACCGAGTCGTTCACGTTCATCGCCGGGCACTTCAGGGTGCCTTTCGCAAACATGTCCACCAGGCGGTGGACGCCGGTCGTCGTCTCTTCGCTGAGACCGCGGATGGGGTCGTCACCTTCGAAGTACTGGGGGAAACGCTCATGGATGATCGCCGTCAGATCCCCACCGTCATCCAGAATCATGTTGGGCGCCTTGCCGCCTTTGAACGAGGCGAGCTGCTTCTCGATGCAGACCTCATACTCTTCGTCTGTCTCGCCCTTCCAGGCGAACACCGGTACGCCGGTCTTGGCAATTGCCGCTGCCGCATGGTCCTGAGTCGAAAAAATGTTGCAGGAGGTCCAAGTCACCTCGGCACCGAGCGCGGTGAGCGTCTCGATCAAGATCGCGGTCTGAACCGTCATATGCAAACAGCCAGCGATTCGAGCCCCCTTGAGCGGCTGAGATTTTCCGTACTCGGTGCGTAGAGCCATCAGGCCCGGCATCTCGTGCTCGGCGATATCGAGTTCCTTGCGGCCCCAGTCGGCCAGCTCGATGTCGTGGATCCAATACGTGTCGGTTTGCTGGGTCGGGATTTGTGTTTTCATGTCGGATTCCGTTGTCGAAGGACTGTTCTGTCCCAGGGGATATCTGTCGAGTGTGAGCCACCAATAGCCAGTAGGCGGCCGGTGGCTTGCGTGCGGGAGGTCTACTAGGAAATCGCACGCTTGTCCCATGTCGGCCGTGCGGCCGTGCGTTTCTCGCTCTGCGTGGCGCGCGGCCGACGCAGTCGCGTCCCTCCCCGGTCCGCGTCGGGACACCCGACCAGACGGCCCTGGACGCAGGGCAGGACCGACGCTCCACTGCTGATGGATTGTAAAGGGCGCAGAGAGTCATGATACTGCCCCCCGATGGATGCGGAAGAACGGTTTGATCGCGCGTATTATCAGCGCTTCTACGATGACCCGAAGACCCAGGTCATCAGCTACGAGGAACACAGCCGACTGGTCAGCTACGTATTCTCATTCGCGGAGTACAACGACCTTCGAATTCGCTCGGTGTTGGACGTCGGCGCCGGCATCGGACTGTGGCGGCGCTGGCTGACGGAAAACGCTCCCAAGGTAAAATATACAGGGACGGAGGTCAGCTCGACCATGTGCCGCGAGCATGGCTACGAGCAGCGGGATATTTCCCGCTGGCGCTCCCGTAACACCTACGATCTGGTCGTTTGCCAGGGCGTGCTCCAATATATCTCCGATGCCGATCTAGCGCCCGCTCTCGACAACTTGGCACAAATGGCCAGCGGCCTAGTCTACATCGAGGCGATGACCCGCTCAGATCTTCGAGAGCGCTGCGACTTGTCACGGAGCGACACCAACGTCGTTGTCCGAAACGGCTCGTACTATCGCAAGGCTTTCAACAAACACTTCATCGCGGTCGGAGCGGGCCTGCATTGGCCGCGAAGCATCCCCCTGCCGTTCTGGGAACTGGACGTCGCTGGAATGCGCTAGGCATCACTTCGAATTGATAAGGATTATTATGGCAGCTTCAACTTTTATCCGCCCGGCTATCAGCCTGACATTGGTCAGCCTCACCGTACTGGGGGCGACCAATGTCTACTCCGACAACTCGAAGCTCAAGGCCAGCGTCGAGGCCCAGGCATGTGGCAAAGTCGGCTGCGCAGTCCGACTCATTCGGGAGGAGCGCTCGGCGTTTTCTCAGAAATTTGAGTTTCAAACGAGCATGAAACCGATCACCACAGAGTCCTTCGTTTGCGAAAGAGCTGCGATCTTGCTTGGCGACTACACGTGCGTCCCTGAGTAGATCAGCGTTCTCTGAACAGATCAGCCGAGCAGCTAGTTCAGACCGGGATGGCGTCGACCCCGTAGTTGCTCCAGCACCGCCCGAACTTGGAGAACGTCGCCCGCTTCCGGGACCGACTGAACGTAGTACGCAAGATCGGCGATCGCCACTTCGTTTGCACCGAGCCGCATGGCCGCCAGGCCACGCTCTCGCCGGATCGCGGGGCGCGCGCTGTCCAATTCCAGCGTCCGATCGAGCACCAACAACAAGCCCGAATGATCTCCACGGGACCGGTGGATCTCCGTCAAGTTTCCAAGCATGCGCAATAGGATGGAGTGAATGGACGCAGGCTCCAGAGTCGATGCATCCAGTGGCACGGGCTCACCACCGCTAGCTTCCGCCACTCGAACACCAAGAGCTGCGTCGTCCAACAGCATCCCGCCGTAGAAGGGATCGACAATGCGAACGTCCCTGCCTCCAGCGTCCGAGACCCTCACCAGAAAGTGTCCAGGAAAGGAAACTCCCTGCGCACGCACCCCGAGGGAGCGCGCTAGTTCGCAATAAACCAAACTGAGCGATATGGGAATTCCGACTCGGCGCGACAAGACATCGTTGATGTAGGAGTTTCGGGGATCGTAGTAGCTATCCCTGTCGCCCCGAAACCCGAGCTCGTCTCCAAACAACCTCGCCATGATGTCGACTTGCTGTCGAACGGAATAGCCGTCGAGACGCTCGTGGGAGCCGGAACGAGACAACCCTTCCAACTCCGAACGTAAGCCCGCCTCCTGAAGGCTAGGGTATCGATCCCGAGCGATCGCAACCGCCCCTTGCCACCAATTGAGGGGCTGCTGGAATATGCTTTGCATCGCCGCTACGCGTCGCGAATTGGGACATGAATTTCGGCCTAGGGCAACGCAAACCAGCGAATGGCTCGACGTGGCTTCTCCCTAGCGCGACCCGCGGGCAACGTGGTAGGCGTGATGCGAGCGTTCCCGCCGGCTTGACTCATGCTTCCGTCCATCCAAATCCGCGCTTACGAAGGTGACAACGTCCCGATCTACGGCACCGCTCCGAACCCAATTGTATTCGAGGAGACCAACCGCTGCCAAGCGGCCAGCGAGGTGGCCGGGGTCCCTGGCGCGCTGGTGATCCCTCAGTTGCTGACGCCAGCCGAATGCCAGCAGTTCGTGACCCTCACCGAAGCGATGGGCTACGGAAGTACTGCCGCTATCAGCTTGGGGAGCGGGATCCGGCAAAATCAGACAGTGACCTGGCTGGCCGATTCCTCAGTTGCGAGCGCCATCTTCCGAAGAGCCCAGCCTGCGCTTCCCGTCGAAATTGAAGGGCAACGCCCCGTAGGTCTCAATACGCGACTCCGGTTTTACCGATACGGAGACCAATGCGTTTTTCGACCGCACGTCGACGGCTCTTGGATGGGAGAAGAAGGGCACTGGTCAAAGATGACGTTCCTGCTCTACCTGACCTCCGACTTTGAAGGCGGAGCCACGACCTTCTTCCTGCCGGCTCCCGGCGGACGTCGTGACCGGCCTCAACGGGCCGTATCGGTAAAGCCTGCCTCGGGCAGCGCGCTCCTTTTCATGCACGGTTCTCACCCGTTGAGCCCGCTGCACGAGGGCTCGATGGTCACCGGCGATCGGTACAAATATGTTCTTCGGACCGATTTATTGTGCGAATAGCACCGCCTGCACGGGTCTACATCAAGAGGCGAGGCTTGCCTTCCAACACATCAGCTAGATCAGAAAGCACCAGCCGGGGAGAACTCTGCGTCCAACGGTCGTAATCGACGAGAGTCATCGCTTCGATCACCGCGTCTCCCTGGACTTCAGTGCCCAAGTTACGAAGCAGCCATCGGAGTTGATCACGCCGCGTAATCTCAGTCGCCACTACTTCCAGACTCAAGTGATGGCCCACAGCGACCCAGGCCCGCACCGATGCTTGCACATCCAGGTTCTGAGCCAACCCAGCATGCACACTGGAATCGAGCACGATGGCCGATAGGGGCAACTCGCGTATCCGCGAAACGCTGATCGCGGTACTGCCGAGGGACGCAAAAACAAGACGTGCGCCGTGCTTTGCCAGCCGCCGTAGACTTGCCGTCCCCCCCCTCCTGGGCCCCGAGCACTCTCGAGTTCAAGCTCCACCCCGCCGGCTCTGAGCTCCACTATCGCCGACTGCACGGCGGTTTCAAAGCTATCCGCCTCCAGCATCTCCGCGTTGAGTTCCACACTGACGCGAGTGCAGGAAGACGCCTGCTGTCGCAACGCCACAGCCTGCGTCATCACCCAACACAGCGTCCGGTCACGCGCGTCGCCCGCTGGCGACATCGCTACCAAATCCGGCGGCGAAATCACCACCTGATTAGCGCGCCAGCCCAGACAAGCAGCGGTAGCACTCCCAGTAAGAGCGTGAATTCTCGGCTGGGCAACGATTTGCCCCTCGGCACCACGGGCCCACTCTACGGCGTTGGAAGGAATTGGAGCCACAGCTCCCCCACTTCACGCCCGGCGAATCGGTATTGGTTGCGCCCCTCCACTTTGGCCCGGTCCATGGCTTGGTCCGCACTCGCCAAAAGTTCGGCAACCGATTTGCCATCCCGGGGATGGCAAGCCACCCCCACACTGATTGTCGCGTTGACGCTGACGCCACCGAGGCGCATCGTTTCCCGCGCAGCTCCCGGCAGTCTCGCCGCCAAGCGGCGAAGTTGGGCTGGGTCCCGTGCCGCAGCGAGCAGCACGAACTTGTCACCACCGAGCCGAGCGACGAGGTCACCGGACCGGCTTTCCCGAAGGAGCTTCATCGACAATGCTTGCAGCAGTTGATCCCCCATATCGTGACCCAGTTCGTCGTTCACCCACTTGAAGCGGTCCAGGTCGAGGTACAGGACCGCAAGGTCGGTCTCCGCTCGGGCGCCACCGATTTCCCGATGCAATCGCGCGACGAAACAGCCTCGATTCGCTAAACCTGTCAGCGGATCGGAATGGGCCTCGGCGGCCACCCGGGCAGAGCGTCGGCTGCGCTCTATCGCCACCCGCACAATACGAACGAAAGTGTTCCGAGTCGTTTCTTCGGGCAACACACAATCGTCGGCCCCAGCGCGCAACAGCTTCCGCGCTGCCTCCGCATCGTCCGAGTCCGATAGCGCGATAACCGGCAGCGACGGCATGGCGTCATGCAAGCATGCAAGCATGCAATTACCGACTTGGCGGGCCGGTCGGGGAAATCAACGATAGCGACATCCCAGGACGCTTCGCGGAGTTGGGCGCAAGCGACGTCCAGATCGCCGCAACGCTGAACGTCGAGACCAGAGAGGCACTCTCGCAGCCGCCCCGCCAAACGCCAGCCCGGCGCGGCAATTAGCAAGGCGCGGGGAGCCCTCGCCCGAATGCGCGCGCACGGGACCCCATGTGTGGCCGAGACGGGGAAGTCGTCCATTCCCTGGGGCTCGGCAGTAGCCCGCGTCCCTTGAACTCGAAGATGAGTTCCGCCCTCCATTCGCTCCCAATTGACACAACCCTGTCCCGATCCAGGCACAGGTAACCACAGCTCAGCCAAATGCCTATGGCTTCTGTTCCGCAATCGAACGTCTCCGTGACAGAATGTCGGCCTCGCGCAGACTCGCGACGAGCTCAGTGGATGGCAACTGCAGCGAGTCCAGCGACGCCAGATCGAGCGAAAAAAACTACTCAGTCGCCATCACTTTCAAGGTTTCGTCTACTTCAGCGAGCATGCCGACACCGATCTGCGTCGCTACCGGCTCCGCCAGACAGACCATAGCCGCGAGCAGATTGATGTGTTCATCGGTCCTCGGCCAATGATGACGGGAAATCACCCAGTGAATTCCCTGACGCAGGGACCACAAACGGCCGACTAGCTCGGTCACCTCCTCGTGAAATTGTTGAACCGCGGCGTGGGAGATCTTAACTGCCAACTGCCCATTGGGATCTTAATGTTCCTGGATGGCAACGAAACAAGCTGCCGTTCCTACATCGTGAAGCAAACCAGCCAGAAAGGCTCTCTGGCTCGGAATACCCAAGTACTCGCAGAACAGTCGCGCGATGTGCGCCGTAGCGATGCTGTGGTGACGGAGCGCCATCATTTCGGATTCGAAGCCTTTGCTCTGAAATAATTTCGTCTTGACTGTGGCTTCCATGAACACGTCGCTCAACTTCGTCGCGCCGAGTCGAACCACCGCCTGCTCGATCGTTTCAACTTGAACGCCTCGACCGTAGTAAGTGCTTTGGGCAGCGTTCAAAACCGTGCTGGCGAGCAACGGTTCCGTTTCCAATAGCTCGCAAACAGTGCGAGTCGTTGTTCCTGGATTCCTTGCTAAAGTCGCCAGCTCCAATGCTGTGGACGGAAAGGGCGGGGGCACATACTTCGGCGACGCCAATACTCCGCGCAAGGAGGCCGCGAGCGACTCGGCACTGATGCCCCCCCTCCCCCGCGAATTGTGTGAGGATACCCAACCGTCCACGAAAACGGGTCAATTTCAAACTCCTCCGCCATCAACTCGGTCCAACGGTAGGTTTACGTTGAATCTTTAGGCCCTGCTCCAGGCCGTTGTTCAAATTCTATTCGGCGTCAAAGTTCCGACGCTTGTCCGTCGAGTGAGAGCGTCTCCTACGCCTCACTCTATTCAGACGGCCGCATCAGTGCGCACGTTGTCGCTACCAGCGCTGTCGTCCTCAGCTTTCCGCTGTCATAGTGAAGGGACTGAGGGCGTCGCGGCTGAGGCACGACAGGCCCCGGTGCGCGCGAATGAAACAGTTTGGACTCCTACGCTTCTTCTGCTGGTTCTAGCAGCGGTCTCGGCGATCCCGACGTTCTGGTTAGCCCTAGCGGAGGCAGAGAGATGGGCGGGCCATGAGGAGCGTGCGGTCGACGCGAAAACTCGCAGCCTCGCGCGACACATGGCGCCACCCTCGCCTCCTCCCCCGCGGATTGGAGACCCGACGCCAGTATTAGCGGTCCGAATTCAAGACGTGCATCGCTCTCACCGGATCCTCTTGACGGATGCCAACAGTCGGGTACTCGCCGATACCGCCGTGCCGAACGCCATCACGACCATCGAAGACCATTCCTCCTCCCCACTGTTTCGTCCACCGCACGATATCTTGTCCCGGATAGAATACGATGAAGACGGGCATCGGATGCGGGGAGGGGCCGTCCCGGTCAAATTGGGCGCTCGCACGTGGAACGCCGTCGCGTTCTATCCCCAACCCGTCGTCAATGCCTGGGCCGCGGCTGCTACCCGGCGAATCGGTATCGCAGCGTAATTTTCGCTGCTCTTCGGGCTCTTACTGGCAGCCGCGGTCGCCAACTGGCTTGGGCGACCGCTACGATTCATCGCGGAGGCTGCGAAGGCGGTCGATGGGGGGCAGTTCCGTCAAGATATCGCCCTACCGACTCTGCAAGCTCCCCGGGAAGTGCGAGCCTTATTGCAGGCCGTCAATGGCGTGTTGGGTACGCTCCGTCACGACACGGGTACCCTTGAGCGAGCGGTCAGTGAGCAAAACGCAACACTGCACGACATGAACTCGGCAGTGCAGACCTTGGCCCGGGCAATGCAAGAACCCGCGCCGCCCATCGCGTCCGTGATGCCTGGTATTCCGGTGCCAGTCGCCGACTGGATCGACAAATCCTGGCCACTGCGCTGCGGCGATCTAGCCGGCGGCCAAGCGCGGCACCGGTGGGCGCGAGAAATTCTACAGCGAGCGAAATCTAGCTGCCCGAATCGCCTCCCGTCAGTTGCCACGAGGGCTGAACCCGCTACGGTTCGCCCATGCCTCGTTTCGGTCTCTTCACCCCCCAAGTCCGCCAGGATTTTGAACAGCTCCTCGAACGCGCCCGGCTCGCGGAGCGCCTCGGCTACGATTCCATTTGGCTGATGGACCATCTCGCGGCCCCAGCCCTTCGAACAGCCGACTGCTTGGAAGCCTGGACCGTCGCCACGGCATTGCTAGCGCGGACAGAGACTCTGCGAGTGGGGCATCTTGTGCTGTGCAACGCCTTTCGCCACCCGGCGGTGCTAGCGAAAATGGTGGCCAGTCTGGATCGGATCAGCGGCGGGCGCCTCGAACTGGGCATCGGCTCGGGCTCTGTAGAACGCGAGCTGATTGAATTCGGTTTCGGCGGCGAAAACGCCACGCAACGCTCGGAACGCCTCGGCGAGGCCCTCGAGGTGATAACCCGGCTGCTCGGCGGCGAAGAGGTCAGCTATCAGGGAAAGTACTACCAGTTGAAGGGCGCGATCGCCCGACCGCCTCCAATTCAGTCACCGTTACCGATCCACGTGGGAGGCGCCGGTAAGAAGTTCACTCTGCCTTGGGCGTCTCAGCTCGGCAGTTGGTGGAACTGCCCATCCTATGGCGTCAAAGATCTTGAGGAACTGATTCCGCTGGCCCGCCCAGCAAAGATCAGCGTGCAGCACCCTGTCGCTCTTATCAGGCGAGAAGAAGACCGCGAAAAAGTAACGGCCTTGGCAGAGAAACGCTTTGGTGCCTGGGGGGGCTTGCTAATCGGCAACGCTGATGAACTGAGCGAGCAATTTAGGCGGGAGGCAGACTGGGGAGTGGAAATGTTCATTATCCAGTTCCACGACTTCGGCACGCCCGAAAGCTTGCAAGCCTTTGCGGAGGGTGTGCTTCCCAACTTCCGGTAGCCCTGCGCAACTCGGCGTGCGAGCCAAGCGGCAGATACCGGCTAGCTCCGGCGAAACAGATCTGGCTCAAGATAGCTGACGACCTTGAGATTCAGGGCCCCCCGGATGCGGCCCTCGGCGGCGTTGATTTCATCGCTGACGATTTCCACACTCAGCCCCGCACGGAATTCGATCTTGGCGGCGAGCAATATTTCACCGGGACCGAGATGCATCGTGCGCATGTGAATCAAGCCCGACACTTGAGGACTGTCGACGATAGCCTCCTGGATAATTGAAATATTCTGTTCGCTGGCAGCTTCGCCGATGAGCAGGCTCTTCATTTCACCCGCTAGCACGACGGCGATCGCCGCTAGCAGCAGCCCGATTACAATGCTCCCAATTGCATCCCAACGTGGATCGTTCAGCACCACGCTCAAAACAACAGCTATCAGCGCCACCGCCAAACCCACCAACGCACCCAAGTCTTCAAGCAAGACGACCGGGAGCTCAGCCTCCTTCGTTCCCTTGATAAACTGACTCCAGCCCAGATCGCCCCGTAGGCGGTTGGCTTCGGTAATCGCGGTCTTGAACGACCAACATTCGAGGAGGATTGCCACCCCGAGAATCCCGATAGCCACGGCCGGTTGCTCCAAGGGATGCGGATCCAAAAACTTGTGAACCCCTTCGTAGAGCGCAAACAGAGAGCCGAGGAGGAAGATCACCATCGCAACGATGAACGCCCAAAAATAGCGCTCAGCACCGTAGCCGAAGGGATGCTCAGCGCTCGCCGCACGCTCCGCGCGCCGCCCGCCGAGCAGAAGCAGAGCCTGGTTTCCGGTGTCCGCCAGCGAATGCACGGCTTCGGCCAGCATCGATGCGGCGCCCGTGATCAAGAAGCCAACGACCTTGGCTATGAAAATGCCCGAGTTCGCCAGTAGGGCAACAACGATGGCCTTTTTACCCCCTTCGTGCACGACGGCTCTCCTCTCGGTTCTTAGCAGCCGCGCGACAACCCGGATGGCGACCGATTGGCGAGACTAGATCGCAAACAAGTAGAGGCCGAGGATGGTCAGCACGAAGTAATTCACCAAGACCGCAGCGCCCTCGTAGTCCTTGGCGAGGCGCTGCCCAATGAACAAACACAGTACCGAAGCGGAGGCGAGAATCAGGCCGAATATGGCCACCAGCTTGGCCCCAGTAAATGCCAGCACGCCAGCGCCAACGGCACACAGAATGCCCGCCGCGATTTCCTGAATGGTGATTTGGGTCAGGAGGAGGCCCACCACGTTCTTGAACGGCGAGTTTGCGAAGTGGCCTGTCAGCCATTCGAGATTGCCTTTTCGATCGGCCACCTTGTCGATACCGGACTGCAGAAAAAGCACGGAAAGGAATGCGCAAACCAATACTTGGCTGATCATCAAGAGAGAGAGACAGCCGTCGCTGTTACCAGGCGTACAAAATAGATCGTTCATCAAGGTTCCTTCGGACGCCTTGTTAACAGACCATTCCCCG
>SPKZ01002714.1_pt1 | contig 12940 bp, 13 predicted proteins | sample 2456571 | NCBI WGS metagenome assembly SPKZ01 (sample SAMN11192286, study PRJNA482655) | marine metagenome | biome: ENVO:00000447; feature: ENVO:00000244|ENVO:00000211|ENVO:00000569|ENVO:00002023; material: ENVO:00002151; isolation source: ocean water from marine abyssalpelagic zone ...
AGCGATCTCTCGGTGGTCGCTGCGAATCCGGGTCTCGATGAATTCGCCACTCTACCACTCGCGCCCAACGGGCCGCCGGAGCCTTTGGCCCGCCCGGGTTTCCAACGATGAACGCCGGCCTGCTTGCGACGAACGACTATCATGACCGGCCATGCCCGGCGCGCTCGATGGCCTTCGTGTTCTCGACCTCTCGACGCTGTTTTCGGCCCCCCAGGTCTCGGCGATGCTCGGCGACCTCGGTGCCGACGTCGTCAAGCTCGAGACGCCGGTGGGCGACCCGATGCGACGCATGGGTGCCTCCCGTGAGGGACGGTCGCTGATGTGGGCGATGGTGGCGCGCAACAAGCGGCCCATCACACTCGATCTCGATCGTCCCGACGGCGTCGCGTTGTTCCACCGCCTGGTCGAGCGCGCCGACGTCCTGGTCGAGAACCAATCGACCGCGATCCTCGAGCGCTGGCACGCCACCTGGGACGAGCTGTCGGCCGTCAATCCGAAGCTCGTGATGGTGAGTGTGAGCTGCTTCGGCAGCTCGGGTCCGAACGCGGGACTCGCCGGCGCCGGCACGCTGGCCGAGGCCTACGCGGGTCTCACACACATGACCGGCGCAGCCGACGGCCCCCCGCTCCTGACCTCACTTCCCATCGGCGACGTCCTGACGGCGATCTCCGGCGTCGTCGGCGCCATCGCCGCCTGTTACCACCGCGACGCGCGCGGCGGATCGGGACAGTACGTCGATGTTTCGATGTTCGAGCCGATCCTGCAGCTGCTGGCTGGAAGCGTGGTGGGCTACGCCCCGGGGTCACCTCCGCCCCACCGCATGGGGAGCCGGGTGGCGGGCGGCGTGCCGCGCAACACCTATCGCAGCTCTGACGATCGTTGGCTCGTGGTGTCCGCCACCACCGACCCGCAGGTCGCTCGGGTACTGCGCGTGATCGGTCGCGACGGCGACGCGGAGCGCGCGCGATTCGCGAAGTCGAAGGACCGGCTCCGGCACGCCGACGAACTCGCCGCCCTCGTGGCGGCGTGGATCGCGAAGCACCCCCGCGACGACGCGATCGCGACCCTCACGGCCGAGCGAATCCCGGCGGCGCCGGTGAACGACCTCGCCGACGTGCTCGCCGACTCCCACATCCTCGCCCGCGCGAGCGTCGTCGGGATCGACGACGAGACCCTGGGACGGCTCTCGATGGTGGCGCCGGTCCCCAGGCTCTCGGCCACGCCGGGCGAGATCCGCCACCCGGGCCGCGACCTCGGGGCCTGCAACGCGGAAGTCTACGCCGACTGGCTGGGGCTCTCGGACGCCGAGCTGGCGGAGCTCCAGAGGGACGGGGTCGTCTGACCCGCTACATGAGCGCGCGAAGCTGCTCCGCGACATCGAAGGCGGCGGCGATCGGGTCGTCGAGGGACCAGCCGCGCTGGGGCAGGTCGAAGTACTCGACGGAGAGCTTCCCCCGGTAATCGAGCTCCTCGAGGCATTTCAGGATCGCGCTGAAATCGACCTCTCCCTCGATTGCCTGCGAGTGCCCCCTCTTCGCCTGGCGGAGCTGGACGTGGTCGGCGTAGGGGAGCAGTTCTGCGGGGTCTCCCCCCCAAGCCACGACGTGGCCGACATCGAGGGTCAGGCGCAGGCCCGGAACCTCCTCGAGCATCGCGAAAACCTCTTCCGTGGTGCCCACGATGGACCCCAGCCACGGCTCCATGCGCGCCCCTGGGGCGTTCCGGTAGTCATCGACGGTCTTCTCCCACGTCCGCGCACCGATGGGCGCAGGACCCGAGGTGAAGCCCGGCCGCGGAAACATCGAAAAGCGGTCGCCCACCGGGATGACGAGGTCCGTGGGGTCGCCCAGAGTGACGTCGATGTGATGAAAGCCGTGGCCCCGCGCAATCCGCGCCGCCTCGCGAACGTGGCGGTTGCCGTAGACGACGGACACGACACCTAGCGGCCATTGCATAGGGCGACGCTACCGAATGGGAAGCATACCGTTCAAGAGTGATTCGACCCTAATCACCGACTGTCGCCGGCCCCCGCGTATAATCTCCGGTGGTTCGACCGAGCAGGAGGAACTCCCCATGGAACGCATTCGCGTTCTCGACCCGACGGCATCGCCCCCCGAGGTATCCACCGACCCTGGTCCCGACGCCGGTCCGCTGGCCGGACGCCGGGTGGGAATCCGCTTCGACCAGACGTGGCAGTCCTTCCTGCACGTGAAGGCCGAGTGGACCCGGTCGCTCGAGGCCCTGGGGGCCACCGTGATCGCCTGGAACGCCGGCAACCGGATCGGCGAAGAGGGCGAACGCACCCGCAAGGAGCTCGAGGAATTCGCCGACGACGTGGACATCGCGATCGTCGGCCTCGGAAATTGAGGCTCCTGCACCTCCTGGACGGTCCACGACGCGGTCGTGGTCGTTGAGAAGGGCAAGACGGCGGTCGCCGTCGTGACGCAGGAATTCGAGGCGCTCTCCCACACGATGGCCGCCAACGCGGGCCGCGTGGCACTTCGAGTGCTCGTACTCCCCTACCCGCTCGAGACCCGCAGCGAGCCCGATGTGCGGAAGATCGCGCAAGAACACTACGAGCCACTGCTCGACACCCTCGGGGCGACGATCCCGAGCCGGGGATGAACCCATGACCGACGTCGTGATCGATCGATCCTGCGGGCCCGAGGGCTGCGAGATCGACTGGCTCGCCAGCCCGCGGGTGGAGGTGGACGCGGATCCGGTCGCCTTCACGAAGTTCGCGACGGACGCCGGGTGGGGCGACGGACTTCCCCTGGTTCCCCCGACGGAGGCACGCGTTCGGGAGTTCGTGCAGGCTTCGGGGCGGTTTCCCGACGATCTGCTCGGCGCCGTGCCGCCGCGCAACGGGCGGGCCACGGTCGAGAAGGTCGCTGTCAACGCCGTCATGGCCGGCGCGCCGCCGGAGGCGATGCCGCTGCTGTGCGCGTCGATCGAGGCGATGGTCGATCCGCTCCTCAACCTCTTTGCCCTCAACACCACCACGTGTTGCGTCGTCCCCGGCGTGTTCGTCAACGGTCCCGCGCGCCACGAGCTGGCGATTCCCTACGGCGCCGGTTGCTTCGGGGGCGAGGCCGGGCCCGCACCGGCCATCGGTCGGGCGCTGCGCCTGGTGATGCGCAACGTCGGCGGCCAGGTGGTGGGTGTGAGCTCGAAGAGCGTCTTCGGCCAGCCCGGTCGCGTCACCGGGATCGTCGTGGCGGAGTGGGAAGAGCGCTCGCCCTGGGCGCCGCTCGCCGAGCGCCGTGGAGTGTCGGGCAACGCACTCACGGTGCACGGCGTCACGGGCACGATCGACGTCGCGGACACGGCCGCCACCAACGGCGTCGACCTGCTCGAGATCATCGGCAAGTCGCTCGCGTTCCCCGGTACCAACGCCTTCATCGAGGGGTGGCACGGCGCCGAAATCATGGTGGCGATCGCGCCGCCCTGGGCCGACCTCATCGCGAGCGAGTATCCGTCGATCGAAGTCGTTCAGCAGATGCTCTGGGAGCACGCAAAGCTGCCGTCGGCGTGGTGGCCGGGCATTCACCGCGAGCACCACGAGAAGCACGGACGCGTCGACGCCGACGGAATGGTGCATCTCGTGCAGTCGCCGGAACACATGATCGTGATGGTGTGCGGGGGACTCGGCAACCTCCACGCGCTCGCCATGCACAGCTTCGGACCGACGCGAGCGGTGACGCGCGCGTTCTGACCCGCGAAGAACTGATGGAGATCAGCGCCCCGTGGCCTCGACGATCTGCACGTCCGTCTTGGGAACCGGGATCGTGATCTTCTCCTCGTCGAAGCGAGTCTTCACTTCGCGGGTGAGGTCCCAGTAGACCTCCCAGTAGTCCTCGCGCTGGACCCACGGGCGAACGACGAACTCCATCCAGAAGTCGGCGAGCTTGTCGAGCTTGATCGTCACCTCGGGGTCGTCGAGTACCTTCGGGTGGTCGCCGACGATCGCGCCCAGGATCGACTCGATGCGCGCGACGTCGTCGCCGAGGCCGACGCGAAACATCAGGTCGACGCGGCGATGCTCCTGGGTGGTGATGTTGCGAATGACGTCGCCCCAGATCTTGTTGTTCGGCACGACGAGGGTCTGGTTGTCGAACGTCAGGATGGTGGTCGACACCAGGCTCATGTGGTCGACGCGGCCCAATACGCCAGCCGCCTCGATGATGTCGTCTACGTCGTACGGCCGGTAGATCAGGAGCATCGCGCCGGCCGCGAAATTCGCGAGGGCATCCTGGAGCGCGAAGCCGACGATGAAGCCCGCGATACCAATGCCGGCCAGCAGCGGGCCGATCTCGACGCCGAGCTGCGACAGGCCGAACAGAACGCCGAGGGCGAACACCAGGTTGGCGCCCAGGGACGCCAGGATCTCCTGGAGCAGGGTCGACGCTCGCATTCCGGACACTCGAATGGCGCGGTGGACCACGCGGCGGACGACGATCGAAAGCAGCCGAAACATCAGGACGATTGCCAAGAAGAAGAAGAGGCGGAACAACAGCCCGGGCCCGTTCTCGAGCGCCCAGGAGCGCGCCCGCTCCCAACTCTCTTCGACGAGGCCGAGCGCGACCTCCGTGTCGAAGATGTCCTGAGTGAGGGTTCCGCTCGCGCGGATCAGGAGGCGCCGGTAGGCGGCGGTCGAAATCTCGAGTCTGTCGAGCAGGTTCGCTGCCGAGGTGAGGCTGCGGGTGGTCCATTGGCGCTTGGCCTGTGCGGCGCGGAGTTCTGCCGCGACCACCTTGTCGTCCGGATTCTCCTGGGCGCGGAGCTTCAGGTCCGAGATCTGTTTCAGGGTGAGCTCGACGCGTCCCTCGAGACGATCGGCTCGCTGACCGAGCAGCCGAGTGACGTGACGGCGCACCATCGTGCCGTCCTCACCGAAGCGCTCGACCCGGGAGGCGTGCAAGAGCAGGATTTCGTAGTAGTGATCAACGCGAGCGTTCTGGTCCGAAAGCTTCGCCTCGTGATCGAGCAGACGATCGGGCGTCAGCTCTTCACGCCGTCGTGCGATGTCGGCGAGAACGTGCTGGCTCTCCTCGATGGTCCGCTTGATGTAGCCGGTGACCTTGGGAAATCCGTCCCTGAGATAAACGGCTATCGCCGGATCGACCTCGAGTCCAGCGCTCTTCATCGCTTCGACGTGGTCCGCGAGGGCGTCTAGCTCCGCAATTACCTCGAGCTCGACACGGCCGATCTGGCCGAGCACCACGAGATGCTCCTCGCCGAAGACCCCGTCGAGCTCCTTGTTGAGGACCGCGAATCGCGCCAGGGTTTCGTTGATCTCCGCCAGGATTTCGAGGCCGGCCTTGCGCTCGTCGGAAGCAGGCGGAGCGGTCGGCTCCGCTTCAGCACTCGCCGCAGCCGGAGGATCCGCCGCCCACGCGGGCGCAACCGCGGCCCCCCCAGCCAGCAGGAGCGCCAGCGCGGCGGCGGCGAACGGCGCGAAAGGCAGACGCTTCCCGCGTGCTTCGACTTGGCGCTTCAGGCCGCGACTCCCGCGATCAACTTCTCGCTCTGCTCCCACAGCCGGCGTGCCGCCGTGTCGTCTGCGGCCACGGGCGTGATCTCGATCGGCTTGCAACAATCGAAGTACGCGCCCGTCATACCCTCGACCTCCGATGAGCTCGCCACGTAGACGGAGGTCTTCGCACCGTCCTCGACGGCGAGCGGCGGCGGCAGCTTGCTCAGGTCAGGACGCGACGAGTCCTTCGGTCGGTCCTTCTTCTGTTTGGCTTCCCGGGGCTTCTCGTCCTCCGGGCGGTCGCGGCCGAGCTCGGTCACGACGTGGCCCGGGTGCACGGCGTTCACACTGATGCCGGTGCCCTCGAGCCGCCGGGCCAACTCACGCGTGAAGTAGATGTTGCAGAGCTTCGAGTGCCCGTACAGGAGGAAGCCCTGGTAGTTCTCGACATGCTGCAGGTCGTCGAAGTCGAGCCCCTCGCTCGCCATCAGGTAGCCGTGCGACGAGAGGTTGACGATCCGCGCGGGAGCACTCGCGCGGAGGGTGTCGAGGAGCAGGTCGGTCAGTAGAAAATGACCGAGGTGGTTCACGCCGAACATGACCTCGAAGCCATCGGCGGTCTCTGCGCGCCCGCGCGAGTTCACGATCCCCGCGTTGTTGACGAGCACGTCGAGCCGGTCGAACTTCGCGAGGTACTCCGCCGCGAACGCGCGAATCGACGCGATGCTCGCGAGATCGAGGGCCATGACTTCGACGTCGTCGCGGCCGGATCGCTCGCGCACCTCGGCGATGGCCGCGGCGCCGCGCTCGGCATTGCGCGATGTGAAGATCACCTGGGCGCCCATACCCGCGAGCTGAACCGCCGTCTCCTTGCCGATACCGGTGTTGCCACCGGTGATCAGAACCGTGCTGCCGTCGATCTGGAAAGAAGCCATGGGAACCCCCGTCGCGATGGGATGCCCATCTTACACCCCTACATCCGGGGAACTCCGGGAGTCGGGAAAGCGGCGCAGAACGCGGCGACCGCTTCGGCCAGCCGCGCCAGCTCTCGGGGCTGCATGGGCCGCTCGAGGGCCGCGGTCATGAAGCCCGCCAATTCGCGCATCGAGTCCTCCTTCATTCCCCGGGCGGTCGCGGCGGGCGTACCCAGTCGGATCCCGCTCGGGCGCAGGGGGGGATTGGGGTCGTCGGGAATGACCTGTTTGTTCACCGTGATGCCGATGGCGTCCAGAGTCTCCTCGGCGGCGCGCCCGTCCATCCCGTACGCGAGGACGCAGTCGAGGACAATCAGATGGTTGTCGGTCCCCCCGGTCACGAGTGCCGCGCCGGCATCGATCAGGGACGTGGCGAGCTCGGCGGCATTCGAGATCACCTGGGCCGCGTACTCGCGGAAGCCCGGCTCCGCGGCCTTCCGGAGCGCCACGGCCATCGCCGCGATCGCGTTCATGTGCGGACCGCCCTGCAACCCGGGGAAGACCGAGCGGTCGACCGCCTTCGCGAGCTCCTTCCTGCACAGCACCAGCCCGCCGCGGGGCCCGCGCAGGCTCTTGTGCGTCGTGGTGGTGACCACGTCGAAGCCGTGGTCGAAGGGGTTCTCGAGCGCGCCCCCGGCGATGAGCCCGCCGACGTGGGAGACGTCGGCCATGGCGAGTGCGCCCACCTCTTCGGCCACGCGACGGTACGCCGCGTAGTCGTCGACGCGGGGAGACGACGTCGTGCCGCACAATACGATGCGGGGCTTCGACAGGCGGGCGAGCTTCATGAGCTCGTCGAAGTCCACGCGGCCCGCCTCCCCGGGACGCGTCTTGTAGCGGACGAAGTTGAAGAGCCTCCCCATGTGGGACACGGGATCGCCGTGGGTCAGGTGGCCCCCGTGAGAGAGGTCCATCGCGAGAACCGTGTCACCCGGCTCGAGGAATGCGAGGTACACGGCCTGGTTCATCGGAGAGCCCGAGAGCGGTTGCACGTTCGCGTGCTCGCAGCGGAAGAGCGAACACGCGCGCTCACGGGCGAGGTTCTCGACGCCGTCGGTGAACTCCTGCCCGCCGTAGTAGCGCCGCCCGGGGTAGCCCTCCGAATACTTGTTCGTGAAGACCGAGCCCAGTGTGGCGAGCACGGCAGGCCACGTGTAGTTCTCCGACGGAATCAACTCCACACCGGATTGCTGCCGGCGCTCCTCGCCGCGCAGCAGCTCGAATACCTCGGGATCTCCTTCCATCAGCTCTCGGCGGTAGTCGTCCATGGTCTCCTCCCCGGCGCGCGAAAGGCGGCACTCGAGGAGAGATTACGGCGGGTTCTCGATTTGGTGAAGTGAAATGATCTAACGCTATCATTAAGCAGTACTTAATAGAGGAGTCGGCGTGGAACTCTCGAGCATCGATCTCAACAAGCTGCACACGTTCTTCAGCGTGGCGGAGCACGGCGGGGTCACGGCCGCAGCCCGACGGCTCGCCCTCACCCCCTCGGCGGTCAGCCAGAGCTTGTCGGGCTTCGAAGCCTCGCTCGACGTGAGGCTGTTCAACCGCGTTGGCCGACGCCTCGTGTTGACGCGTGAGGGCGAGATGCTCCACCGCCGCTTTCGCGACTACCACCACCGCCTGCAGGAAGCGGTCACCGAGATCGCGAATGAGGAACGGGAGGTCCGCGGACCCATCCGCGTCGGCCTGTTCGTGGGCTTCCCGCGGGCACCCCTCGCGCGCTTCGTGACGGACTTCACCCGTGCCCACCCGAAGACGACGCTGAAGATCCTCTACGGCTCCCACGACGAGCTGAACGCGGGCCTGCGCGAGAACCGCACGGACTTCGTCTTCTCATTCGACGCGGGCGCAGATTCGGGCCATCCGATTCGCGCGACGAAGCTCTTCGAGCAGCGACTCGTCCTCGTCGCCGGAAAGCGCCACCAGCGCCGGCGCTTCAACGAGAGCGCCCTGCGCGAAACCCCGGTGATCGACTACTACCAGAGCGCCCCGCTCATCGAGCGCTGGGTCGCGCATCACTGGCGCCGGCGTCCAAAGAGGATTCCAGTCGCGGTCTTCGCTGCCACCACGAATCTCGTGCTCGACCTCGTCCTCCAGCAGGCCGGCGTGGCGGTGCTCCCCGAACCGGTCGTCGCCCCGTACGTCCGCCGCAAGCGGCTGGCCGTGGTGCGTACCGGGCGCCCCGAGCTCGTGGATCCCCTGTGGCTGAAGGAGCTCGAAGGCGCCTATCGTGGGCCCGGCCTCGTGGCGTTCCGCGAGGCCGCCCTGCGCGAGTTCGCGCCCAGCTGACCCAGACCCAGACGGAGAGATGGTGAGCACGCCCCCCGACGGCGCCGAGCCCCAGGACGATGTACCGCGAGGCAACGTCGCGCTCACCTCCCTGCGCATTCCCGACTTCTCCTTCTTCATCGTGAGCCGGTTCTGCTCGATCACCGGCGAGACGCTCCTCAGCGCGGCAGTCGCGTGGCAGGTGTTCGAGCTTTCGGGGTCGGCTTTCCAGCTCGGTCTGATCGGGCTCGTGCGATTCCTTCCGCACCTCGCATTCTCGCTCGTGGGCGGCGTCGTCGCCGATTCGTACGATCGCAAGCGCGTCATCATGCTCGCGAGAGTCGTGCCGTTCGTGTGCGGCGCGGCGCTCGCCTGGACGACCGGCGAGGAAATGGCGACGCTGCCGCTCATCTACGGCCTCGTGTTCGCCACAGCGGTGGCGTCGGCCTTCCAGATGCCAGCCAGCTCGGCACTCCTGCCAACCCTCGTACCGCGCAGCGTCTTTCCGGGCGCCGTCACCGTCTCGAGCACGGTCATCTCTCTCGCGCGTGTCACGGGCCCGGCTTTCGCAGGCCTCGTGATCGCCGCGCAGAACATCGCCACCGCGTACCTCGTCCAGGTCGCGCTCATCGCCACGTCGATTGCGACGCTCACCTTCGTGCGGGGCCGCTCCGCCACCCAGACGGGTCGCAGTGGGATGAGCCTCGCGGCCGTGCGCGAGGGAATCGCCTTCGTGCGCCGCAAGCGCGTGGTGCTCGGCGCCATGACGCTCGACATGTTCGCGGTGATCTTCGGCGGCGCGACCGCCCTGCTGCCGATCTACGCCAACGACATCCTGCAGGTCGGACCGCGCGGATACGGACTGCTCACTTCGTCGCTCGAGATCGGCGCGGTGCTCACATCCGCCGTTCTGATCGCGATGCCGCCGATCCAGCGCATGGGCCGGGCGCTGATCATCGCCGTGGCCGTCTATGGCCTCGCAACGATCGCCTTTGGCGTCTCGCGCTCCTTCCCGCTGTCGGTTCTCGCCTACATCGTGGTGGGCATGGCGGACCAGGTGAGCGTCGTGACGCGCCAGACGCTCATCCAGCTCTCCACCCCCGACGAGCTCCGCGGCCGCGTGAGCTCGGTCAACATGGTGTTCATCGGCGCCTCGAATCACCTGGGCGCCGTCGAGGCGGGCTTCGTGGCGGCGCTGACGAGCGCGACGTTTGCGGTGGTGAGCGGGGGGATCGCGTGTCTCAGCGTACTGGGTGTCGTGGCGGCGAAGATTCCGGAGCTCAGGCGGCACCGGTATTGAATTTCTACATCTCGACGCGGATCCGTCTTCGCGGAAGTCGGCGAACGCGGTGCCGAGAGTTCTCCGTCCGCGATACGCACCGGAAGAATGGGCCCAGGCGGGCTAGCGTGGGAAAGAATCTTTGGAAACCGGAAACACTATAGAATCCGAGAAGTCCGAGAAACACGAACGGAGCCAGAGCCATCGAACCCAGTGACCATCAGGCGTCGGTTTTGCCCGTACGCGAGCGCTTCGAGGCGTTCCAGGACCGCGTGTGCGACGCCCTGGAAGCAGCGGACGGCAGCGCGCGCTTTTGCCACGACGATCTCCCGCGCGAGGGCGGTCGACGCTCGCGGCCGCGCGTGCTCGAGGACGGCGAGCACGTCGAGCGCGCCGCCGTGAACTTCTCGCACACGAAAGGCAACCAGTTGCCGCCCGCTGCCACCGAGCGCCACCCCGACCTCGCGGGGGGTAGCTACGAGGCCGTCTCGGTCTCGCTGATCGTCCACCCCCGCAACCCGTACGCGCCGACCTCCCACGCAAACTTCCGGTTCTTCCTCGCCGGCAGGGAGGGGGTAGCGTCGGTCTGGTGGTTCGGCGGTGGCTTCGACCTGACCCCCTACTACGGCTTCGACGAGGACTGTCGACACTGGCACCGCACGGCGCGCGACGCCTGCGTGCCGTTCGGCGCCGACCTCTACGCTCGCTGCAAGAAGGCCTGCGACGAGTACTTCCACCTGCCGCACCGGGGCGAGCCGCGGGGCGTGGGCGGGCTCTTCTTCGACGACTACGACGAAGGCGGTTTCGAGCGCGCGTTCGCCTTCGTGTGCAGCGCGAGCGATGCTTACCTCGACGCCTACATTCCACTCCTCGAGCGTCGCAAGAACCACCCCTACGGCGAGCGCGAGCGCGAGTGGCAGCTCTACCGGCGCGGTCGCTACGTCGAATTCAACCTGATCTACGACCGCGGCACGCGCTTCGGCCTCGAAGCGGGCGCGCGCACCGAATCGCTGCTGGCGTCGCTCCCGCCGCGGGTGCGCTGGCAGTACGACTACACGCCGGAACGCGGAACCGAGGAGGCCCGGCTTCTCGCGGAGTTCCTGAAGCCGCGCGACTGGATCAGCGACGACTGAGGGCGCGGCTCAGGAGCTCTGAACGCCGCGACCCGCGCCGCCGGCCGTCATCCCGCCATCGGCGACGAACTCCGATCCCGTCGAGTACGAGCTCTCGTCCGACGCGAGGAAGACCATCATCCTTGCGATCTCCTCCGGCTGCCCGATCCGCGGGATGGGCTGACTCCTCCAGACCGAGTTCTTGTCGACCGCGTCGAAGTCGCCCTGCGCGAGCATCGGCGTGTCGACACCACCGGGGTGCACGGAGTTGACCCGGATGCCGTACGGGCCGAGCTCCATCGCGGCTGCCTTGGTCATGCCGCGCACGGCCCACTTGCTGGCCACGTAGCCGATCACGCCGTGCACGCCCTCGAGTCCGGCGTTGGACGAGACATTGACGATCGAACCGCCGCCCGCCTCGCGCATGGCGGCCACCACGGCGCGCATCCCGAGGAAGTTTCCCACCTGGTTGACCTCGACAACCGCACGGTAGTCCTCGAGGGTGGTGTGCTCGAGCGGCGCCGCCCGCACGATGCCGGCGTTGTTGATCAGGATGTCGAGGCGGCCGAAGCGCGCGACGCAGGCCTCGACGATCACCGCCCAGTCGCTCTCGTTCGTGACGTCGAGGTGCTGGTAGTGCGCCGCGTCTCCGAGCTCCTTCGCGAGTTCGAAGCCCGGCTCGTCGAGCACATCGCCCAGTACCACCTTCGCGCCCTCGGCCACGAACAGCCGGGCCTCCGCGGCCCCCTGGCCGCGGGCAGCGCCCGAGATGATGGCCACCTTTCCGTTGAGTCGGTCCATGTCGCCCTCAGGCCTTCAGATGGGCGGCGAACAGCGCCTTCATCTTCTCCCACGAATCGGTCGCGGCCGCCTCGTCGTAGGATTCGCGGTCGTCGCAGAAGAAGCCGTGGTCCGCCCCCGGGTAGCAGTCGATCTCGAAGCTCTTGCCGAGCTCGCCGAGCTTCGCGCGCACCTCGTCGACCTGATCGAGCGGGATGTAGGGATCCTTCTCGCCGAAGAAGAGGTGTACCGGACACTGAATGGCGTCGGCCTGTGCGAGGTGGCCGGTGATCCCACCACCGTAGAACGGAGCCGCGCAGGCCACGGCGTCGGGCAGCACACACGCGGTCAGAAACGACAGCCGGCCGCCCATGCAGAACCCGGTCACACCGACCTTCCCCGTGGTTTCGGAGCGTCCGTTCAGATAATCGATCGTGGCCTTCATGTCGCCTGTGAACTCGCCGTCGTCGAGCTTCGACATGCACGCGATCGCGCCGTCGAGGTTGTCGTAGCCGAACTTGTTGTCAGGCAGGCTGCGGAAGTAGAAATCCGGTGCGGCCACCACATAGCCCTCGCCGGCGATCCGTTCGGCAACGCCCTCGAGGTGGGGGACGAGGCCGAAGGCCTCCATGATCACCACCACCGAGGGAAACGGCCCGCCGCCGTCGGGGCGAGCGATGAAAGTCGGCATCCGACCTCCGGGGGTTTCGATCTCGACGCGTTCGGTCGTCACGGACTCCTCCTTCGCCGGCGGCCACGGCGGTCGCCAAGGCTCTCAAGGCCGTGGCCCCCTTGTCAAACGGGCCGCGTATCATGGGCGCGCGTTTCGCATTTCCCCTCACCCCGGGAGTCCCCATGCAGGCCGCCGTCCTCCGCGAATTCAACGCCCCCCTCCGCGTCGAGGAGGTGGAGATCGAGAGTCCGCACGCGGGTGAGATCCTCGTGAAGCTCGCGGCGTCCGGCGTATGCCGCTCGGATCTCCACGTGCAGGAGGGACGAAGCGTCGTGGCGCGCCTTCCGATGGTGCTTGGGCACGAGGGCGCGGGCG
>SPKZ01011187.1_pt1 | contig 12940 bp, 9 predicted proteins | sample 2456571 | NCBI WGS metagenome assembly SPKZ01 (sample SAMN11192286, study PRJNA482655) | marine metagenome | biome: ENVO:00000447; feature: ENVO:00000244|ENVO:00000211|ENVO:00000569|ENVO:00002023; material: ENVO:00002151; isolation source: ocean water from marine abyssalpelagic zone ...
CGGTGTCCGTAGGTCTGCCATGATCTCGCTGTTCGATTGTACTGATGATCGTATGTCCAAGGCTAAGTTTGGTGCATGGTGGAACGACAACCCTCACCGTGCTCTTGCTAACAACTCTGCGGTTTATACTAACCGACGCCCTGACACAGGGTTCTTTATGAACAAATGGAGTGAGCTATATGAGTCAAAGTCAGGAGAGCCAGGAATCTTCTCTCGAGCCGCTTGTCAACAAATTGCAGGACGCAATGGACGGCGTGAGACGGAGCACGATTTTGGGACTAATCCGTGCTCAGAAATCATCCTCCGGCCCTTCCAGTTCTGCAACCTCACAGAAGTTGTCGTTAGGGCAGACGATAAACCTCGAGACCTCCGGCGAAAAGTACGTCTTGCGAGTATCCTTGGAACGATCCAGTCCACCTTCACAGACTTCAAATACCTGAGAAAGAAATGGCAGGATGCGTGTAACGAGGAACGTCTTCTCGGCGTGTCTCTCACTGGTGTTTGTGATAACCTTGCTCTGGCTGGAGATGCGGAGACCCTCTCGTCCCTTCGAGAAGAGGCTGTTGCAGCGAACAAGGAGTGGGCTGAGAACCTGGGCATCAACCAGTCTACCGCCATTACTTGCGTCAAGCCAAGTGGCACTGTCAGCCAGCTTGTGGATAGTGCCTCTGGTCTTCATGCTCGACATAGTGAGTACTATCTACGGACGGTTCGTGCGGACAACAAAGATCCGGTAACCAGCTTCCTCAAGGATCAGGGCGTCTATAACGAGCCTTGTGTGATGAAGCCTGATACTACGAGCATCTTCTACTTCGCCATCAAAAGCCCTGAGGGATGTGTTACACGGGACAACCAGTCGGCTATGGAAGCCCTCGACTTGTGGCTAACACTCCAAGATAGCTGGTGCGAGCACAAGCCTAGCGCCACGATCAACGTGCAGGAGGACGAGTGGATGGACGTAGGAGCATGGGTGTACAAGCACTTCGACTCTGTGTCTGGTATTAGCTTCCTGCCCTATGACGGGGGCACGTACAAACAGGCTCCTTATCAGGCAGTGTCCAAAGAGGAGTACGAGCAATGGAACAAGGATCACCCGCCTGTTCAGGTGGACTGGTCCAAGCTACGCGAGTATGAGACCAGTGACCATACCACTTCCTCTCAGGAACTAGCCTGCACTGGCGGTGTCTGTGAAGTTGTGACCATCGGCGCTAACGCCAGCGACGGATAAAAAAGAAGGCTCGCTAGGAGAAATCCCTAGCGAGCCTTTTAGGTTCAGCCACTCGTGTGTTTCTTTAGTGTTGAAGATCCTCTCGAGCTTTACCCGAGTGCTTCTCAAAGGTACGCATACCAGCAAGGCCGAGCATGCCGCCAAGGATCGTGATCAACAGCCCAGTATCAAATTCTGGGAACTGTCCGGTGTACCCGTTGACCGATGCAAAGAACCGCATCATCGGTTCAAGGATGGTTGCATAACCAAGGCCTAGACCCGAGGTCCACCCAACAAATGGACGCCATCCGGCAACGAATAAGTGAGAGCTTTGAGCTTCGACCTTATTGATCTCAGTCTGCGCAATGATCTGATCATGCAGACGCGCATCCGCCTTATCAGCAAGCTTCTTGATCTCAAGTTGGATCTCCTTAGCTTTGTCTTTGTCTACAACAACCTCACCAATAACGTCAGTCAGTGGGCTTATTAACTCTTTTAGAAATCCCGCAATAGCCACAGGAGTCTCCTTTCATGTTACTACAATTTATCAGAAATATCCACACGATGGCCACTAGACCAGTCAGGCACGTAAGACGGCTTTTTGACCCCTTCGTAAACGAGCGCTTTACCGTCGCCCGACCACTTACCATCAAAGAAAAGATCACGTTCCTTTTCACGGCGAGGGATGATGCTTTCCGGCTTCTTCCAGTTCATGAATTGCCGACGGGCGAGGTTAGTGTCTCCAGTCTTCCAAGTCTTCACCCACTCAGCGGTCTTGATTGCCCCTGTGTTATAGTGAAACGAAACTGCGGCAGCGACCTCATGCTCGAGGAGACCCTCTCCCAAGACCTCGATTACGTCGGGCAGGTACTTGGTTTCAACAAGCCACTTAAATATCTCGAGCACTCGATTAATAGAGGTTGGGTTGTCTTTGTACCGAGGGTAGACCGTGTGACCTGAGTTACTAGTCACTCCGATACCCCACGTCCAGACACCTACACTATCTTTATACGCCTCTTTCACGATGCCCTCGTGAGAGACCAACTCGAGAAGACCCCGCTTAGTCAAGCCTTTCGAGGGCATGACTTCGGGGTTTTCTAGTATCTCCATCAGGTCTTTGACGAAGTCGTCCACAATAGAGCGGATCTCTTCTTCTTGATTATCAGTTGACATCTTTACTTACGCTCCATTTCTTTTCGTTGATTAGCTATCTGTACTTTGTAAAGCTCCTCCATCTTAGGAAGAAGAGACTTCTTAGCCTCCTTCCTGGCATTAGTAGAAACCTTTCTCCAAAGGCTTAGTTTCTCTTTTATAGGAAGATCTTGATACCTTTTCATCAACTCTTCATCAGAAAAGATTGACGACATGTCGGAGGACAGAGCTAAACCAGCCTCTCTCTTAAAGTCGGACAGAAGATCTGCCGGAATGTCGTAGCTCACTCCCTCGATCTCCATGCTCCTTTCTTTCGGGCTTACTACGTTTTTGCCAGAAGACTTCTGTAGTTTAAATAGCTCTTGGGCAACTAACTTATTGTTAATGGGGGACTTTCGCTTAAGGTTGGAGATAGACGTAGTCTGTTTTACCTCCTGCCCGAGCGTGTCCACCTGTGCAGGCAAGCCCTCAGACAGTCCCGGCACACCCGATGCGACCATGTTTCCGACCGTGTCCGAAAAACCTTCGCCTTTTGTGTCTCTCTTGACGTCATCAACATACATCTGATTGTACTGACGGAGAGCGGCAGGCACAAACTGAGAAGCCAAGCCCCCCACGACTTTAGGCGCCTCGTCTTCAAGTGCGACATCTCCTTGACCTATCTTCAGAAAAGGATCAAGACCGCTAACATAGCTCTGGTTCCGTAGAACGCTGAGCATCCCTGATAATATGGAACCCATAAAGTTCAAGGCATTTTCCTCTGCGGAGACCTCTTGGTTAACACTTTTCTTAGCACTTTCCGATGTCCGTTTATCGTACTGCCGTCTAGCCCTCGCAACAGAGTTAGCGACATTGTTCTCAACGCCAAGGGGAAGAAGCGACAGGTTGTTTCTGGCGATGTCTACGTAGTTTCCGTCTTTTACTATTGAGTCTGGCCGATATCCTGTAGCCTCCCGAGCTTTAATGGATTTGTAGTTTTCTTGATAAGAACCGTCTAGCGGCCCTTCTCCAGTCATAAAGCCTTCCTCGCCTTCTTCTCCTGCCTCTCCTGCATTAAACCAGTACCACGTCATCAGGGCGGTGCCATACAAGGCCCGGATATACGCGGTGCTTGCCTCAGGAGTTGTCTGGAACTTGCCGTCCTTGAAGATGTCTTGACGGGTTCTTTTGTCTAAAAAGAAAAGAGGACTACGTTTGGTAAACACGTTCATCAAGATACGTTCTGTTACACGCAAAAACGGTAACGTAGTTTTCAAGAAGAACTTAGCCGCTTGACTAGGGGCATTCATGTTTGGCCGGATTGCGCTCCAGTCTTCTACTGTTTTCGCGAATATGCTGGGATCATCAACAAACAGCGCCTCGTTTGAACGTCTTTTGGCCTCCTCTAGCATATCCTCTGTGGGGTTCATGGCGATAGTCGCGCCCTCTGAAGCCGCCTCAGCGCCATCAAAGCCTTCCTGTTCCGCTTTCCTTACACCGAGGGCATAAAGATTAGCGTTCATATGAAAGGCACGGAAGAACACGTCCTGAGCATAGAGGAAATCGTTAACCTTGCTTAAACCAGGGATTCTCGCCTCGGCCACTTCAACCTTACCCCTACCGAGGTTGGCTGTAGGGCCATCACGAAAAGCGGCCATTGTATTCTTATACGTACCTGAGTCAACAAGGGCGCGAACAAGACCATACATTCTTGCAAAAGGCTCAAGCGGACTAATACCAGTCTTCGGGGTAAAGCCCCCGATAAAAGACTCTTGAAGATCTCGGCTGAGCATACCTAAGTTATCGTAGGTGTTTACAGCCGTAGTGCCTAGGCCCGACAGAAGCATGGCGTGGCGTGCAGTTAGAATGTATTGCCACCAGTAAGGCTTCATCGCCTGCTGGGCAACAAGAGCCGCCCCCGCAGAATTACCTGACTCCGACATATCCCGCATCTGGATCATCAATTTATCGAACTGAGCGTCGTTCATGAGGGCGTCAACAAGTTCTCCCGAACCTGCATAATCGTCCATAACGTCAGAGATGTCTTGGATCTTTTGCCGAGTAAACTCTATTTGCTTCATCGCATTAAGCGCTCGGCCAATCTGTCCTTGATCATCAAAGATCTGACCGATGAGCTGGTTGAAGCGCAATAGCTCTTTGCGCATCTGATCTCGAGTCGATTCACTAATATCAAGAGACCCATCCCGCTTGGTCGGGGCACCTGCAACAAGGGAGGCTAGGCTTTTCTGAAAGCGCTTAGCGACCTCGTCGTACTGAAACAGTCGAACATCTAAATCGTCCAGCTTAGAGCGGCTACGACCTAGCCCTTTTTGGCGGGCAGCAGCCTTGGCTTCCTCTTGCGTCCTATAAATAGGCTGGTACTGGTCGTTGATCTCTGCGAGAACCTCATTAGCAATGATTTGTTCGTCTCGAGTAAGTTGCTCCACTTCCTTACGGGTGTCTAAGTTTGCTCGGTCTCGAGCAGGCAGCATGTACTTGTTAGCAGGGTCGAGGTCTTCAGCAGTTGCTTTTGGGATCTCTGCTTCCCTGACCATCGGAGAAACACTGAGGGTTCTACGCTCCCTCCCAAATTCAGGGGCGTATTTTTGCGCAATCTTCCTGCTATCTTCCGCATTTTTCAAAGCGTTCTTGTGTGGCTTAGTACCAGGAGCAAACCTTAAAGCACGGTCTCCGTAGTAATTCGCCTTAGCGTTGTGGTAGGCAAAAGCCTCCGCGTCACCCATTACATAAGAAGGAAGCACAGGCTTTCCTTTTTTGTCTCGGCGCACTAAGTTTTCATCAACGTATCCACGCTCAGGTGCGCTAGGGGAGTCCCGATTATCATTGAACGCCTTTTTTACAGGCATGAAGTTACCTCTAGGCAGCATGTACCGAGGATCGCCCACAGAATCTACCTGAGACTCTGTAGCTGCATCTGGGCTGGCTAGTGTTGGAGTGCTCCGGTAGCTCGTGCCCTTCAATACAGTCCGCTGAGCTTGGGCTAAGATAGCAAGAGCCTCGCGTTCGGAGACCTGCATATTCCTGCCCATAGTATTACGAACAAATTCTTTGATGAAGTTAAGAGCCTTATCTAACAGGTTTACTTCAGCAGGGCCTTTCTCTGACTTAAAGGCGAGGAACTCCTCCATAGCAACAGCTTTGCGCTGGGCAGGAGACAGTTTTTGTTTGTCAAAGATCTTAGAGTACTTGCTCTCAATTTCGTCAACCTTCTCGCGAAGGGAGCGGTTAGAGTTCTCATACATCTGAAGCATAACCGCTTCTAAGTCTTGGTCGAAGCGCTGCTTTAAGCCGTAATGGCCCAGCCCTTCGTGGAGGATGGCTCCCCGCACGACTTCCTCTGGTGTCACAGGGACTCCCGCTTCGTTAAGCGCCTTTACATCCGACTCCACTCCAGATGTATTAATAAGGATAGTAGTAGACCCGTCCTCGTTGGTACGGAAAACAGCAGGAGCATCGTTGTCCACACCCTTGAGGCGGGCAAAGCTGTTTACCGCCTCGATGCTAGGAGCGTCTTTCCAGTCCTTCGTAGTGTCCTCTGCTACAGCTTGGATCTGTTTAGTGGCTTCATTACGTTCACGAGTGTAGGCCCGAGACTTCTTAGGAGAAGTGGGCAACAGAATAGGTTGAACATCCTCTTGAGTTTTGGTCTTGGGTTCTGTCTGGGCTACGCCCCCGCTGGTAAGGGCTTCCACCCCACCACGAATACCACCGCCGACGACAGCGCCGAGTGCGAAGTCCTGCAAAGCAGACTCGCCTACTGATTGCTCTTCGTTATAAACACCCTTTTCAATGAGGTCTTGGGCCACCCCTACAGCCGCCTCTTGGGCACCCTCCGCAACACCTGCTGCCGTGATCCGGCCTGCCTTGTTGCTTAGAATACGAGACGATATTGCGTTCAGTACTTCAGGCCCCTTGCCTGCCGGAACCTTTCCAAGCAAAGCCTTGACAGGGAGAAGCTGAGATAGGTTGACAACACCGCCGAGAACCTCAGCAACCTCTTCTGCGTCCTTAGAGACCTCAAGCCCGTCGAGTCTTTCTTGATAAACTCGGGCGTCCTGCTCATCAGCACCCGCACCAGCGACTAGTGCAGCCGATGCTGCGGTCCCTGCGTAACCTGCCGCTCGCCCTGCTAGGCCTGCTACACCACCTGCTAGAAGAGGAGCAGTTGATCCAAGACCCTCACCAATGGCACTGCCCATGCGAAGATATCTGTTTTGTTCAGAAGACAATGGAGCGCTGCGAGAGGCAAGAAAATCATCTCGACTAACACGGGTTTCGTCTGCACCTGTCTCATAGCCAGCGAGGTCTTTTATACCTGCCACGCCACCCATAACAAGGTTGGTAGCACCTCGTAGAGGGGCATTTACCAGTTCTCGAGCAACGTCTCCCACAGTCGTGTCGATAGTTCCTCCAGACTCTAGTTGAGTTAAGAGATCTGCCCGCTTTTCCTCAAGCGCTTTAATGGCACTTGCATAGCCAGACGCAGCCCTTCCAGAAACGTTGCCTTGTTTAATAGCCGAGCTAAGCTTGGAGATCTGATCGTCAACAGCGGAGACTTGGTTTGTGAGAGCCGCAGATTGTTCCTGCGTCAAGGGGTTTCGAGCGGCGTCCATCTGAGCCTGACGCGCCTCAGCCCTCTCACGGTCTCGGACCATGCGAGTAGCACGATTTACTCTGTCGATCTGCTCTCCCTCGAACTGCCTCTCACCCGGAGCAACGGGCTGTTTGTCTTTATAGAGAGGCGAGTTCTGGCGGGTGTAGTCTGTAACAGCTTTATCAGGACCGACAGCCTTTTGCAGGGCACTAGGCTCTGGTGTCTGCGTCATCCAAGAAGGAAGGTCCGAGATCTTTTGAGTAGGAGTAGGGGAGGGAGCAGGAGCGGCCTGACTCTCTTTATTTAGATAGTCTCTTACAGTTTTCCGTGCGATGTTTTCATCGTCAGTGTTTACGCGGATAGTCCTGCCGTCTGGAAGTTTAACGTTAATAGCCAAGGTGGCTGTCCTTTCTATTAATTCGCTTCTATTAATTACCTAAGCTCTTCGCATCGTTGAACAAGCTGGTGGCGGTATTTTCCACAGGCGATTCAGAGCCGCTTTTTTGAGGCGGATCTAGGAATACAGTAATATCATTTCCGCTGGCACTCTGGGTCGGCCCCCCTCGCGCTCTACGGAGAGCCGCTTCCGCATTTATGACAGAAGCATTTGCTCTTTGACTTGCTGCAAGCGCCTTCGCAACCTCTGCTTGATTAGCAAGAGACTTAAACCCTTCTAAAGTTATTCCTTCTGGGATAAGGTATTCTATCTCTTCTGGGGTTAGTTGATAGGCGGAGAGAACATCTCTAGCTCGACTTAAGAACGCAGGAAGGTTTGCCTCATTTGCGCCCTGAGCTAGATTAGATAAAAACTTCAAAGAATTGGACACCCTATCCGACTGGGCTTCTTCATCGCGTCGAGTTGTACTTTCTGCGTATTCTTTGACCTTTTGATCAAACATGTCTTGCTCTAAGGCCCGCTTATCGTCTTCGATTTGCATCCTTTTTGCCCGATCAAACACGGAAACAGCTTCATCCTTGTAACCCAAGGCAGCTAGGCGCTCAGAGGCCTGCATCATCGAGTCGTAGTCTTGAGTCATTCCTCGCATAGCGTCCCCGATGCGTTCCTCTCGCCGACGAGGGGCGTACATAGGAGCATTGCCACTTTGCACAAGAAATGCGTCACCGAGTGTCCCAATGACATCACGTAACGTGCCCTTCACTCCGAACATCCCAGCCCGAGGGGTCTGCTCTTTCAGCATTTCGGGATTTGGTGGAGGAACAGCGCTACCGAGAACTCCGCTAGTCTCTGGTCTTGTCGGGGCGGAAGCGTCCCCAAATACATCAATGTTATTAGCGCCTTGAGCACTTAGAAGGGATAACAAGCTATTCATTTAATTGTCTCCTCAACCGATACCAATGCCCGAAAGACCGCCTCCGATAAAACCTCCGAGGCCTCGATTGCTCCGGCTTTCGGTGTAACCGGAGGACTGGCCTCGGCTGCTGCCTCGGCTCCCTTGTTCTGAGGTTCCGCCCGTTCCTGCGAGAAGCTGCCCGCCACCAAGGCCAAGCTGAGATTGACGATACAGTTGATCAAGATAGTTGTTGTAGAACTGGTCTTTATAGTTAGCATCGTACTGAGACAGGGCCTTCATAGCCGCCCCAGAGTTAAACGCCCCTCGGCCAGCATAAGGAGAGGCCGTCCGATCAAGGCCCATCAGCCTCATAAAGTCAAAGCTGTTGTTGTCCTTGTATCCCTCGTAGCCTCCGGCGAGTTCGTTGTTCAGGGCCTCAAGACCTGTGTTGTAGGCCCCGAGACTAGACTCACCGATAGAGTTATTAAGGATGTCAAAGGCACGGTTGCTGCTACGACCAAAGCTCTCATTAGAGCTGCTTTGGGTAGAGCTAGACCGAGACTTGCTCTTGCTTCCGCCGAAGATCTTACTCATCTTTATTGAACTCGCTTCTGGTTAGTATTGAAATTTTCAGATCCCCCACGGGACTGGAGATGGTGTCGATAAACTTAAACCCGCTACGCCTAGTTACAAACAAAGCACCTTTATTGTCCGCTGGAGTGCTACCAACTATCACAGAACAGTCAGGAACCTTCTTAAACATCCAAGAGACCATTTCCCTTGCGAGAGAGAACGGGTTCTCTGCTCCGTTAAATAAGTAGTGACCGTGATAAGTAGCAACTCCAGAGTACTCAAACAAAGAAAAGTTTCCCTCTCCGTCTGTCAGTACCACATTGTCTGTATCGTTAATCAAGTCGTGTGCATTAAAGCCTATTGCATCCCGAGGGACAACTAGCTTTGCTGCCGCGTGAAAGGCGTAGTCGTCGTAAGTTCTTCGTACTTTTCCCATTACCTAAGGCTCCAGTGTTCCTAAACCCGGTAGTCTGATATAGTCTCCGGTGGATGGCGGCGCTCCAGAAGCAGGAGTAGTTACCCTGCCAACCAAGTGCCTGTCACCAACTTGAGCGGCCTCGCTGTCTACCGTAGTCGATTGATAAGACACTGCTCCGCCCAGCCTGCTTGGGTCAACATAAAAGATATAGTAGAGGGTTTCGTAGGCAAGACCGTTCAGTGACGATCCGTCCACATCAACCGTTGTCCCGTCTGCGTAGGTCCGCTGGTGAGCGGCTATCGTAATCGTGGCGTCTGTTCCCGCGTCAGAGGCCGACAAAGGGTTTATGTTAATCCCTGAGTCTACGACAGACAGGGTGTTGCTCACTCCATCTACTGCGTCTTGAGCGTTGTTTGCTGCGGTTTCCGCTGTATTGGCAGCGGCTTGTGCAGCGTCAGCGGCGGCTTGGGCAATACCAGCAGCCTCCAGAGCAGCGTTGATGTTGTTGACTGACGCCTCAATTTGGTTGGCGAACTCATTCCACCACTGGATAAAAGTGAAGTCTGGGGTTCCCGTTCCCGGTTTTACCAGACGTAGCACACTCTGCATTCGAGGAAGGCGAAGAGATGGCATAGTGTTTACAGCCCTCCTAGCGGCTCGTTATACGTGAAGTCTGAAACTCGAAAGGGTACGGGGTCTGAGTTCCGAACTTGAACAAGGCACCCAGGATACCCAAATTGACCCATAGAGGCCCAAACTGTCCGTGTTCTGTAGTGGCCTTGCTCCCCCATTGTTCGGCGCTTCCAAGGTAACCAAGTTGCCCCACCATCCCGAGAAGTTCTAAGCTCTACCTCCGGTGTAGCATAGTCCCCAGAAAGGAAGGGCGTCCTGCCTGGGTTGGTTCGTAGTTGAGCATTTCCTAACCAGAATGGTTGACCAGTTAAACTGATCCATCCTTCAAAGGTCCGCTGGATAGGCCCGCCAAGGTCTACGTAGTCCTCGAGGCTAAACTTAAGAAGCCTTCCATCTTGGTCTGATCCAAAGAAGCCGTTCTCAAAGGATTGACAAACCCAGTTGGGGAGGCCGTAGCTTTCTAGTGTGCTCCACACCTGAGTTCTAGCACCGTAGACCCAGCTCTTGTCGTCCAGTCGAATACAAAGATATTCGTTGTCGTCAACATAGAAGCTAAACATCTCGACCCGCGAACTGTTGGCGATGTCAATCTGTATCTGAGGTCCACTAATAATGTTCTCAGGATCGTTTACACAAACCTCGTTGTAGTTAGTCACCCAAGCAAAGCCTCGGTTGAAGTGCTGCGCAAGACCCACTGCCTTACAGCCCACCTGCCAAGTAGAGCCGGGGAGCGGAGAGTAGGGAAGATCAGGATCTCCAGAAGCGGGCCAGAACTCAACCGTCTCCGACCCGAACAGGATAAGCCTGTCACCAATGTAAAGAAGATCTACAAGCTTATCTGGACTGTTCTCTGCCGTAGCAAAGTTTAAAGGATCAATATCAGTACCGAGAAGATTGGACCAGTAGAACTTGCCCGTGTCAGCCCGAAGAGCGATAAGGCGAGAGGCCCCCACTGCAATCTTAGATACTGGGGCGTCGTCTGGAAAGGCTAAGGCCTCTACAGGACCGCCGCTGTATGACCAGACTTTATTCCCAGCATTGACAAAAACAAAGTCCTCATATCCGGCGAAGGATACATTACCGTCTCCGTCGATAGCTCCAAGATCGTTGCTGCTCTCGTAAAGGTTAGTGCCTGATACTCCGAACAATCCGTTACTAAGAACTCCGTCAATTTGGTAAAGTTCTCGAACTGGTCCGTCGCCCATTGTCACGTTTGAGTAAACAAGACCCGGACGGGACTGCAAAGCAACGCCCGGTTCTGTGGGGATGTCTTCGGCTAGCAGGTTCACCAGCGAAAGCTCGGGGAAGTTACCCCTGCGACGCTCGAACTCGGAAATGCCGTAAATGAACCGACCTGCTTCCATCTTAGTACACCAAACCTTTGTTAAATCGGACGCCGTTAAAATCAGTGTAATCGTCGAAGTAGTTGTTCTGAGACAAACGCCGCAACGACAGCTCGCTTGTTACTTCTTGGACTGCACGATAGCGGGCCTTAAACTTGTTGTTAGCTTCCTTGAACTCCATTGCAATCTCTGGCGCAGTCTGGACAAGGAAGCGAGGATTAAGACGCATGGCCAGCTTAGTAGTTAGCATGTCATCAAACTCGGCTGGAAAAGGGCTTTGATCGTCCAGAGTAAGAGGGCTGACTTTTTGCCAAGTACCAATGTCTGCCCTAAAGAACCACTGGACAGAAAGGCCGTCAGTGTCAAGAGTGATGGAAGGCTCTCCGTCGATCAATCGACCGTTGGCATTTACTACTAGGTTGTTGGTAGCAAAGTTTTTACTCATGTCTGCTACAGCAAAGCGCGTACCATCAACAGGGTTGGGAGCTAGGAAAACTGTAGTGTCTTCGGTGAGGTTGCAATAGAGCCGGAAGTTAGGATGGACGTAGGTGTCTTGGAGAAAAGGCTTGCGATCCTCTTCAAGGGCGTAAGCGTTTGTAAGCCCATTCTTGCCGTATGACACAGGCTCAAAAGGCGAACCCATCTCATTGCCATACAGATTACTGATTAAACTTTGAAGCTTGCGGAAACCCTCGTCAAGCTGCTCTGTGTCGGCCACTGTGCCGCTTTGGATAATACCGCTTTCACGATAAGCATCCGTAACTAGCTGCCTGATGGTTGTCATTTTAGTCGTCCCTTGTTACCGCTTTCGCGGGTGAAACCCTTGCAATTCTTCTACTTGATTCTCTAGGACTTCAATCCTAGCCAGCATTGTCGCCTCGGTCCCTGCTTCGTGCATTAAATAACCACAGAGCGCGGCGAGACCTGCTATTACCGTCGCCTCGGGTAGACGGGTCAACAAATTTTTCCCTTCCGCGCTCACTATCCAAACTCCGTGCGGTGAGCATTGTCGCGAAGGTCATGGCTACTAGCAGACCGATAACGTCCAAAAATGTAAACATCGTAACTCCCCCAACAAAACAAAAGAACCAGTTGTACCCACCCAACTAAAATAAAAAAGTTTTCTGCTAGAAGAGAATAGCCTACAAAATCTCCTCTTATCTGTCCGAAGGCTGTGCCTATACTTGCAAAACCCATTACCACAAAGCACAGGCCGATCATTCTTTGCCAGCCAGAAGAAGGCGCTGACATTACGACTGCCGCTGCTAACAGATCTATTGCAATATAAAAACCTACCCTGTCTGAGTATAAGGCTAGGAGGCTAGCGGCCATAAGGGTCGCCCAGCATCGCAGCTTTTGCGATATAGGCCCCCGCCCCGCCACAAGAAGTGGCAGGACGAGAACCAAAGTCAGTTTCCAACCGAGCACTTTTTAGTAGCCCCCAGGGGGATCTTCTGGCGGAAAGGGTGGGTCGGTAGGAGTCGGAGTGGGGGTTGGAGTAGGTGTTGGGGTTGGGTTCGGTGTAGGCCGAGGCAGGGGTGGCGGATCAGGTGGCAAGGGTACTCTCCTTTGTTTTGCAAGCATACGCTGCGGTTAAAACGACTTGCGACTAAACAAGCCGGGGATAAGTCTAATCAGGTTAGACTCTTCTGGTGTCAGGCCACTTGTGCCTGTCTCGACAACAATCGCTTTTGAGGATACCTCTTGACGCAGAAAGGAGTCAAAACC
>SPKZ01002795.1_pt1 | contig 12924 bp, 10 predicted proteins | sample 2456571 | NCBI WGS metagenome assembly SPKZ01 (sample SAMN11192286, study PRJNA482655) | marine metagenome | biome: ENVO:00000447; feature: ENVO:00000244|ENVO:00000211|ENVO:00000569|ENVO:00002023; material: ENVO:00002151; isolation source: ocean water from marine abyssalpelagic zone ...
GACTGGGCGCTAGACCGAGCTATCAATTCAGGCGCTGACTGGTTCATTTGGGATGGTGATGGCATGGGCATTGCTCTGAAGGCGCAAGTTGATAAGGCGCTGGAAGGCAAGCACATCGAGTACCAGATATTCAGAGGCTCAGAGACTGCCGAACACCCTGAATCTCACTATGTACCCAATGGCCCTATCGACAGCAAGCGCAGCAAGTCCAACAAGGACACGTTTGCTAACCGCAGGGCGCAATACTACATCTGGCTGCGTGATCGCTTTGCGGCCACCTATAGGGCGGTAGAGAAGGGCGAGTACATCAACCCTGATGAGCTTATCTCGCTGTCATCCGACATTGCCGATCTCGAGCAGTTGCGGGCTGAGTTGTGCCGCATACCCCTCAAGCCGAATGGCAACGGCAAGATTCAGATAATGAGCAAGATTGAGATGGCCAAGAAGCCCTATGAGCTACCTTCGCCAAACCTCGCTGACGCACTAATGATGAGCATGATGAAACCGAAACAAGTGGCCAAAGAGCGGGCCAAGATTAACTTCAAGGGATGGGGCTGATGGACGCTGAAAACTATCAGGAGGTTTGCGAGGCGCTGGAAGAAGCGCAAAAGGCAGACCACGACCAGCGAGAGCAGTCGCGTGAGGCGCACTTGTTCTGCAACCAGCGCAATGGGATGTGGGAACAGTATTGGTGGAACAACGCCAAGGACAAGCCGCGATATACCTTCGACCTAACCAATCCTGTTGTCGATCTGATTATGGGCGACATTGAGGAGAAGGATTTTCAGATCAAGGTCATGCCAGGCTCAGGCGAGGCCGATGACGATTCCGCGCAGGTTTACGATGGAATGGTGCGGAGCATCGAGGACTTCAGTAGGGCGAGGCGCATCTATCACAGCGCAAGCAGGGCTAGTGTCACAGGTGGGTTGGGTGGCTGGCGCATTGTCCAGCAGTATGCCGAAGGTGACAGCTTCGATCAGGACATTGTGATTGAGCGCGTAGGCAACTGGACTGATCGCGTATGGTTTGGCCCGCACGAGGAGCCTGACGCATCTGATGCCAACTACTGCTTCATCCTGACCGCGATGGACAAGAAGGTATATGAGGCAAACTTTGAAGATCGCGCAGGTATGTCTGTCGAGGTAGACCGCAGCGGTCAAGGCTACTACCACAAGCCTGACTCTGTTGTGGTGGGCGAGTTTATCTATCTCAAGGCAGAGAAGCGCACACTGCTTCAGATGAGCGATGGCAGTGTTCACGCCAAAGCCGATGTTGAGTCGGTGCTTGAAGAAATGGCGATGGCTGGCATCACGGTAGTTGAGGAGCGTGAGCGCAGAGTGAAGTGCGCGTATATCCGGCGCTTCGATGGTGAGGGCTGGATTGATGACGAAGCCCGCAAGACAGTGTTCCAGAACTGGCTACCAGCGGTGCCAATCTACGGCAACTTTGAACTGTTTGAGGACAAGATCACCTACTCGGGCGCTGTTGAGAAGATGATGGATGCCCAGCGGGTTTTCAACTACACGCTGTCACGCCAGATTGAGGAGGGCGCACTAGCACCTCGGGCCAAGTATTGGATGACCCGAGAGCAGGCCGAAGGTGAGGAGGACACGCTTGCCACGCTGAACACCAATGCCGACCCCGTTCAGTTCTACACCCCCGATGAGCGAGTGCCAGGCGCACCCCAGCAGAATGGTGGCGCTCAGGTGAATGCTGGCTTGCAGATCATTTCAGACTCTATGCAGCAGATTGTCAGCCAGTCGGCGGGAATGTTCGCTGCCAACATGGGTGACAACCCCAACGTCCAGTCAGGCAAGGCTATCGAAGCCCTGCAAGACCGTGGCGATATGGGCAACAACAAGTATGTGAGCGCACTTGAGTTGGCGATTGAGCATACGGCCAGAATCATTGTTGATGCCATCCCTCGGGTTTACCAAAAGAACCGTCAGGTAAGGCTGCTGCGTGAAGATGGCTCCTTTGAAATGGAGTCGCTTGGCAAGACAGTGACCGACCAAGAGACAGGCCAGATTGTCAATGTGTACGACCTGAGCAAAGGCACATACCGCGTCAATTGCTCATCCGGCCCGAGCTTCAAGTCTCGCCAATCTGAGACTGTTGATGCGATTACCAGCATTGCGGGTGTCAATCCTGAGATATTGCAGCTTGGCTCTGACGTTCTGCTGAACAACATACCATCACCAGGCATGAGCGACATTGCCGAGCGCCAGCGCCAAATGCTGTTCAATAACGGCGTGATTCCAGAAAGCCAGATGACGGACGAGGAAAAGCAGATGGTTGCTCAGGCGCAGGAGCAGGAGCCGCAGCCCGACCCCGCAATGGTGATGGCGATGGCCGAGCAGACCAAGGCCGAAGCCGATCTGCAATCTGAGCAGAACAAGGCTAACGAGATTCAGATGAACGCGGCAGGTAAGCAGCAGGAGCTTGCTATCAAGTCATTTGAGGCTGAGACAGGCCGCATCAACGCGATGATCGACAGGGCCAAGGCGCAGGCCGAGGTGGGTGTAAAGAATTCACAAGCGGCCAAGTACCTTGAGGAAGCCGAGGCGCAGAGCATTGAGAACGATGCGGTTGTGACCGGCATGGCTGACATATTGGAGAGAGCGGGCAATGTCGAAGTTCCTAGCAGCGAAGAAGCCTCTAGCTAAGGCGGTAGGTACTGCCACTGCCGCTATCGGCGCACTCACCCCTGAAGAAGCCGAGGCTGGCGTTATCACTCGCGGTGGTAAGCAGCTAATCGAAGCATGGCATGGTTCACCCCATAAGTTCGACCAGTTCTCAATGGACAGCATAGGGACTGGTGAGGGAGCGCAGGCGTATGGGCATGGGCTGTATTTTGCTGATTCTCAAGGCGTGGCGCGGGACTACAGAGACAAGCTAGCTGATGTGACTTTCCGCTCTCCTGATGGCACCCCTTTCGACCCATATGGCGGTAATGGTCTAGAGAATCGCAACGTGCGCTCTGCGTTAGTGGAATCTGGCGGCGATGTAGACAAGGCTATTGCTAGAGCAGAGCAGGTGCTTGAGAGAATCCCTGGCACAGAGGGCGCGGAACTAGCGCAGCAAGACCTAAGCAAGTTGCTCGGGCTGAAGGACGGCGGCGGGCTAATTAAAGATCAAGGCTCCCTCTACCGAGTAGAGCTAGACGTAGACCCTGACACTCTTTTGGATTGGGATAAGCCTCTGAGCGAGCTTCCCGAAGGCGCGAGGGCGGCGCTTGGCGATATTTCACAGATTGACGCCGCAAACCGTAGCCGCTTGTGGGATGAAATGGATTTGCTCGCCACCAATGACGGCAGGCTGTATGAGGCATGGGAGAATGGAGGGCAACTGCGATCAGCCGCAGACCGCTACCGTGAAGGGGCCGCAAGCAAGGCAGATATAAGGCTGATAGAGCGCGAGTTTGACGAGTACAGGCGCGCGCTAGAGGGGCGCACATTCCTTGGAGCTATAGAGGAAAATCTTGGCCTGACAATAGGCGATGCTATAGAGAAATCTGGCAAAGGGCCTGAAGTTTCGGCTGCGCTCCGTGATGCTGGCATCCCAGGCATCCGCTACCTCGATGGGCAAAGCCGCGATGGTGGCTCTGGCACCTACAACTACGTCATGTTCGATGACAAGCCCATCAAGATCACCGAGCGCGGTGCTGCCACTCTCGGCGGCATGAGTGCTGCTGCGGTGGCTGGTGCTGCTGCTGAGTTTGGTCGCCGCAGGGCTGAGAAGAAAGACCAGTTCAAGGCCATGCGTGAGCAGCTACTGAAAACGGGTGCCTTCGTTGCCAACAACATACTTGAGGCCATTGAGATGCCTGCACAGGGCATTTACGGCCTGACTGCTACGGCTGGTTCACTGGCCGCAGGCAATGACCTTGAAACCGCTTTGATGCGTGGCGCTGATGTTGCCTCGCAACCTATCTCTGACACTGCCTATGAGCTTGGCGGTGCAGTCACTGACGCGACAGGAAGCCCGCTTGCAGGCACAGCGGTGAATGTGGCGGCACAAGTAGCGAGTCCGATCTAATGGGAAAGCTAGAGAAATACAGTCGCGGCATTGATGCCTTCAAGAACCCACCCGCGCCCGCGCCAGCACCGGAGCCTGACAAGCCTGTTGAGTTGGATAACGAACAAGTATCGGCAGTCACCGCCTCGCTGGTGGACATTGCAGAGCGCGTGGAGAAGGCCATTGGCGGCATCGAGGCCGTAAAGGTTGAAGGTACTGACCTCAAGCCTGTTGAGGCTTGCCTGAATGCGTTCTCGGAGCAACTACGCGACACGCTGGCCTATTGGGGTGCCTCGACTGAAGGCGCTCACAAGGACGCTGCGAAGGTTGTAGCGGATAGCTTTGAGAAGGGCAGCAAGGGTGTTGCCGATAGCGTAGAGGCGCTGACAGCGGCACAAGATCAAATCGTAGGGGCAATCAACAACCTCCCTAGGGAGCAATCCACCTATCTGTATGAGGTGAGGCGCACCAGCGAGGGCTTAATAGAATCCGTTGTCGCAAGGCCAGTCGATGAAGTGCGTGACAACTCCAGTATTTCTGTTGAATAGGAGCAACTACGATGGCACTTATTACCGACCCCGATAACTTAACGGATAGCTCCACGGATGATGGTTCTACCAACTTCTACATAGACGTAGCCGCCAAAAGGCTAAAACTTGTGCCAGGCGTGGGCGGTCTGGATGCCCGCGATGGTGTGGTTGAGCAGGCAATCTACTCCTTCCTCAAGGAAGAATGGAAGAATGACCCGCTTGGAAAAAACCTTGCAGCCATCCCGTTTCCCATGTCGCCAATCACGGACGAATTCTTTGAATTAATCAACGGTTGGGATTGGGCTGATGCCACAACAGAGCAAACCATTCGCCGTGGCGGCTGGCTAGTTCGCAACAACAGCGGCAACGTGACTAAGCACTTTGCTGCACTTGCGATCTTAAACGCAGAGCCTGACGACCAGACTTATTACGATCAAGGCGCAGGCGCAACTGACTTTGTGTTCACAGGGCCGACAGCAGAGGCGGTTCAGGTCATTGATGACCCTAATGGCGATGGGAGCTACAGCGATGGCTATGACCGCTCCAGCAATATCGTTGTCTACAACCGTGAGCAAGGCCAGCTTTTCTCTAGCACCAGTTCAACGGCAGTCGGTGAAGCCAGCCTGTTAGCGCCAAAACTGTTCTCTCTTGGTCTGCCGACCGGCGATGACCTTGATATTTCTGCCGATGACATAACTATTGCGGGTTCTGCGCCATACACCGGCATGACCATCACGTTCTTCACCACACCGCAGACGCGCAATATTGGCGGCACAAACCGCGACTTTGGCATCATCATTGATGGCAACAGCGGCAGCAAGCAGCAAATCTACGAGTTTGTGCAGTGGGCGCTGCGGCAAGCGAATGACCAAGATGACGGGCTAGGCTCTCTAGTGGGCAAGCTGATGCCTGAGCTTGTGGAGTTTGTTGGCCCAACGCTCAAGACCAAGACAGCAGAGAACTATCGCGGCGGCGGCACTGGTGTATACATCGACAACTTCAGTGCGGTGGATACCAATGATCTGGTGTTTGTTGATAACACCGGCACAGAGCGCACATTCCCATTCGTGGCGGCTGGCTCTCTAGTGTTCAACCCGCAGCTTGTTGGCGACCCTGATTCAGAATACTTCGTGTTCTTCACCGATGGCGTGAATGTGGGCAGTGAATTTGGCTCTGATGGTGCCGTTAAGGTGCAGGACAACAACTCCGCCGACATTACTGGGTTGGTTAGCGGTCAGGCAGAAATACCCTTCGACTTTGACTATGACAACAACAGTCAGGCGGGCAGAACGCCAGGCACTGACGCCAATGTAACGGCGGTGGCCATTGGTCTTGATGGCGCTCAGTACGTTGTAGCCACTGCGGTCATTACGCGCTCTAACGCCAACAACATCAACTTTGTTGCCGCGCTAGAAAGACAGTACCGCAACGACTAAGGATTGACCGATGCCATTCAACCTGCCAGCAGCCCAGTATTTGATGACCGAATCCTCATCGGGCCTTAATAGCGGTTCGTTTGATAGCACTTTTCAGCTTGGTCGGAAAACGGGGGGCAATCTGCCAATTACCAGTAACGCCACCCAAGTGCAAAACGGAGGCGGCAGCGAGGGAATTCTGTTTGGTTTAGACGATCAGGACAGCACAAGCTCAAAAGACGCTTCTATTAACACTAAAGTTTTATTGACCTCGGTACAGTTCAACGCTCCGAACCGAATTCAAGTGCAAACTATCGGAAATCGAGGGATTGTTGCGCGGCTTGTTTCTGGTAGCGGCGGCTCTAACTACCGTGAATACAATATTGGTGGTAATGACACACCGTTTGGGGCCTCTCAATCTGGCCCTGTAACCATTTGTTTGGACTTGTCAGCGACAAGTCAGGATTCCAGCGGAGGAAGTTACGACAACAGCAGCGTGACAAAGTGGGGGTATGGAACAACAAAACTCAACTTAGCAGGCACTAACTCTAACTTAAACTTTTTTCAAAGGGTGTTTCTTTTTGATACAGGAAAAGGAGAACCAAACCTACCCTTTTTCTCTGGAATCAGTGATTTTGATGATGCAATTGCGGTCGTGCAAGGTGATGGCTATACCACCAAGATAGGCGCTTGGCTCACAAAGTCTGGATCATCATTTTTCGTACCTTGCCCCCTGAGTTTTGGCAACGGCTCAAGCCAAATTACGTTTGACGATCAGGGTGCCTCTGTGGTGTCGCCGTCCGACAACGCCAACAATCAAGAAAACTTCCGACTCACTAACAACGCCATGCGCGTTTATCTTGACACTCGCAACAATGCCGCTGACACAGTGGTGCTTCGTGGTGCGTACAGCTGGGGTACAGCAGCGCCTTGGGACTTTGATATTTCCAATGCGTCGAGCTGCACACTTTCTGGCAACTTCACCGGAATGGGCAGGTTTGCGTTAGGAGGTTCTGTTACTGCTTCCGGCAGTTTTACTCTTGCCAGCGGTGAGGCGGTGGTCTGCAACGGTGCCAACGTTGATGGCATTACTGTAGCCGGTGACTTGGAGATTCAGGGTAGTTCAACGACTACGTTCAGCAGCATCACTGTGCAGGGCGCTATGGACTTTGATACTGCTGGCGCGTACACACTGGCTGCTGGCAGCAACGTCAACGAAGTGACCAATTCTAGCGGCGGCACGATTGATCTCGTGGTCAATTCATCTTTGGTGGTTACCAACACTGGGCCAAACATCAATATCATCGCGCCACCCAAGCAGCTAACCCTAACAGGGCTTCAGGCTGGCAGTGAGGTACGGATTTACGAGGCTGGCACTCTGAATGAGATTGCGGGTCAGGAAACTATTAACTCGGGCATCTTCACTACGCCCGTTGAGGTGCCAAGCGTGGATATTGTTGTGTTGTCGCTAGGCTTCCAGAACCTGCGGCTCACCTCCGTAGACACTACGGCAGACGCGGTGCTCCCAATCCAGCAGATTGCAGATAGGCAGTATCGCAATGATTGATTTCGATGGCCCGAACAAGATCATCACGCTTGCGTCAGGCGTAACTGATGTGGATGCGATTGAAATATATTCACGTTGGAAGGACTGGGTTAAGGATGACAATGCGCAATACCTTCGGGCTTTTGACAACTCTGAGGGTGGCTCACCGATTGACGCAACCACTCTCACTGGTAGCTACTTTTTCCTCAGAAACGATCTTGGCTGGCGCGTTAAGCCGCCTGAGGAAGATATACAAATTACGATCAACGGCAACTTCTTCCCACGAGACTTTCTGCTGCCATACCTGAACCCAACCGATGGCAATTTCAACACCGCCATACGCATTAGCTCGTCATCGCTAACGCAAGTTGTCACTGTCTCATCGGGTTCGGGCTTAAGTCCAGAGCAGGCACAGCAGTTGCTGGAGCTTTACCAGCTATCCGGCTTGCAGGCTGGCAACCCCATGACTGTCACACCCACTGGAAGGAATGTTGCAGATATATCGCAGTCCTTCACAGGTGATGGCGAGAACAGCACAACAGTAACCAGGCAATGAGAACAAGCCTTGGCATAGCCTCAATCGGACTGCTTGACCGTGGGCAGTCAAAGTCTCTGCACATTGGTTCAGAGGGCTTGCTGAGAATAGAAATACCTATCGACCCCGTAATAGAAGGCGGTGGCGCTAGTTCGCAGTACGGACGCAGGCTGCGAAGGCTCATCATGGAAGATGAGGAGATTTTGGCGGTTATTTTGACTGCCTCGGTACGCGACCTTAATCGCGGCTTTTAGGAGTGAAACCCATGAATGAAGAAGCATTAAACATTACGATAGATGATGAACCCGCAGCAGCAGCGCCAGCACCGGAGGTAGAGGTAGAGGCGCAGGAGCCAGCACCCGAGCAACCTGCTCCCGAGGCAGCAGAGGCGACACCAGAAGCGCCGGTTGAGGAAAAGAAGCCGGTTCGATTCAGCGATGAGCAGCAGGAAGTGATGAATGCTGCCATCGCAAAGAAGGTAGCCAAGCAGCGTGAGGCAGAGCGCAGGGCAGAGGAGCTTGAGGCTAGGGTGGCAGACTTGCAGGCTAAGGTGCCTCAGAACCAAAAGCCCGAAATCCCGCCCATGCCAAACGTGTGGGATGACAACTACGAAGATTTAGTTGCCAAGCGTGATGATGCTATTCGCGCTGCCGCAGCTTTTGACGCTGATAATCGTGTGCGCCAGCAGCAAGAGCAGATGGCCCAGCAGAGAGCGCAGCAGGCTGAGATGGAGGCATTGCAGGCCACTGTGCAAACCTATAGCTCACGCGCTCAGAGCATGGGTATTGATGAGAATGCGCTGGCACAGGCCGGCCAGACCCTAGTGAACAATGGGGTATCTGATGACCTGTCGCGCTATATCCTTGAGGATGAGTCAGGCCCAGCTATCACGATCAAGCTGGCGCAAGACCCCATGCTGCTTGATGAAGTGCGCTCTGCAAGCCCCTTCAGGGCTGCTGAGATTATCGCCACTCGCGTGAAGCCTCAGATCGCCAAAGAAGCCAAGAGAACTGCGCCACCACCTCCCACTGAGTCGCTTCAGGGCAGCGGTGCCAAGCCAGCAGAGCGAGGGCCAAAGGGCGCGACATATGAATAACAGTGACCGACTACTGTTTGGGGGCTTCGGCCCCCTTTTTTGTGCTTAACACTTCTGCATCGCGTTTTTGAGAAAAAAGCGGTTATTTAATCTGTTGGGTTTTTCTCAACCGGTTATTTAATCCCGAAATAAACCACGCCTACATTGCAAGACTCCTCCCCCGCAACCCTCCCCCCATCCCCCAAGTTGGGGGAGGAGGCTAATGGGCGTCGGATATATGGGTTGTCAACCCTAGACCCTGGGTGAACTTCACCCATGGTCCAGACTTGCTTTCTGCTACCACATCGACCAGCCATTTTTGAGAAAAAAGCAGTTATTTAATCCCTCGGGTTTTTCTCAACCGGTTATTTAATCAACCGGCCATTTCCCTACCGAAAAAACTATTGGATAACCCTCAAAAGGGTGTGCATATACTGAAATCACAGTCTCAGGACTGGCCTCTACCTGTTCGCAGGGCATTTCGCTGGCAATCACCGGACTACAGCACCGGATTGACGAAACTGCCGAACAGAGGACTTTTCCTGTGGCTAACAATCTTACTTCCAACGTAACGCGACAGCTTGCTCGCGTATTCTTGGAGAAGTTTGAGAACAAGCGTGTGCTGTGCAAAGCCGTTGACTCTCAGCTTCTCTCTGGCAAATTTACCCCCGCTTCTGGTTCCACTGTGGACTTCAAGCGCCCGCATGACTACAACACCATTCGCACGCCTGACGGTGATATTTCTGCTTCTCAGAAGTCAGACATTATCTCTGGTAAGGCGACTGGTACTGTCCAGCGGTTCTTCACTGTTGCTACCGAGTGGAACAACATCGAAGAAGCACTGGAACTTGACCAGCTTGACCAGATTCTTGCGCCAATGGCGACTCGCATGGTCACTGATCTTGAGTTGGACTTGGGCAAGTACATGATTGCCAATGCTGCCCTGTCTTACGGCGACCCTGATGTTGCAGTGAGCAAGTGGAGCGACATTGCTGGCTCTGGCGCACTGATGGACGCGTTGGGTGTGCCTTCAGATATGCTGCACTATGTGATGAATCCGTTCACTAACGTGAAGCTGGCTGACACTCAGACTGGTCTTAGCTCTGGCTCTGACTCTCTGGTGAACGACTCTTGGAAAAAGGCGACTATCACTGAGGACTTCGGTGGTATGCGCGTCATGGCTTCCAACGCACTCAAGACGTTCACCGCGTCTAGCATCACAGACCGTGTTGGTGCCGTTTCTGGCGTTCCCCTTGCGACTTATGTTGCACACAAGGACAGCATGGTCCAGGCAATCAATGTGACCGACTTTGGTAATGGCACTATCGCTGCTGGCGAGATTGTTGAGGTTACTGGCAAGTTCCACCTGTCACTAGCCACCCGTGAGCCGATTGTTGGCGCTGATGGTCAGCAGGTTAAGTTCCGTGGTGTTGTGACTCAGGATGCGCTGATTTCAGGCGGCTCTGGCACTCTGCTGGTGGCTGGCCCTGCGATCAATGAGCCTAACGGTCAATACAATACAGTGACGGAGCCACTGGCTGACGGTGATGTTATCACTTTGCTGGGTACTGCCGAAGCCATCTACCAGCCCAACCTGTTCTTCCACAAGCAGGCATTCGGACTGGGTACTGTCAAGCTGCCCAAGCTGTACAGCGAGGACACTGTAGCGACTACTGAAGATGGCATCTCCATCCGCGTAACTCGTTACTCAAACGGTGATGCAAACCGCCAGAAGATACGTTTCGATATGCTTCCTGCATACGCTACGTTCAACCCCTTCTTCGCGGGCAAAGGCTTCGGTACTGCCTAAGCCAACAGTTTGCTGGCTCATGGCTGGCACTCCTAGAGCCACCTCGTTTCCCTACGGCGGGGTGGCTCTTTCTTTTTGAGAGGGCGTTATGACTGCAAAAAAGACATACACCAGACCGAGCGGCACCAGTATCACTGTTAATGACACCCCTGCAACGCGCGAGTACGCGCAACAGAGCGGGTGGAAGGCTTCGCGCAAAAAGGCGGTGAAGAATGACAAGCGCAGTTGAGTTTGCAAGGCGAACACTTTTAAAGATTCTGGTTGAGGGCGATGACGCGCCCTTTCAGCCTGACGAGTACGCTGATTTCTACAGCGACCTCAACAACTACATGGCAGCACTTGAGGCTGATGGCATTCGCCTTGGCTTTACACCTGTAACGCAAGACAGCGACCTGATTACAGTGCCACCAGGCGCTATTCGCGGCATGATTGCCAATATGGCCATTGAGGCGGCGGCAGAGTACGGCGCTCAAGTCCAGCAGGGCGTTGGTCGGCAGGCAAGGGATGGCATGAAAACCATGCGAAGGCTAGGTCAGCGCAAGTCGCACACGCAATACCCTTCAAATTTGCCTATGGGCAGCGGCAACTGGCAGCAGACCAACAGAGTCAGCGAGTTCTATGGCGCTCAGGTGCGCGTTAGGCTCAGTTTTAGCAACAACACACTGCCAACCATCTTCACGGCCCTGAATCAGCCAACTCGGATTGTTGCGTGGTGGGACGATCAGTATTCCACCGGCCTGCTGTCTGACATTTATGCGCGAGTGACAAATGAGAGCGATGATTCGTTTCAGGTCACTGCAAAGGCCAACTTCAAAGTGCTAGGCGATGGTGATTACACCTTTAAGCTGTTCAAGCTGGATGAGGTGGTTTCTGAAGCCACTGTAACGCTCTCTGCGGGGGTTTTGTCTGAGGTGACACTACCGCAAGCAACCACACGCTTGGACGCTGGTGAGTGGCTTGAGGTGCTGGTGGAGGGTGTCAGCACAAGCGCCTCCGTCATTGTCCAGTCTGGTCAATTAGAGGTGAACTGATGGCGCGAACCATCCTGCCTATCGCAAACGGTTTCTATACCTCTGACTCGCTGCCTGTCGCTGCTCAGGAGGCTATGAACGTCTTTCCTGTGATCGAGGAGGGCGCTGCACTGGCACCCGAAACTGTGCGATCTGCGCCTGGCGTGAGACTGGTGGGCGGCAACCTGAAGCCTCAGTGCGTTCCTTACGCCTGTGATGCTTTGGAGGTTTACTTTAATCAAGTCCCGCCATCTACTTACCTGTGGCCAATGGACAACGATGTTGCTTCTGATGGGTTTATTCGTGGAGAGGGTGGCACCCCTAGCATGGTTGTCCCTGGCCCACAAAATTGGTCATTTTTTGAAAATGGGGCGCTTGTCGAAGGAAACTGCTCATCCCTGCTTGCCGACTACGTTTCTTCGGGTGATGTGGCGCGGCTGGTCAAATCGGACTTGGGCGCTGAAGGAGAGGGTACGCCAGAACACGCGGCAGTTTTTGCACCGCCTTCCGAAGTCCTTAGCATTAACGCGATTGTTCAGCCTCGTACAGATTTACTTAGTGTAAACAGCAACACTCCAAACACAATTAACATCGGAACCGTTCAAGTAAGAGTTGCTGGGGAGACTAAGCCGGAAATAACGGGTTTTCCCGAACAAACTATATCGCAGACGCTGATAAGCGCCCTGTATATGTACACCGATTACCAGCGGGATGAAAACAACCAGATAATACCTGACAAGTATAGGGTCGCGTTTGGGGTTGGTGCTACCCAAGGCGGGGCGCTTAGTGTGGCTTGGGGGCCATTCTTTGACTATGACGATGGCCCGTTTTCGGTTAGCTGCGAAATTCAATACTTTTGGGAAGATGGTATATACAGCTTTGACCCTGACTCGATATTTGCAGGTAACGGCGGCGTAAACCCCTATTGGGGTTGTAATACTTATGTGTGGGTCAACGGGCAGCGCCAACTTCTTAGGTTGGCAGGA
>SPKZ01000800.1_pt1 | contig 12922 bp, 15 predicted proteins | sample 2456571 | NCBI WGS metagenome assembly SPKZ01 (sample SAMN11192286, study PRJNA482655) | marine metagenome | biome: ENVO:00000447; feature: ENVO:00000244|ENVO:00000211|ENVO:00000569|ENVO:00002023; material: ENVO:00002151; isolation source: ocean water from marine abyssalpelagic zone ...
TCATCTGTTTCTCTATCTAATACTTGGTAGGTGCTATCAATGTACCAAGCTACTCTATATTTTTCGTTCATAATGTTATTTTTAAAAGTTCATATACTTGCTCGTTAGCCAAACCGTTAGCAGTCATTGTCAAGATTAGGGCACAATATTATATAAAAAAAACAAAGGGCCAAAAGACCCCTTGAGTATTAACATACTTTAACGCATTATTAATCCAACTCCTCTCTAATCTTCTCTAGTGTCGGTTGGCCTTGCGTCGTCATGCAGTAGTCTGTTAGTATATCAATAGACTTACGCCCAGGTATACCGTTGACGATGATCTGGTCGTTATCAAACCACCATACGCCACCACGGTCACCATCCTGAACACGAATCAATTGCATCTTCTCCGCCATGATTAGTAAAGACCTTGTCTCCACGTCTGGGCTATCAAAGGCCTCGATGAACTTACTAGGGTTCTTCTTAGCTTGTGTGACCAAAGCGAACTGCAACTCCTCCTTCGATGACTCAGTGTCAAGACCGTAGAAGTTGGCGATAGGGATCAACTCCACGTGCTCCAGCTTACGGATCCTAGTGATCGCATCATTAACCTCAAGGTCGTAAGATAGGCTGTCCTCAGCTTCCTTCCTCTTGTTCACCTCATAGAATAATGACCCGCCGTTCGATCTATTCCCTGGGTGCTTAGATAAGAAGTTGATGAGGTTGGGTTGGTGTGTACCAACAAGCAACTGCCCTTCCCTGAATACGATAGGTGTGTGTACAGCGGCGTCACCCTGCTCCTCCTCGTAGATAGAGTTCACCGACTTACAGTAACGGAGCTTTCGAACCTTACCTTCTTCCTCGACGATGATTTCTTTAGTAGGGATCATGCACGCAACACCCCCCTTACCAGATAGTTTATAAAGCTTCCCAGCTTCCCTTGATGTACTACTCATTTTATATTATATTATGGTTTGTAAATATCGTAAATATTTTTAGCAATATCAGATGCCGTCTCATGACCCACATCCCTCTCTATGACCCCAAACCTGATTATCGTACCGACGTATGAGTTATTAGATGTTGAGCCTCCGCTTGCGCCGAGGATGGTCACATTAAGGTTACCATCCGTTCGCCCACTTGTTGAGGTAGATATGTTAGGGTTTGTCACCCCATCCTTCCTAGGTATGAAAGAGACCAACTCCCCTAAGTGATTGTAGAAGTAAATGTTGTTATCAATGTCCCTCCTTACAACGAACACGTAGCAAGACTGCTCTAAGCTTGTCCCATCAGGGAACTCATACGAGCTTGTGGAGTCATCAGTGTTATTAGATGAACCAATTGCTGGGTTACCTTTGGCGCCTGCATGCCTGATAGCGAACGTGTGCCTTGGCCTACTCACTGGAGCGAAACCATAGGTCTCATCATTACCATCCCCGAAAAGGTGCGCGTAAGGCGTTGTTCCCCTGCCCACACACATATACATCGTGTAGTCGCCCTGAATGTCAATAGGGATACCCTTGAAGTTCTCATTAGCAGCAAAGTAGCAAGCCTTGAGATCCTCCTTGAACCCAGTGGTTGACCCTATTAAGCATGACGGGGTACCAGTGAGTGATGAAATATCGTAAGAAGCTCCGCCAGTGGCGCCTGCATCATTAGCCCAGGATGTAATGGTTGCTCCGTTAGCGTAAGATGATAGTCCTGCATGGTTGTAGTCCGCTAGCGGTATGTTTAGCGACGAACCAAAGTCAAGCCCTTGTATGGAAGTATCCTTGGCCGTGAATGAGCTATCAGTTATCCTACTAACCTTCCCTGTCTCCCTATTGATAGGGTGCTTAATAACCTTAATGAGTATGGTGTCTGGGCCTGAGAACCTAACGTTAGAGACGGTTGACTCATTATTTACGGCGTCAATACTCACCACTGACTCCTTGTTGTTGACTGACATGTTGGTTATAGATGACATTAGATCTACCTCCTTGCCGTAATCAGCTAAAATATCAACCCTTGTCTTCTGTATTGACTCCCCATTGTTCAGGTGGTTATCATCGTAGGTATTAACATCCTTGAAGAAAAGGGTCACCTTCCCGTAAGATGGCACCATGTAAACCAATTGCCTCATAGGGATAGATACAGCAGAAATACCAAAGCCAGTATTCGAGCTCTCTTGGCTTGAGTTACTGACCCCTTCTTTAATGAATAAGAAAAACTTCTCCACTGTAATTAATTAAGAAGATAAATAGTGGGGACCGAAGCCCCCACCATTTAATTATTATTATGCATCAACCGTGATATCACACGCGGTGATGTTTGAATCAACGTACTCTGAAGCAACGTCATCAGCTATAACCACTGATGGAGTATTATACCCCTTGCTTACTGCGTCAGCGATAGACTGCATAACAGCCTTCTCTGAGTCTGCACTTACCGTTAATGTTACTGAGTCAATGCTAGCCGCTTGGCCGTCACCCAAGGATCCTGGCGCAAACTTAACAACCACTACCCCGTCACCAAAACAAGTCACAGACTGCAGGTTACTAACTGGGAACATCGCTGCGTCATCCGCAGCATCAACGAAAATCATAAACCTCTCCATGCTCTTATCCTTTGATTACAACGTGTTGGTTCGCTGCGCGAGTTACTAGACAGATTTCAGATAGGTAGTTGAACTGGATGTTATCCTCAGTACCTGTCACGTTAGAAGCCATAGGACCACCAGTAACCCAGTGGATCTTCTCACGAGACTGTCCACCAGCTTCCTTGTAGTTCATCTCTAACGAGTAGGCACGAGCACCTGATACTGGATCAACAACCTGAGTCATTGGAACCATAGCCCCGATGAACTTGCTTGACGCACCTAACAACGTAGGGTCATTAAGAAGCTTCCATGAGTGCTTGTGGAACGTGTAACCACCACGAGTGAATGACTTGAACCCTAGGTTCACTGCCAAGTCCTTGTCGTTGTTGAAGGCACCGAACTGTCCTGGGAGACCTGTCTGCAAGCTAGTCGATAGACCAGAAGCAAGCATGTCATCAATCTTCAGCTCCTGTGCACGTTGCAAGTACATTGCGTACTCCGATGGCGCACCCTGCTTGTCAAGCTCAAGGATCAACGAGTCAATCTCTGCGATAGAGTCAATCGGGTTTGCTGATGCTGCAGAAACAACGATACCTCGGTCCTCAACGGCTGAAAAGTATCCTTCAGATCCTGCCACACCACCTGGTTCAGATGCGATTGTGTCTCCGTCATCAGACTTCTGACCGAACAACATCATCATCTCACGCTTGTCCTCGAAACGAAGGTCTGTCTCTCGCTCACCATGGTAGAACCAGCGGTACTCACCACCACCACAGTCAACCCATCCAATGTTCGTTGCCTGAGATCCATTCACCTTGTAGATGTCCTTAACAATCATGTAAGGGTTCTTACGAAGTGTTGGTGCAGTCTTAACAAAGTGTGATGGCTGGTCTGTTCCTTGGTCGTACATGTTACCTAGGATGATCAACTTGTCTGTAGCGCCCCAAGCCACGTTAGATGTGGAACCGTCGAGTCGGCTGAATACATCACCATCCGTAGTACAGATGAAGATCTCTCCAGACTCAGCGTTCATAACTACATCCTGAGCCTTGATCTCAGATAGTACCGCAGTGAGGTTAACCGTACCTCCTGTGGCCCCATCGTTCGCACCACAAACAACCGTCTGGTGACGGCGCTGCTCCTCCCAGTACTGAACATGGTCAGCTGTTCCGCCCTTCTTTACGGAACCTGTCATTTTAAGGAATCCTGTGATCCCTTGATCACCGTAGGTCTTGATGAGTTCGTCTCGGTTGTCCTCCTTGTTGTACTCAAGCAATGTACCTACAGTAGTGTACTTATCTGGGGAAGTGGTAATCGTTGGTGACGTACCAACCCCAGGTCCTGTTACTGTTGCCATTTGATAATTATTATTTAGGCGTTATTTAAAAAACCATTCCGCCTGAAGAACCACTCACAATCTCTTTCAATTGTTGGGTTAGATTACCCTCACTTGACGCCGTTTGTTGGGTTTGACCCTTGTCTTCTACCCTGGATGCTGTCTCAACTACTGTCTTCTGTCCTGCAGAAATACCCTGCTTGTATACCTCGGAAACAATAGCATCGATGTTATCAACTAGCGCCCTGTGAGAGTTGAACTTGTCATAGTTCCAGTTACCCGATTGATCCTTGTATGAATCAAAGTAACCCTCCAGGTTTGAGTTCTTAGCTTGTAACTCGTTAATATAGTCGTCACCCAAGGAGAACGTGAAGTCCTCGCCATTAAGGTTGAAGGTCAACCCATCAATCTCTTTGGCGTTCGCGTTCACCGCTTCGGACCATCCCTCAGGTGTTATGGACTTAGGACCAGTCTCCTCAGTGGTTCTCTCCACTGGTGTCTTGATCTTCGACCTAATACCTTCGATCGCATCCCTTGCGGCCTTGGCGTCAAGCTTTAAACTCAGTTTTGAGTGCTTGATATCATCCTCGCTGTTTGAGTCCTCATCCATTGGGTACTTCCTAGAGACCATGAAGTCAATCTCTTCCCCCGTTAGTCCTGGATTGTCTAAGGCGATCTGCACACGTACTGCCTGCAGGTCGTCCATCCCCTCTGTGTTTAAACCCTGTAGCGTGAAGTAATCCTCAACACTCCTCCCAGTCTCTTCAATGAACTCCTGAATTGGCTTCAGTGATTCACTTACCTGACTAGGCTTCGCTGTTAATGACTCAAAGCCGTCCCCTTCATACCCGTGCTTCTCACGCAGGAAATTCAGTACAGTCTCATCTGTCAACTCAACATTATCAGTAACAGTCTCTACGGTTGTTTCACTCGCAGTGGTTTCCTCAGCCACTACCTCATCATTAACAACTGTGTCAACTGTCGCACCAGTCTCTTCCTCTGGTGCCTCATTATTTTGTTCCGTCTGGGTTGTCTCCACGGTTGTCGCTTCCTCTGTCCCAGCGGTTGCTGTCTCTTCTTGAGCCTTGATTAGCTCCTCAGTGCTATCGTATGTCTTTAGTGCCATTGTATTTTACTTTTAGTTATTATGCTAGCGATACCGAAGAGCTGTCAAGCCCTAGTACCCCATACTCAATCAATTGGTCTACCTTCGTCCCATACACCTTGAAGTCTTGGTCGTTAGGGATCGGCATGAAGGCAAACTCCCCTCCCCCTACCTTCAGGGCTAGGTCGTCGTTCGCGTCATTGTAAACGTAAACATAGTTCTCTTTCTCTGCGTCAAGGTTTTTGATATACAGGTAAGCACTCAGCTTATCACTGGCCTTGTACACGACCATGGCTGACGAACCAGCGGCCACGGCAGCGACCTTAGCCTTGTTGATCGACCCACCATCAATATTGATAGACGATAATAAGTCTAGGTCAATAGATGATGAGAACGTGTCATCAGAGGTTAGTTGTAGGCGTGCCCTTAGTGTGCCCATTACGCCTCGTAGAATAGTGCGAACTCTAGCGTCATCGATGTGGAAACGCTAGGGGTGAACTTAAAGTCTGCTGTGCCATCCCAAGGGATCATCACCGCGTCCCCAGCGTAAATACGACCTACCGCCTGCGTACCAATGGTTAATAGGTAATACTCAGTTGCTGTTGACGAGGTGTTTTTAAGGTATATCTTATGCGCCTTATCATCAGTGTAATCCGCTGCAGCGAATAGTGTGACCTGCGACGTAGCGGTTGTTGTACGGCGACCAATACCCGAAGTCTCAGAAAGACCTGTCGTTGTACCAGCCTTCGTTAATGTCGAGGTAGCCGACAAGCTAATAGTATCAGTCGTAAGGTCTGAACTATTGATTCGAATTTCTGTGGTTATGTTTGCCATCTATACGATTGTTATGCAAGAATACTTAATGCAAAGATAAATAATAAAGGTTACTAATACCTTGGGGGTTCACACGTGTAGTGACCTACGCCCATTGCCTACGTATCTTATTAACCCTGCCCCTTATCTTCTCCTCAATTACCGCGTCAATCTCAATCGGCTTATTAAAATTGATGCTCATGTAATACATGTCCTTGTCATCTATAGCTATTTTAACAACAACGGACTTATACACACCACTAGTGAAGTAGAGCTTCTTTAGCATACCCTCCTCCATCTTGCCTAAGTCTAGCACGACCTGATCAGTCCCTATAATACCAACAAGCATCTTAATGTATGATTCGTCAAGCTCTTGGCCTTGCCAGCTGTGCTTCATCGACTCAACCCCCTTGTTGTAAACCTCATATATAGCTGAAGAGTAAAGCCTTTTACCGAGGGCTGGCCTGTCACCACCATTATGAGCTTTAAGCAGCAAAACCCTACCAGCATCCACGTCATTCATTAAGGCGTTCATCTCCTCGTAAACCGTCTCAGTCCTAGGCACAACGTAATCAAACCTCTTTCTCCTGTACTCCCTGAACTTCTTTACACCTGAGACAGCTTCTTTCACAAGGTAAAGCACAACCACACTATCCAACACAGAAACATCCATCCTACCACTTGGTTTTATCAGCCCAGTAGGCCGCACTCATTTTCCCTTTCTTTATGTTTTTTCGGTGCCTAGCCTTGAAACTAGCACGCTTCTTCTTCATCCTATCCGACTCGCCACTCTTGGGTGACCCAGCCGTCTTCGCTCCTTGCTCGCCAAACCTTATAAGCTTAACATTACTCCCTTCCTTCGCTAGAACGACGTGAGACTTAGTAGGGTGGCTTGGCGTCTTCTTTGGTTTGTTGACGCCCTTGAGGCCGTTCTTCTTTAGTAGGTTCTTGATCCTGTTTGTCTTCATTAGTGATACCAGTATGTGATGGTGCTGTCACTGCCTCCACCAAGGTCATATATAAGGTCAATACTGAACGTATTCAAAGGGCACGCAGACCCAGACTGTCCCGACTCATCCTCAGAACTAAGACCCACTATAGTGAAGTAAGCACCTGGGTAAGAGGCTTGCCAACCATGAGAGTTCTGGAATAATATCGACACGTCACAAAGGTTTATCTGGTTAGGCATGTGGTAACCATAACCAGAAAGAGCGATCGTCAAGTCATTCGAACCAACGACCCCATTACCATCGAAGTCATACCATTGTGCAGAAGAGTCAGCGTAAGACTGTATGAAATTAAGGTAATCAAGTGTTGTTGGAAGGTACACCTGACTGGAGATCAGTGAGTCATCAACCCTTGTCTCTACCCAGTAGGGTGTTTTAAGTGAGTCAACGCAGTCACACATGTTATTAATAGCCAAACCCGACCTTAGGTTTATGACGCTTGAGTCGTCGTTATACCCATCATTAAACTTCCCACAAGAAGGTAAGGAGGAGATCAGCAATAACAGTATGACCAACCATACAGAAATAATAATAACAGGGGTCTTTAACCCAGAAACGTTGAACCTACGCATAGTCAATGATATTTATAGAGATTTGATTTGAGTCACCCATGGCCTCAATTATTTCTTGGTATACTCGAGCATAAGCTACCCTTGACGAACCAATAAAGCCGTCAGGAAAAACCTGATTGTTTTTCTGGTTATCACCCACTATTATACACCCAGAAGTATGATCATCATTGTTGCCAGAATGAATCAATATGTACTCGAAGTTAGGGACATCTCTTAACCAAAGCATTCCTTTATGGAATGGGTATCTTGACTTATATCTGTTATGAAAGCCACCAACGGTTCTGAGGGTTATACTGTACACCCCTGAAGGGATCCTTGTCTCATGCATCACCTTTTTATCCCTGTGCTCATCCTCTAGGGTGTAGCACATAAATTGTCTTTCACTCCCGTTAACTAAGAACAAAGCACCACTCGTTGAGTCGGTGCCTGATGAAAACCTAAGTAGCTCTAAACTAATCATTTTATTTCCTCTGGTTCTGGCGGGTTATACTCTAATGCCTCTTCGTCGGTGATGTCTATGACTTGTAGTACCTCTGTGTTGACAATAGGGTTCCCAGTAGGGGCATAAGAACCTAGGAGAAACCCCATAACTACAGACCCTATGTCACCCATATGGGGTGAAACCTCATCAAAATAAAAGAACCATATATCCTTCGAAGGGTGCTTAAAGTAATCCGCTATGTTGTTACTGATTTGGCCATCCTCCTGGTATCTCTGCTCTATAGTGGATATACGGTTTGCAAGCCATTGTATATTAATGGCATCAACCTCCCTGTATAGCTGTATAATCTTAACCATCAGTAAAGTGAGTATTCAGTGTTTAGCTCTCCCCTGATAGCATCTGAATTGGCGCTAGACTGGGAGCTATCAAATATAATGAATTCGTAGATAAAACCTTGCCACTTGTGCGACCCATTATCAGCACCCAAGTGAAGGACCCCAGCGCCTGAGTTGAACGTGCTTGTGTTGGGTGCTGTGTCTATTTGTGTTTCGTTCTGGTCGACAATTATATTAGACCCATCGTGGTGTGCGTAATAGTACTCCTTTCCATTAAGGGCTGAACCAGTACCAGAACATCCAGTGTCAGACCGCCAAGCGAACCTAACATTTGTCCCATACCTGTTACCCCTAGCGTATGTGATATTACCAGAAACCGCAGGATTCGTAGCAAAACTCCAGAAAGAAGAGAATGAATTATAGTTAGACTCAAGTGCTATGTGTAATGACATTGCTGGCCCAGACGATAATAAACCACCCGAGACAACGTCTGATGATAGGTGAGGCCCAACATTAAAGTAAGGAGCCCTGCCAAAAGCAGAGGTGGATAGCGTAGGCTGTAGGGACGCAGTAGACCTACTTAAATCTCTCCCATTTCCTGACTGGTCGTACCACTTAACAATATACGCTGTTGCCCCACCAAGCCAAGAATCTATATCGCTGTAGCTAACATAAGAGCCAAGCGATATGCCCGACCCAAAATCTCTTTCATCGTTATCACTAGACCTCCTTAGCTTAATTATGTGGCCACTGTAATCACTATTTATACGCCTCATGGAGTAAGCGTGAACAGGTGAGTCAGCCGCATAATCCTTAAGGTTGAAGCCCTGCGCTATCTTAGGCCTTGATGTTGTGGTGTGGTGTGCAGATATCATTAAGAAGTAGTATCACCATAAACAACCCATGAATCAGTACCAGTTTTCCTACAACTAAACATAGAGTACTGGCTGGCACTCTTAAGGCCGTTCGCCCCATTTACTGTTACACCAGTACCCGCCACTATAGTTATTTGTCCAGAACCTAACTGAGAGAATGAGATGACGGTTCCTACTGGGTAGGCAACAGATGAATTAGGGGGTATGGTTATAGATATAGCCGAACTACCAGTTGTATCAATCACCTTCCCCATGTCCGTAATAACAGTGGTGTACGATGTTCCCGACTGCTCATTAACCTTAAACTGCCCTGTGCTAGTTAATCGTATCTTACCAGTCGAGTGGTCATATATGAAGGCATGGCCATCATCATCAGACCCTACGGTTTGACTCGCATCAAACTTGAAGTTCTCTAAAACAATGTCACCAGTACCATGGGGTGATACCTTAACATCATTGTTTGACTTGGATGTTATTATAGAGGTAGAAGAAGAAAGGGTTATGTTTGCATCAACCTCTATACCGCAGTCGTTCACAATCTTTAGAGAGTCATGTGTGAACCTATAACATATAACGTTTGACCCATCCCTCTTGAGTGAAAACTCCATAAGCCCATCCTCTGATTCATCAGTGACATCAGAAGTCTTTGCTGTTATCTTAGCGTAAAGTACGGACTGATCAGCATCGTTCTCCCCTTTGAATTTTATCTGGCCCAAGTAATCACCATCATCTGGTGACCCACTGTTCCTCTTCATTTCAAATATAGGTGAGGCAGTGCTACTGTCCTCAGTACTGGTTATTAGTATTGAAGGCGTGTCAACACTTGTTGTGTTTATTGATATATTCCCAGTACCAGATATGTCGTTGCTATTTAGGTCTAATTCACCACCTAGCTGAGGTGTAGCATCCTCGACGATATTAGACAAACCAGCCCCACTATTATTGAATTGATTAAGGCAGTTAACAAGTATGGTGCCAGAGGCGTTAGAGTTTAAAACCCTACCTACTGACTGCTTTATTTCGGACCCAGTTGGTTCAGTGGATGTAACAGCCCCAGATGTACCCACGTAAAGGGTATCACCATTCGAAAAAGAGGAGGTGTTTACGTTTACGATCTTACCATACATACAGGCTAACCCAGATGATCCATTAGGTATATCCTCCATCACTATGTACGAGGCTGGCATCTTACTCGCTGACCCATTATCAGCTAGCGCCACAGAAGGAAACCCAGAGGAAAATCCGTTTGTGTATACAACAGACATTGCTGATATGGTTGACCCAGTACCGTTCCTAACCAGCATCATTAATGCCTCTGGATAAGTCCAGTCAGTATCATTGTCATCACCAGAGTTCTTTGATAGCACTTGGTACTGAGAGCCTGAGATAGGTACGCCCTCACCATCAGACCCATCATTACCAGCAGGTCCTTGAGGCCCAGCAGGTCCTTGAGGCCCAGCCTCTCCAGCAGGTCCAGTAGGGCCTGTAGGTCCTACAGAGCCAGAAGCAGCGATAGCTATTGTTGCTGGTGATTGTTGAGGTATAGATATTGTCCCTCCGTTCTCTACTGTTATTGTTACTGCCATTACACTGTTGCCTCCGCTATATCGTCATTCACGGTGAAGGTACCACGAAGTACCGTGGTGTGCACACCATCGACGATGTGTTGAATATCATAAACAAACCTCCCAGCAGGGACAGCCCTCATTGTAGCGGCCGTGGCAGACCATACTGCGGAACCATTGTCATCAATACTGAACTCCTCAAATAGGTTGTCTGGCTGAACACCAAGGTTCGATGTACCCAATACAAGGCCATTGATTCCTGACTGAGATCTCCTTCTTCGTACCTGAGCTAGGAACTGGTACCCATTGGTTACAAGGGGTATGGCCGTCCCAGAGGAATCAGTGAAGGTCAGGGTGATCTCAAAGGTGTCCCCTTTCCTACATGTTACGTCAACCTTTGATGCTATGTCGGTTGATACCTTATTACTCCCCGCCATCCTTTGATTGTTGTTTCTTGTTTAAGTACTTCATTATAGGGTCTGAAGAGGAATTGCCCGTGTCGATCGTATTTTCCTCTTTGTTCTTTGCCTTATTCACCTCGACCTGCAACTCAGCCTCACGCTCTTGCCTCGCGTCCTTTGCCTCGTCCTTAGCGACCTCAAGGTTCTTCTTGAACTCCTGGTCCTCATGCTTAGAACCCATGAAGCTCATCATCCGTATCTTCTCGATCTCAAGGTTCATCTCGTGCTTAACCTTAGCCTTTTCAATCTCTACCTGCGCCTTGAACTTTTCCAGTTCTATCTCAGATAACGTCTTGGCTTTAATCAATTGAAGGTCCCCTTGCACCTTAGCCTCCGTTGCTTGTGCCGCAACCTCTGCCTGTACCCTCGAGTTCTCAGCGGCAATCTCCTGTTGCCTCTTGATCCTTTGCTTCCTCCTTACAATAAGGAGTCTCTCTGCTTGGTTAACGTCCTTGAGTTTCCTAATAGCTATCGCGTCCTCTATATCGAGCTCCCTGTTTGCTATAGATACTTGTATGTTCTGCTCAAGGTACTGCTTGTCAACCGTCTCCATTTCCTTCACGACACGCACACCAAAGTTATACATAGGTAGGTCCCTGAATGAAGACAGGGTATCCATGTTTGTCTTACCTATTGCGTTCTCGTACATCTGGAACACAACGCTGTCCTGAGGTAGTATCTGTATGCACTTAACCACGTCCTCACACATATCCTTGTAGAAGGTCATAGCTGCGTCCACGGCATCGTAAAGGGCATTGTTGCCAGCCTGCATCGCTTGCTCACGGACACCAACCAGCTGCTCACCCTGTGGGCTGGATCCATCCATCACCTCATTGAGCCCTGTCGTGTCCCTGATCATCCTTAGGTACTGGTTGTACAGTGCGATCAGTTCATTTATGTTCCTTATGTGATTATCGATCGCCCTCACTGGTGGCCCATTGTGCTCACCCTCAGCGTCCTTGCTGTTGTAGTAGATAACCCCTGTCTTCTCATAGATGTCGTGTAGGTCAAGTGGCTGTAACTCACCGCCATCACCAAGGGTAACATCCGTGAGTGCGTTCACATCGATCATGAGCCCATCTGGCTTGGCCTTAGCGACAGACTGTTGTATCTTGAGGTGGGTCATCTGTAGCATGTCCGCGAAACCGATGCACCCATCCGTCATTGACTTAGGCATCATCTTCCTCATGTTCACCGCCTTAGCCGTGTAAGAAAGCCTCGCCTTAGACACGTTATGGATGTTCTTCGGTATGTTGCTTACTGGCCCATAATCAAAGATATGGTCTGTACCAAGTATGTAGCAACCCCCGTACAGCGTCTCCAGATCCAATCGTACAGGCTTACGCTCGTAGATGCTATTTGGTTTCTCCTTGTATGAGCTACCTTCGTAATGGAACCTCTTGTTCCCGTGCTTGTTTGACTTCTCCTCATAGAAACAAGGGTCAACCGTTAGGAACTCAAAGTGGAGGACGTCCACCATGAACTCGTCGTACCCGTGTGATTTCATGCCAGTCCTTAGGTCCTGGCTTACTTGGTTAATCTTATCTTGGTCGTAGTTGTACCTAGATGCCATTCGTGTGGCGATCTTCCTGTACTGTTCCTCCGTGAACTGGTCCTTGGCCAACCTCTTTAACTCGGCGATGGATACCTGCTCTATATGGCCAGCATACCTCAGGTCCTTCATGTACTTATCCTCCGTGAAGGAATGTATGAAGCTGGCTGGGTCAATGTGCTTTATCCTGATCCCGTAAGTAGGGTCGTTGAATCTCTTACCGACCAGCATCCCGTCAGAAAGGACTGAGTCAACAAGCCTTGGGAAAATGCTATCGTTGAAGTCGTTCCACTCTAAGGTAA
>SPKZ01009892.1_pt1 | contig 12915 bp, 10 predicted proteins | sample 2456571 | NCBI WGS metagenome assembly SPKZ01 (sample SAMN11192286, study PRJNA482655) | marine metagenome | biome: ENVO:00000447; feature: ENVO:00000244|ENVO:00000211|ENVO:00000569|ENVO:00002023; material: ENVO:00002151; isolation source: ocean water from marine abyssalpelagic zone ...
AAATGATAATGGCATTGTTTATATATATACCGGGAAAATAAATAACGCTATTATAGTCTTTAGGCCAAAAAACGTAGATGACTTGCTAACGTTGTATTAGTCAGCATTATTGCAGGTGGTCAAGATACATTCCCATCAATACAATCATATTGTGGCTATATCATTATTAGTACTATTTATTGGTGGTATATTTTAATATGATCAGTTAAGTTATTCGGCAAGTTGAATTGAGGTAACTTTTTTGTAAATGAATTGCATTAATACCCTTGTGTTTAACATATAGCTCCCCATATCTATTTTATCGAAAGTAAAAAATAATAATTATCAGGAAAAAATATGGCTTCTCAAATTAAAGCGTTAAGTTCAGTTGATCACAGTAACGTTAAAATTAAAAATGGATTTAATTTAGATCTGACAAAGAATCAGCAAATTTTACCGCTGATTATCCATGAATTTGCACAAGCTGGTGCTGCAATGCCAGTTATTTTCATTAAACCTACGGACAAAGATGTTTATGAGCCGGCGTGTTTAATTGGTTTAAAACCAGAAGAAAATTTATTCTACAAAAGCGAAAATGAATGGTTAGGCGATTACGTGCCAGCATTAATCACTCATCATCCATTTGCTATGGTACCAACCAAAGGCGAAGAAAATCGTTTGCAAATGTTAATTGATGAAAACAGCGATCGTGTTAACGAAGAAGAAGGTGAAGCGCTTTTCGTTGATGGAAAAGAAACTGAATACCTAGTTAAGCGTAAAGAAACATTAGCAAACTACATTAACAGCGTTAACATCACCCGTGCTTTCTGTGCGCATTTAGCGGAAAAGGATTTGTTAATTGAGCAAACGTTAACTATTGATATCGCCGGTGAGAAAGTACAACTAAACGGTCTTTATTTGGTTGATGAGAAGAAATTAAATGCAATGAGTGATGAAGATCACTTAGAAATACGTAAGCGTGGTTATTTAGCGCCAATATATGCGCACATGGGTTCATTGCAACAAGTAAACAGATTAGCTAAATTACGCCACAAGAAGTAATAGATAATCAAAGAAAAATACCGCCAGTTGGCGGTATTTTTTTGTCTTAATTGGTATTACACATCTCTTCTAATTAAATAATCAAAGGCACCTAGTGCGGCTGTTGCGCCACTGCCCATGGCAATAATAATTTGCTTATACGGACTATCAGTGACATCACCTGCGGCATAAACACCGGCCAGAGACGTTTCACCCTGCTTGGTAGTGATGATCTCACCGCGATTAGTCAGTTCAATGTCTCCCACTAAAAATTCACTGTTGGGCATTAAGCCTATTTGTACAAAGATCCCTGCTAATGCTATTTCATGGTGTTGGCTGTTTTTGCGGTCGGTATACTGTAGCGCTGTAACGCGTTTACCATCACCGATAACGTTAGTGGTTTGAGCATTTAGAATGATCGTCACGTTTGGCAATGATTTGGCTTTGCGAACCAATACTTCATCGGCGCGTAAAGTGTCGGCGAACTCTAATACCGTTACATGCTCAACAAGGCCTGCGAGATCAATAGCTGCTTCAATACCTGAATTTCCTCCTCCAACGACAGCAACAGATTTTCCCTTAAATAATGGACCATCACAATGCGGGCAATAAGCGACGCCCTTGCCGCGATATTCGTTTTCACCAGGTACATTCATTTCACGCCATCGAGCTCCTGTTGCCAATACGACCGATTTGCTGCTTAACGTTGCACCATTTTCTAAAGTAATATCTATGAGACCTGTTTCTACATTGCGAGCAACTCGTTTGGCTTTGTTATTATTCATGATATCAACATCATATTCTTTAACGTGCTCTTCCAAGCTTGCTACTAATTTAGGGCCTTGGGTTGCCTTAACAGAAATGAAGTTTTCAATGGCTAATGTATCACTAACCTGTCCCCCAAAACGATCCGCCACCAAACCTGTTTTGATGCCTTTACGTGCGGCGTAAATAGCTGCCGCAGCGCCAGCAGGTCCGCCGCCCACGACAAGAAAGTCGAAACTATCTTTATCGCTCATCGCTTTGGCTTGTCGTTTATCAGCACCGCTATCAACTTTACTTAAAATTTCAGAGAGTGATATACGTCCCTGGCTAAAATACTGACCATTTAAATAAACCGTAGGCACAGCCATGATATCGCGATCAAATACTTCACTTTGAAATAACGAACCGTCGATCATCACAGACTTTATTTGCGGGTTTATCGCCGCCATCATGTTTAATGCCTGCACCACCTCTGGGCAATTTTGGCAACTTAATGAAATATAAGTTTCAAAGTGATATTGGCCATCAAGATTTCTCACTTGCTCGATAACTTCTGCATCAATTTTCATTGGGTGTGAGCCACTGTGCAGCAGTGCCATGACCAATGAAGTAAATTCGTGACCCATAGGCAAGCCAGCAAAGCGGATCTCACTATCGACAGCAATGCCCCGAACTAACATTGAAGGCACGCGTTCATCATTGATTTTGCCGCTAACAATAGTAACCAAAGGAGAGAGCGTGGCTATTTGCGCGACTAAGCGGTTTAATTCTTGTGATTTCAAACTATCATCGGTGAAGGTGACTAGTTCGACAGGTGTTTTTAAATTGATTAAATAGGTTTTTAGCTGGGCTTGCATGGCTGCGTCTAACATAGATACCTCGACAAATAATATTCAGAAAATGGGGGAGTAACAAAGAGGTTGTTACTCCCATAAATAGCGGCTGTTAAATTTTGCCAACTAAATCTAAAGACGGTGCTAATGTTTCACCGCCTGGCTGCCAAGCTGCTGGACAAACTTCGCCATCATGTTCTGCAACATATTGTGCCGCTTTAACCTTACGTAATAGCTCGCTTGCGCTGCGGCCTATGCCAAGGTCATGTACTTCAGCAATTTTGATTTCACCTTCTGGATTAATCACAAAAGTACCGCGTAAGGCTAGGCCTTCAGCTTCAATCATTACACCGAAGTTGCGGGTAATAGCGCCTGTAGGATCGCCAATCATAGGGTAGGTAATCTTTTTGATAGTGTCTGACGTATCGTGCCACGCTTTATGTGTAAAATGAGTGTCGGTAGATACCGAATATACTTCGACGCCCATTTTTTGTAATTCTTCGTAATGGTCTGCCATGTCGCCTAACTCGGTAGGGCAAACAAATGTAAAGTCAGCAGGGTAGAAGAAAACGATTGACCATTTGTTGGCTAAGTCAGCTTCGGTTACTTCTACGAACTCACCTTTGTGAAAAGCAGTTGCATTGAATGGCTGTAGTTTGGTGTTAATTAGTGATTGATTCATGTGTTATTCCTATTAATGGGTTTGTTGAAGACCGGGTAATAATAGGAATATTATTTATATCTGTATAATCGATAGTAATTATCGGTATGATAGGTTTTATCTATTGTAATAATAGTTAATCGATCAGTTGATTTCTGGAAGCACGCTATTTACTGATTTTCTAACACTAGCGACAATGGAGCGAACACATTGCATACGAGAATAGTTTGCTCTAATGAGTAAAGAAATGCCGCGTATTGGTTTTGGATCCACAAAATGTTGGTAGCATATTTGATCGTTGATCAGGCTATTAACAGTGGCCAATGCTGGCAACATCGTAATGCCCATACCACTGGCTACCATGTGACGCAGGGTTTCTAAACTAGTACCTTGAAAGCTGGTATCCTCTTTGGCTCCCGCCGCAAAGCAATAACCCATGGCTTGATCTTTAAGGCAATGCCCATCCTCTAAGGTCAGAATTCTTTTACCATGTAGATCGCTTAGACTTAAATTCGCCTTATCAGCCAATGCGTCATCTTTTTGGGTAGCAAGCACTAAAGGTTCATCGAACAAATGATAAGACTCAAAGTTAGACATCTCAGCTAAGTAAGGCAATATCAATACGTCTAACTTGCCTTCGTGTAACTGTTGCAGCAAAACATCGGTTTTATTCTCATGCAAGAAAAAATTAATGCGCGGTAACTGACGATTCAAATCAGCCATGATGTGCGGTAATAAATAAGGTGCCAAGGTAGGGATTAGGCCTAAATGTAAATCACCCGCTAATGGATCTAACAACGCTTTCGCCGACGATTCAAATTCATCTGCTGCCCGTAATACCTTGCGCGCTTGCTCAACCAACTTTTCCCCCGCAGGCGTAAGCATCACATTGCCACGATGGCGCTCTACTAGTTGCAATCCCAATTGCTGTTCTAATTTCATTAGCTGACCGCTTAAAGTCGGTTGGCTAACAAAACAAGCTTGCGCAGCTTGGCCAAAATGTCGATGTTGGTCAATCGCATCAAGGTATTCTAAATCTCGTAATTTAATCATTGGCTCTATCAATCATATTTATCATTTAGTAAGACTATACCAATTAACTCACAGCGAGCCAAACAGTGAAGCTTGCTTAATTTTGACGAAAGGCAAATAATTTGTAACAGACCCTAAGCGAAATTCAGTATATTAAATAAGCATTCAGCTTATTAAGGAGCCACATTATGCCATTGCCCCTACTAATTATTGGTGCAGCCGTCGGTAGTTTATTACTACATGAAGATCAAAAAGAGCACTTAAAAGATCAAGATGAAAATCGGCATAAAAAAATAGACCATCACATGGGGCGCGAGCCATCAGAGATCTTACCAAGTAAATTTCAACGTAAACTGCAACCGGGCGCTATTGTATGCTGCGAAGTATTTGAAGCCTTTATTCATACAGGAATCGTGGTAGACGACGATACGATAGTCGAGCTTCATGGCAGTGGTTTAATCCGCGCTATTTCCAAAAAACGATTCCTAGAGGGGCGTAGTGGTAAGCATATATTTGTCGCATGTGACCAAGAAGGAAAAACAATACAGCTTCCTAGTGCCGAGCAACGGGCAGCTGAAGACATATTTACATTCCATGAATATGATTTATTACAAGCCAATTGCTACTTTCATACATGGCGCTGGTTAACGGGTGAAGATACGCCAATAGACAGTTTTAGCACATTTAATAAACAACTAAGTCGGTTAACTAACGCGGCCGTTTATTGGGATCAAGCGTTTTAGCTTATCGGATAACCATAATCGAAGTGAAAAACAAGTCTAAAACCACTGTTCTATCGTCAAACGTGATTATTGGAATAGGCTAATACCTGCAACAAAACCTACGCATGGGCAATTTACTGTTTTTTCATCAAATTTTCATGAAAATGTTATGCAGACACTCTATATGTAATAAACATGTTAATACTTAAGTCGTATAAATATCACGTGATGTAGTATTTTTGTACTGTTTCGTGTCGATAGGCATGATAAAAGTCACAAAATGTGTAACTTTATGTTGCTTGTTAATAAATTGTTGCGCTACAGTGTTTATAGATTGGCCGAGAAGTTAAAAGAGCCGACGTTAAATATAATGAGGAAGGTAAGATGGATAACAAGTTTCGAGTTCGCGCAATTGCTCTTTCAGTAGCAGCAGCGTTATCTTCAGCAAGCGTTTACGCGGCGGAAGAAAAAAAGAAAGTATCGTATGATAAAGTAGAAAAGATTTCAGTCATTGGTACGCGTGCAGCACCTCGCTCTGCTGCCGACTCCGCTGTACCTGTCGATATTATTGATGGTAGTGAAATTGCAAATCAGGGTCCATCGGACATGGTTTCATTGCTACAAAATATCGTACCTTCGTTCAACGTAAATGATCAGCCAATTAACGATGCATCAACCCTAGTTCGCCCAGCGAATTTGCGTGGTTTGGCATCTGACCACACCCTAATCCTAGTTAACGGCAAACGTCGTCACCGCAGCGCGGTAATCACATTCTTGGGTGGTGGTTTATCTGATGGTGCTCAAGGCCCAGATTTATCGGTATTACCATCGTCGGCAATTAAACAAATTGATGTACTTCGTGATGGTGCTGCCGCTCAATACGGCTCAGACGCAATCGCGGGTGTAATGAACTTCACCCTTAAAAATGCTAGTGAAGGCGGCATGTTAGAAGCAAAGTGGGGCCAATTCTATGAAGGTGATGGCTCTGGCGTACAGATTGCAGGTAACTTTGGATTACCGCTAACTAAAGACGGCTTTATCAATACGTCGTTTGAATGGCGCAAATCAGATCCAACCAGCCGCAGCGTTCAGCGTGATGACGCGCAAGCTATTATTGATACCGGTAATACAGCGGTAGCGGTCCCTGCGCAGGTTTGGGGCTCACCAGAGTTTAAGAATGATTTTAAAATATTTATTAATGCCGGTATCGACCTAGGTAATGACGCGGAAGCGTATGCTTTCGGTAATATTGCTAAGCGTGAAGTAGAAGGCGGTTTCTATTTCCGTAATCCACTAACTCGTGGTGGTGTATTTTCTGCTGATGGCGGAAAAACATTACTCATCGGTGACTTAACACCAAATGACGGTGTTAGTTGTCCTGTTATTACCGTTCCACGCGATGGCGATGGTAAGTTAACGGGCAACGTATTAGATACGGCCGCATATCAAGCCGTAGCTGCCGATCCAAATTGTTTCTCGTTCAACGAAATGTTCCCAGGTGGCTTCACACCTAAGTTTGGTGGCAAGGTAACAGATACATCACTTATCCTTGGTACCAAAGGTGAATTTGGTAATGAGGTTTATTATGATGTGAGCTTGTCTCACGGACGAAATGAAGTTAGTTACAGTATTAGTGGCACCATTAATCCATCATTGGGCGCTGAAACTCCAACCAGCTTTAAACCAGGTACCTACATTCAACAAGAAGACATGATTAGTTTGGACTTGTCGACACCGGTTGATATTGGCTATGACGATCCAATGAATGTTGCGGGTGGTTTTGAATATCGTAACGAGTCTTATCAATCGATTGCTGGTGATCAAGCATCTTGGGAAATTGGTCCGTTGGCCTCTCAAGGATTTGGTATTGGCTCTAACGGGTTCCCTGGCCTGTCGGCACGAAGTGCAGGGAAAACCAGCCGTAGCAGCGTAGCAGCCTATTTAGATACAGAAGTATATTTCAGTGATGAATTAATGGTTGGCTTTGCCGCGCGTTATGAAAACTTCTCTGACTTTGGTAGCACGATTAAAGGCAAGCTTTCTGCTCGTTACGAGTTTATGGAAGACTGGGCTGTTCGTGGTGCATTTAGCACAGGCTTTAAAGCACCTACAATTGGTCAAACCACGGTACGTAACGTAACGACTGCATTTGGTACCGACGGTAAATTGATTGACCGTGCGACACTGCCGCCAACAGATCCAATTTCAGTGAAAAAAGGTGGTAAGGAGCTAACACCAGAAGAGTCAGTAAGCGCAAGTATCGGTTTAGTCGGTGAATTTGAAAATGGTTTGTTTATCACAGTTGATTATTTCAACATTGAAGTAACGGATCGTATTTCAACGACTTCAGGTATTAAATTAAGCGCACAAGACATCCAAGAGCTATTAGCTGCTGGTATTTCTGATGCATCAAGTTTTACTGAAGTTTCATTCTTCACTAATGACTTTGATACGACAACGCAGGGCGTAGACATTGTTGCTAGTTACGACATGGACATGTTTGGTGGCGAAACCAAGTTTGCTTTTGCATTTAACTGGACTGATACAATTGTTGACCGTCATTCGGCTAACATCAGTGATCAGCGTGTAAAAATGCTAGAAGATAACCTACCTGCAATTCGTTACAGCATTACAGCGAATCACGTGAATGGCGATTATCGTTTCCTAACACGTATGCGTTATGTTGGTGAAATTTATGAAGATCACTTAGATTCTAACCTACCGTTTGACGTAGGTTCTGAAGTTGTATTTGACGCAGAAGTTGCATACAACTACTCAGATGATCTTAAGTTCACCCTAGGTGCAACGAACATCTTTGACGAACGTCCAGACGAAATCACTCCATACGATAATGAAGTTGCTGGTTCAAAATACCCAACAACATCACCAATCGGTATTAACGGTGGTTACTACTACTTGAAAGCAACTTATACTTTCTAAGCATAATAGCTAACACCAAATAAAAGCCTCGATTAACATCGAGGCTTTTTTTTGCCTGCAAAACCATCACCAAAACCAATCGTCATACCTGAACTCCCGCCCCCAGTCATACCTGAGGTGTTTTTATCGGGTATCTCATGCCGCGCGTTGAGTCTAGAGAGTAAAAGGCTGTATGGGACCCAAAGCTACCCCGTCATACCCGAGGTGTTTTTATCGGGTATCTCATGCCGCGCGTTGAGACTAGAGAGTAAAAGGCTGCCTGGGATCCCGCATAAAAAGACCAGCGGGATGACGGGGTGTGGCAGACCAGCGGGGTGACGAGTAGAAAAAACTACTTAGGAGGCATGCGTATCGCAGCATCTAAACGAATGGTTTCACCGTTTAAGTAACTATTTTCAATCATATGCACCGCCAAACGACCAAACTCAGACGGTAAGCCCATACGTTTAGGGAATTGAATCTTCTCTATCAAAGACTCTTGCACGTTATCAGGCATCGCCAACAACATCGGCGTACCCATAATGCCAGGCGCAATCGTATTAACACGAATACCAGAACGGGCTAAGTCACGTGCCATTGGCAATGTTAAACCAACAATACCGCTTTTACTTGCCGCGTAAGCCGACTGGCCCATTTGACCTTCATAAGCGGCAACCGATGCGGTATTAATAATAATGCCGCGCTCATTAGCTTCACCACTGGCATCATTTTTAGCCATCATTTGCGCCGCAATGCGTGCCACATTAAAGGTGCCAATCAAATTGATATTAATCACGTTAGCAAAACCAGCTAGTGGCTGTGCTTGACCTTCACGATCCAATACTTTCTTGGCTGGTGCAACACCTGCGCAGTTAATACAAATATCAACACGACCAAACTTGGCAATAACCTGATCAAACGCATCGGTAACCGACGTTTCATCGGTGACATCAGTCTTAACAAACATCACCTTATCATCGCCAATCAACGCCACGATATCGTCACCGGCTTGCTGGTTTAAATCGAAAATAGCGACCTTAATGCCAACCTTTAATAACTCGTCTAACGTAGCACGACCAAGACCTGATGCGCCGCCAGTAACAACCGCAATTTTATGTTCAGTATTCATCTTTATTCCTCATTATGTTTGTTAGTCGGCCAGTAAATCACGCGCGATAATCACCCGCTGAATTTCACTAGTACCTTCATAAATAGTGGTAATGCGCACGTCACGCGCTAAGCGTTCTAACGGATATTCTTTAATATAACCAGCACCGCCCAATAATTGAAGCGCGGTGTAACAGGCATCATTAGCTTTTTCAGACGCAAATACCTTGGCCATTGAAGCGCTGGTGGAAAATGGCAGCCCATTATCCTTATTGCTCGCCGCTTGCATGATTAACAAACGAGCCGCTTCAAGTTCCGTGTAACGGTCAGCGACCATCCATTGCAATCCTTGAAAACTAGCCAAAGGCTTGCCGAACTGTTTGCGCTCCTTAATATAAGCCGTTGCATAGTCCATTGCCTCAAGACCCAAACCTAACGCTAAAGACGCAATGCCAATGCGGCCACCGGCCAGCTCGGTCACCGCTATTTTAAAACCTTTATTTAGCTCACCCAACAACGCACTGGCTGGAATAATACAATTATCAAAGGTAACTTCGTTAGTCGAAGAGGCTTTTTGCCCCATCTTATCCTCAGGCTTAGAAACGGTTAAACCAGCAATATCACCATCAACCAAGAAACAACTAATGCCTTTACCACGAGGCGCGTCACTGTCGGTCACTGCCCACACCACAAAAACACCGGCATATTCAGCAGAGGTAATAAATATCTTACTGCCGTTTAGCACAAAGTTATCACCGTTACGTTTGGCCGTAGTCTTCATCGCCGACGGATCAGAACCGGCGCTAGACTCAGTCAAACAAAAGCCACCGGCATAAAACTCACCACTGCAAATTTTTGGTAGGTAGTGATCTTTTTGCTGGTCATTGCCTACCGCCTGAATCACCTCAGCCACCATATTAGTCACCGACGTTGTAACAGCCGTTGAAGCACAACCACGAGCAAGTTCGGTAATCGCCAAACTAAAAGCTGTGCTGCCAGCACTTATGCCGCCATATTGTTCATTAATATTAATGCCCATGAAGCCAAGTTCGCCCAGCTGCTTAATTTGCGCCAAAAACAACTCACGATCACCCACGTGATCTAATTTCTCGGCGTTGGCTTTCAATTGATTTTGCGCAAATTGACGAGCCGTGTCTTGAATCATTACTTCTTCTTCGCTAAAGACTATTTGCATGAGTGACCTTAATAATTGATATGAGCAATAAAGCGCTATTGTCGACCAAAACACCATAAATAAACAGGACATCAACTAACAAATAAGACACAATATCGCTCACCAAAGTCTAATAAATAGTATTTAAAGCACAAATAAGGTACTAAACCGCGCAGGGCGCAGAGAACAGAGGGCACATGGCAACTATTGGTGAGTATTATTTAAAATCGTGTTCTTCGGCCGCTTTTTCACAAGGCGTAGACATCAAATCGTTAATGATGAAAGCAGGCATAGCGCCAAGACATCATGCCAAGCAAAGCAAACGCATTATAGATAGCTCAATGGTCTTATTGCTACGCTCAATTAGCGAGGCAACCAACGACGCCTTTTTAGGCTTTGCCAACCAGCCAATTACGCCACAGTTTTTCAAACTGCTCATGCAAAGCGCAGCGTTGTGTCCTACCATCGGCGAAGCCATCAATACCCTTAGCAGTGGGTTTTCGCTGGTGGACTGTGAATTAAGCATGCAGCGCACTAACAAACAGCAAATAGCGCTGACGTTTTCACACCAACATAAAGACCCAGACAATTTCTTGTTGGAATACCTGCTGGTCTTTATACATCGTTTGTTGAGTTGGCTGGCGGGAAAGCAATTGCCATTGCATTGCGCTAATGTGAACTATCGCCCACAACACTATCAACAAGAATTTACCCTGTTGTTCCGCTGCCCAGTGGCATTTGAGCAAAGCACTAATAGTTTGGTTTTTGACAATGCCATTGTCGATTGGCCGGTAATGCGTGAACCAAGCGCTATTCATCAAGTGATAGCGCAATTTCCACTGATTGTACTGCGATTCCCCGGCGCAGAAAACGCAACAGACAGACAAGTTCATCAACTATTACAACGTGAGTTTTTACGCACCGGCCAATTATTCGAATCGTCGCTAGCGGCAAAACAGTTACACATAAGCAGCGCGACCTTGCGCCGACAATTGGCAAAACTCAATACTAGCTTCTCTCAAATAAAGACAGAACTTAGGCATGAACAAGCCATCAAATTATTAAGCGATAGCACGCTGTCAATTGAGATCATTGCTAGTCAATTGGGCTATAGTGAAGCGAGGGCATTTTCACGAGTCTTTAAGCAATGGACAGATCTTACCCCAACGCAATACCGCCAATTATTGTGATCAAAAATCAACGTAAAGTATTGAGCAGTAAATTAAGCAAGATACCCAAAGCGCGACTTACAAAAATAGTGTTATTAGCTACAGCGACTAAACGGCGATTTTCTCAAGTTGCGTTGGCTTAAAGTTGTGTTTCTTAACGTTTAATACGATTTTAATGCTGATTATTTTGCGTACAGCCTATGTAGTAATAAGCATAGTTATCTATAATTATTATAAAGTTAGCAATATTGAGGCTAGAAAAACAAACTCAATTGACGTAAGCTGATAAGCAATAATGCCGCGCTAATGCAAAGCTCTAAATAGATAAAATGCGAAGGAAAAGCAGTGAATAACTTCAATCAGCAGTTAGAAAAAATTAAAACACAACCAGGATTTATCGCGGCGCTTGATCAAAGCGGTGGCAGCACGCCCAAGGCACTGCAACAATATGGCGTTGAAAGCGACGCATGGAAAAATGACGAAGGTATGTATGGCGTAGTTCATGAAATGCGTTCACGCATTATGACCAGCCCAAGCTTCACCGGTGAGCGCGTTATCGGTGCCATTTTATTTGAAAACACCATGGATCGCGACGTAGCCCACAAAACTACCGCAGAATATCTGTGGGACGTTAAGCAAGTGGTGCCATTTCTTAAAGTGGACAAAGGCTTAGCAGATGAAGAAAATGGCGTACAGCTAATGAAAGCCATGCCACAACTTGACGAATTGCTGAGTAAAGCAAAAGCCAAAGGCATTTTCGGCACCAAAATGCGCTCGGTGATTAAACTAGCAAACGAGCAAGGCATTAACGCCGTGGTTGAACAACAATTTAGCGTGGCCAAACAAATCATTGCCGCTGGCCTAATGCCGATAATCGAACCTGAAATAGACATTCACAGCAAAGAGAAAGCGCAAGCAGAGCAAATGTTGCAAAAAGCGCTAATCGCCGCGTTGAATGAACTAACAAGCGACCAGCAAGTGATGCTAAAGGTTACGTTACCAGAAGTAGAAAACTCTTATACCGACTGCATCAATCATGACAACGTCGTTAAAGTCGTTGCCTTATCGGGCGGTTACGACCGCGAACACGCTAACCGACGCTTAACAGCCAACAAAGGCATCATTGCTAGTTTCTCAAGAGCCTTGTCACAAGGATTGTTAGCACAGCAAAGCGACAGCGATTTCGACGCCACCATAAATACCTCAATAGAAGCTATTTATCAGGCATCAAAAACCTAAGATAAATCCTATATATACCAAAAATCATTGGAATTGCAGTGCAGCCGTCAAGATTCGAATCGCCTGAGCTTATGTCTTATAAGTGATTGTGATTCGAATCCGCCGACAATAAAACTGCGGTTTCAAGGATGACGGGTATAGTCAAAGCTACTAAACCAAGGCCAGTAACAGCAATGTTATTGGCCTTTTTGTTTTCAGTGCACTGCAAAGTTAATTCATCATTGATATGTACTATAAATATCAATGTGTTAATGTGCGACATCAATAGCGGAAA
>SPKZ01005945.1_pt1 | contig 12910 bp, 13 predicted proteins | sample 2456571 | NCBI WGS metagenome assembly SPKZ01 (sample SAMN11192286, study PRJNA482655) | marine metagenome | biome: ENVO:00000447; feature: ENVO:00000244|ENVO:00000211|ENVO:00000569|ENVO:00002023; material: ENVO:00002151; isolation source: ocean water from marine abyssalpelagic zone ...
CCGAACCCCGGGGCCTTGACCGCAACCGCGTTGAGCGTCCCCCGGATCTTGTTCACGACCAGCGTCGCCAGGGCTTCGCCCTCGACGTCCTCGGCCACGATGACCAGCGGCTTGCCCGCGCGTGCAACCGCCTCGAGCAGCGGCACCATGTCACGCATGCTCGAGATCTTCTTCTCGTGGATCAGGAGGTAGACGTCCTCGAGCACCGCCTCCATCTTCTCCGGATCGGTGACGAAGTAGGGCGACAGGTAGCCGCGGTCGAACTGCATACCCTCGACCACCTCGAGTTCGGTCTCCATGCCCTTGGCCTCTTCGACCGTAATCACGCCCTCTTTGCCGACCTTCTCCATCGCCTCTGCGATCATGCTGCCGATCTCGATGTCACCGTTGGACGAGACCGCGCCGATCTGGCCGATTTCGGCCTTGCTCCGGATCTTTCGCGAAGCCTTCTCTAGCTGCTGACAGACCACTACCGTGGCCTTTTCGATGCCTCGCTTGAGTTCCATGGGATTGGCGCCCGCGGCGACCAACTTGAGGCCGTCGCGCACGATGGCCTGGGCGAGAACCGTCGCCGTGGTGGTGCCGTCGCCGGCCACGTCCGAGGTCTTCGAAGCGACCTCCTTCACCATCTGAGCGCCGAGGTTCTCGAACTTGTCGTCTAGATCCACGGCCTTCGCGACCGTGACGCCGTCCTTCGTCGAGGTAGGCGCGCCCCAACTCTTTTCGATCAACACGGTTCGGCCCTTCGGCCCCAACGTCACCTTGACGGCATTCGCGAGTTTCCCCGCCCCGTCCCGGATCTTGTGCCGGGCATCCTCGTCAAAAAGCAGAATCTTTGCTGGCATGGCTGTACTTCCTCTATTCCAGGATCGCGAGGACATCGTCCTCGGAAATGATTAGACGCTCGCCGCCATCGAGAGTGATCTCGTTCCCCGAGTACTTGGAGAAGAGAACCCGGTCCCCGCGCTTGACCTCCATCGCAATCGGGCTGCCGCTGTCGTCCCGTCGCCCAGGACCGGCTTCGATCACGTTGCCCTGCTGGGGCTTTTCCTTGGCGCTGTCCGGAATGATGATCCCGCCGGCCGTGGTGCCTTCCTCTTCCAAGCGCTCAATAATCAGTCGGTTGTGCAGCGGGCGCATCTTCGCCGGCATGGGCCTTCCTCCTCCGCGCAAGGGTTCGATTGGCGGTTGAGGCGCAGGCTAAACTCGCGGCGCAGGAAGTCAAGCCACCGAGGACAGGATAGGGAGCCCGAATCGTCGACGAGACCGCTCCGGAAGTCCCGGCCCCGGCTCCCGGGCAGTGCCCGCGCGCGGGTTGCCGGCCCGCGCGGCCGGTCAGCTCAGGCGAGCAGGCTCCGCCCGATCACCTTGAGTTCGAGGATGGGCTTCACGCCTTCGAAAATCGGGAGCACCAGAGCGTCCGCGACATAGCGGCTGATCGCGTATTCCTCGGCGTAGCCCCAGCCCCCATGCAGCAGCTGCCCCTCCTGGCTCACGGCCACGGCCACGTCGCACGCGAGCAGCTTCGCCTGGGACGCGTACGACGACGCCGCCCGCTCGTCTTCGTCCATCGCGGCCGCCGCGGCGTAGGTAATTGCCCTCGCCGCAGCCAGGTCGCTCGCCATCTTCCCGAGCTTGAACTGTGTCAGCTGGTACTCGCTCAGGCTCCGGCCGAACTGCTTGCGGTCCACGACGTATTCCGCGCTGCACTCGAGGGCCGCCTGGGCCAGTCCACACGCGCGGCCGCCGGTCTGCAGCCGGCCCGCTGCGAAGCCCCCCATCTGCAGATAGAAACCCCGCCCGAGCCCCGCCTCCTCCCCGATCAGGTTCTTTCCGGGAACGAAGTAGCCCTCGAAGTTCACGCTGTAGGAGTGCATGCCGCGGTAGCCGGGCGTCGCATCCGCCTTCCCGACGATCCGCCCTCCGCCGGGCTGGGTCTGGTCGAAGGTATGCTCGCGGCTCCGCTGCTTGGGCACGATCAGCAGCGAGAGCCCGCGCGCCCCCGCAGCGGGATCGTCATCGGTGCGGCACAGGACCGCGAGCACGTCGGCGCGGCCCGCGAAGGTGCACCAGGCCTTGGCGCCCGTGATGCGATAGCCCTCGACTCCCTCCTCGGTCGCGGGCTCAGCCCGGCACTTGACCGAGGCGACGTCGCTGCCCACGTCGGGCTCCGTGACACTGATTCCGACCATGATCTCACCCGACGCGATCCGCGGCAGCCACTCCTGCTTCTGCGCCTCGGTCCCACCCGCCATCAGGGCCTTGGTCAGAATCTCCGGACGCGTGATCAGCGATCCGGCCGCGGCGAGCGAGGCGCGCGAAAGCTCTTCCGTCGTGATCACCATCGCCACGTTTCCCATCTCGCTGCCTCCGAACGCCTCCGGAACCGACAGGCCGAAGTAACCGAGCTCACTCATCGACGAGATCAGTTGCTCGGGGACCAGTTCGTCTCTGCGATGGATCCGCTCCGCGAGCGGGGCGACTTCCCGAGCCGCGAACTCCCGAACCGCGTCGCGGGTGAGCTCGTAGATCTCTTCAAGCGGACCGTCGTTGCGGCCTCGCTGCTTCGCGACTTCTCTGCCGATCGCCCGGACGCGACCCTCGCTTAGCGCGTGTCTCACGAAGGCCGACGCGAACTCGCCGGGCAGATCGTCTAGCGAGAGGCCGTGCTCGGGACCCGAGTCTCGGATCAGGCGGTCGAGTTCCGACGCCACTCCGCCCGCAAACACCGTGGCCTGCTCGCGGTAGAGCGGGCCGGCGTCGAGCGCGTACCCGAGCAGGTCCCGGCCGGCCCGCAGTTTCGTGGCCAGAGCCGCGAGCCGTTCGACGGCGACCTGCTGCTCGTCGATGTCGCGCTCGCGCGCGAACGCGATCGCCTTGTTCAAGCAGAGTTCGAGCGCATCCAGAACCTTCTCGATCTCGTCCGGGGCGATCTCCTTGAACTCGCTCATCCGCCTTATTCTCCCGAATTCGCGCGCAGTTCCAGGGCTACGCGGATCTCGTCGCAGATCGCCTCCGCACTCCGTTCCGGTTCGGACGCATCACGAATCGGCCGGCCCACGACCAGGAAGTCCGCTCCGGCCGCGATTGTCTCCGCGACCCCGGCCACCCGAACCTGATCTCCCGCATCTGCTCCGGGCGGTCGCACCCCGGGGCACACGAGTTCGATCGCCGCTCCGACGGCCTCGCGCACGGCCGCGACCTCGGCACCCGAGCAGACGAGTCCGGGGCAACCCGCTTCGACGGCGCCGCGCGCGACCGCCACCACGCTCGCCGGATCCGCCGGCCGGCTGGTGAGCCGCGTTACGCCGAGGATTCGGATCTCGTCACCCGCGCCTCGGATAGCGCCGCGCAGCATCTCCTCCCCACCGCCGGCGATGACCGTCAGGAAGCGAACACCGGCGAGCCGCGAGACGGCGCGGGCCGCCCGCTCGACCGTTGCCGGGATGTCGTGGAATTTCAGGTCGAGGAACACCCGGGTCCCGGACACGTCGACCAGCCTCTCGACCGCGGCGGGACCGGCCGCCGAAAACAGCTCGAGGCCCACCTTGAAGGTGCCGACCCAGGGCGCCAAGCGCTTGACCCAACTCTCGGCGGTTGCGAGATCGGGAACGTCGAGCGGGAAGATCAGTTGGTCCCGTCCCGGCTGGCCCTTCGCGATCGTGGGGTCCATCGGAACGAGTACTTATCACACCTCGCCGCGTTCGGCCTCGCTCTTTCCCTCGGCGCGCGCGAGTACGGTACGGAAGAACGCCCGGTACTCGCGCGGAGGATCGCGCAGCACCACGCCAAAACCCGGAGGCACACCCGCCTCCGCCAGCGTCTTCGTGTTCCAGCGCACCTCTCCGCGAAGGTCGATCAAGCCTCCCTCGGGCAGTCGGAACTGCACGGCGACCACGGCGCCGGGCCGAGGCAGATGCTCCGAGCAGACAAAGAACCCGGCCCGCGAAATTCGTGACAGGGTCCCGAGGCTCTCCTCGCCCTCACACAGGACGCGAAGCGGAATCTCGGGAACCTCGATCCGAGGTCGAGCGCGTTGGGAATGCGGCACGCTGGATAGAATCGGCGAGACGGGGCATCGCCTTGAGCGAAGCCCCCGGGCGTGAGAAGCTGGCTTCGGATGCGCATTCTGGAACTTTATCGACGGGAGGACCCCGTCTTCTCGTTCGAATTCTTCCCTCCGCGGACCGATCGGGGCGCGCGCTCACTGCTCAGGACCCTCGACGAGCTCAAGCGCCTCGGGCCGGACTTCGTTTCCGTCACCTACCCGCTCGACCGCGGCCGCCGGCAGCTAACGCTCGATCTGGTGTCCCGAATCAAGCGGGAACTCGAGATCGAGGCGATGGCGCACCTCACCTGCGCCAACTCGACCCGGGAGGAACTCGGCCAAGCGCTGGAGTGGCTCGAGCGGGCCGGAATCGAGAATGCGCTCGCGCTCGGCGGAGACGACCCGCCTCCGGAACTGGCCGAGGTCCCGCGCGAAGCCAGCTGGCCCTACGCCTCCGACTTCGTCCGCTACATCCGGGAGCAGTTCTCGTTCTGCGTCGGGGGTGCGGCGCATCCTGAGGGACACCCCGCGGCACCGGATTTCGAAACCGATCTGCGACACCTGCAGACCAAGGTGCGTGCGGGTTGCGAGTTCCTGATCACCCAGTTCTTCTTCCGGAACCAGGACTATTTCCATCTCCAGGAACGCGCGCGAAAGATCGGGATCGAAGTGCCCATTGTCGCCGGGATCATGCCCGTCACGAGCGCCCCCGGGATCAAGCGGATGGCGGCCATGAACGGCTCACAGATCCCGCCCGAATTGCTGGAGCAGATCGAACGGGTGGCCGAGGATCCGGCGCGCGTGGAGGAGGTCGGAACGGCCTGGGCGCTCGCACAGTGCGAAGAACTGCTGGCGCGGGGTGTGCCGGGCATTCACTTCTACACCCTGAACCGCTCGCGCGCGACCCGGCTGATCCTGGAGTCGCTCCGCTCGAACTGATCCGCTCCGGATGCGAATCTGCCCACGCCCGACGCGGGCTATTGAGAGAACGCGCGCCGCTTGAGTTCGCGCACGTAGTCCGAGAGTTGGGGATCCGCGGCGATCAACTCAGAGACCTTCTCGTCGAAGTCGGCCGCCGATTGCTCGAGTCCGCCGAGATCGAACGGGATTTGCGTCATCGCGCCGAGCTGCTGCAGCAGCGCCAGCGCGCCGCGTCGGTTGGGGCTGACCGTGATGTAGTGCGGAAGGGCCGCCCACAGGGACAGGGTCGGGATGCCCTGCTGGCTGAGTTCGTCCGCGAGAACCCCCACGATTCCCGTGGGGCCTTCGTATTGGGAAGGCATCTCGCCAAGCGCTTCAGAAAAGCGCGGGCCCGTCGTGAAACTCCTAACCTGGATCGGCTGTGAATAGATCACGTCGGCCAGGAATGCGCCGGGCAACACCACCAGACGGACCCCGGTTCTGCGCACCAGTTCGCCCAGCGTGCGGCAGTACGTCTTCCAGCGCAGGTGCGGCTCCATCCCGAGGCCCAGGATCAGATCGTGCGGCCGCCCTTCCAGCCGGACACTGAAAAACTCATGATTCGGCCAGACCACCTCGCGGGAACCCTCGCTGGACAGCCGGACATGCGGGCGCGCGACCGTGAGGTCCAGAAACTCCTCCATCTCGATCTGTGCGAGCAGGCGCGTGTCGAGGACCGAACTGAGGTAACGGACCGCTTCGGTCGCGCTCTCCCCACCGTCGTTCCAGCCCGCGTACCCCATGATCAGGATCGGGTCCCGCAGCTCGGGGGAAGCGTTAAACGTCAGGGGACCCGCGGCATCCACGAAGCGAGACTCGCACAGTCGACGCGTGAAAGCACCCGCGTCGAGTCGCTGCGCTCAGACCGACCAGAGGAACGCAATCAGGGCAACGGCGAGTACGCCCAGCAACAACTGCAGAGGCACACCCATCCGCAGAAAGTCGCTGAACCGGTACCCGCCCGGCCCGTAGACCATCAGGTTGGTCTGGTAGCCGAGCGGCGTCGCAAGAGACAGAGACGCCGCGATCGCCACAGCGATCGCAAAGGGGCGAGGGTCGGCTTCGACGGCGGAGGCGGCCACCAGCGCGATCGGGAACATCAGGGCGGCCGCGGCGTTGTTGGTGACCAGTTCGGTCAGGACCAGCGTCACCAGATACACCCCGGCGAGAAGCGCGACGGGTCCCCAGGGCTCGGACACGCTGACGAAGGTGTCCGCGATCACGCGCGCAGCACCGCTTTCTTCGAGCGCACTGGCCAGGCCGAACGACGCCGCGATCACGATCAGGACCGAAACGTCGATCGCGCGGCGCGCCTGCCCGGGTGACAGACACCCGACCGCGACCACGCCGACGGCACCCGCGAGCGCCGCGACTACCAGGGGAAGCGCCCCGAAGGCTGCCAGGCCCACGACTCCGGCGAGAATTGCGAGCGCCCAGCCGGCGCGATGGTGGCGGGGAGGAGCACTCTCGTCCAGCTCGCTCACCAGGTAGAAGTCGGTGGAATCGCGAAAGCTTCGCGAGAAGCCCGCCGCCGCCTCGAGAAGCAGCGTGTCGCCCGGGCGCAGCCGAATGTCCCCGAGCTTGGTCACGATCCGTTCGCCGTGCCGGTGAACGGCAACGACAGCCGCACTGTAGCGACCGCGGAAGTTCGCCTCGCGGATCGAAAGCCCGATCAGCGGGGAGCCCGCGGACACCACCGCCTCGTGGAGCACCCAGCGATCGTCCGCCTCGGGCGGGCGGTCGTGCACCTCGGGAACCAGGCCCCGAAACTGCTGCAGGTCGACGATCGTCTCGACCACGCCCGCAAAGGTGAGGCGATCGTGTGCACGCAGGTACTCGCCCGGGCCCACCGGCGAGATCACACCGCTCCCGCGCTCGACCCGGACCAGGAACAGGCCCGAGAGCTGCCGCAGCCCGGCCTGCTCGACCCTCTGGCCGACGAGCGGCGATCCCGCCTCGAGCCTCATCTCGACCATGTACTCGCGCGCTCCCTCACCCACGCTGCGCAGCACGTCAATCCGTTCAGGCAGCACGCGCGGCGCCAGAAGCGTGATCAGGACGAGCGCCACGACCAGGCATGGGATCCCGACCCAGGCGAGTTCGAACATCGAAAAGCCCGGCAGACCACGCTGCTCGAGCAGTCCGCTCACGACGAGGTTGGTCGAAGTCCCGATCAGCGTGCACACCCCGCCGACCACGGCTGCGTAGGAAAGCGGAATCAGAAGCCGCGACGGCGAGATCCGCTGCCGCTCGGCCCACTTGAGCACGACGGGCAGGAACATCGCCACGATCGCCGTATTCGAAAGAAAGGCCGAGCCCACACCGGTCACGCTCGTGAGCCTCGCAAGCGCAGCGCGGATTCCGCGGGCTGGTCCGAACAGTCGCTCCGAGATCGGGCCGAGCGCGCCCGTATTCCGGACCGCAGCCGCAATCACGAAAAGTGCCCCCACCGTGATGACGCTCGGGCTGGCGAAGCCCCTGAGCGCCGCCGCCGGTCCGATGACGCCCAGGAGCATCAATAGGACGAGCGCGCCAAGCACCAGCGTATCCGGGCTGAGTCTCTCCTGCAGCAGTCCGGCGATCATCAAAGCAATGACCGCCAGGGTGATCCAGGCTGCGATCACGAACCGGAGCATACCGGGCCTGAGCGGGGTCTGCTAACTAGGGGGGCAGCGTGCGGTCGAACGAAGTGTTTTCAAAAATGAGCGCTGGGGATGCGGCCGCGTGGTTCGAGGAACTGCGCGATGAACTGCCGGCGGCCGCCGACATCGCGCTCGGCGCCGCGTCGGAGGCGTTCAAGCTGCGCCGCCAGTACCTGAGTCGGCAGCCGCGCGCGAAGCAGGCCGAGTGGGTCCGGCGTGCGCTCTCCCGGCCCGGAAACGCCTCGGCCGCGGAAGAAATTCTGGCCTCCTACTTCCTCGACGTCCACGAAGATCTCGTCAAGGAACTGCTGGACCTGTTCGAGATCAAACACGAAGACGGGCGCCTCGAGGAGGCCGATCCCGCCCAACCCTCGAAGCAGCAACTGGTCACGGCGCTCGAGAAGTTCCGGGCCGGCCAGGAAGAAGAGCTTCGCGAGCTTCTCCTCTGCGCGTTCGCGGCCCAGTCGGCCATCGACTGGCCCGACCTGGAGCAACTCCTCGAGCCCTAACGTCTATACTCGCGTCGATGGGTCCCGGGATGCTGCGAACGACCCTGGTCGAGGACCTGAACCGCCTGGCCTGCGCCGAGGCACAGGAGCGGTTCGGGAGTGACCTCGAGCGCGTGCGAGATGCGCTGACCCGGCTTCGCTGGATCGACAGCACGGAGGTGTCGCACTACCGGGAGCGGGGCTGGCTCGACGCGCACGAGGTCGACCTGATCGAGCAGTTCTTCCGCTTCGCTCGCGAGCGACTGACGCCGATTCCGGAGACGGACGACGCCGTCGAGTTCGCGCGTTCCGACCCCGGCTGGGCAATGGTCCGCGAACGCGCGCTGGAACTGCTAATCGCGCTCGATGCGTTCATCGACATCGACGTTCCGGGTTGGGGCCAACAGTACAAGCCCGCGGACTGAGGCCCTGGCCAGAATCGGGCGAGCGAGGAGAACGAAATGGAATTGGGTCTCGAGGGCAAGGGCGTCATCGTCACCGGCGGAAGCCGCGGGATTGGGCGGGCCATCGGCCACGCCTTCGCAGACGAGGGCGCCGACATCGCCCTGTGTGCGCGCGGCAAGCAGGCACTGGAGCGGACGACGGCAGAACTCGGCGCAAAGGGCGCAAAGACTTTTTCCCAGGTCTGCGATGTCGCGGATCCGGCGGCGCTCGAATCCTTTCTCGAAGGCGCAAACTCCGCATTGGGTGCGATCCACGTACTGGTAAACAACGCCTCCGGCTTTGGCGTCTCCGACGACGAGAGCGGCTGGAAGGCGGGCTTCGACGTCGACCTGATGGCCAGCGTGCGCGCCACCTGGAAGGTCGTTCCGTGGATTGCGGAATCCGGGGGAGGCTCGGTGATCCACATCTCTTCGACCTCGGGGCTCGAAGCCGGGTCGCCTCCCGCCTACGCGGCTGTCAAGGCCGCGTTGATCAGCCACTCCAAGACGCTCGCGATCACGCTCGCGCCCCGGAACATCCGCGTGAACACCGTGGCACCCGGCTCGATCGAGTTCCCGGGCGGGATGTGGGAGATGATCAAGCAGAACCGCCCCGCCCAGTACGAGGCGATCCGGAGCACGATCCCGTTCGACCGCCTCGGAACGGCGGAAGAGGTCGCGAACGCGGTGGTGTTCCTGGCATCGGAGCGGGCGAGCTGGGTCACGGGCGTCACCCTCTCCGTCGACGGAGGGCAACACAAAGGGAACCTCTAGCCGACGCCCTCGCGAGGACGGCGCCCGGGCCTCAGCGGCCGCCTCCGGCGGGCGGGGCGTAGACCAGGGAGTCGAGCACCTCGAGGTGTGCCCGGACGGTTCCCACCGGAACCGGAGACCGCGCCAGGCGCAGCGCGGCCCACAGCCGGACCAGGTGGTAGAGAGCGCCCGTCGTCGCGAAGCCCCCGATCGCAACCTCGACGGTGGTGAACAGGCCGGGCCGGGCAGACAGGTCGCCCAGCCCCTGGAAGACGAGCCAGAAGGAAAGGCTCGCAAGCGCCAGGCAGCCGAGCGTCCAGAGCGCCGTGGTCCAGCGCAGGCCGGCGGAACCGCGCCGCTCCAGCCGACGAAGCTCGCGGCGCGAGAAGTGGTCCAGGAACCAGCCCGTGTCCTCGTCGACGCCGCGGTCGTCGGGGGGAGGCAGCAGCTTCCCCGTGAGCGGATCGATCGCCGACTCGCCCCGCTTGTGCTTCTCGATTCCGTCCAGGATCTGGCGGTGGTTCTGCTCGCGGATCGGGAAGTACAGGAACACCAGCAGCGAGACCAGCCCGAAGGAGGCCGGGCCGAAACTGTAGATCGCCCGGATCGTGAACTTCATCGTCTCGCTCTGTTCGACATTGGGCTCGTATCCGAGCTGGGCCATGATCGCGAGTGGCACCGCCGCGCTCGGGATCACCACGAACTTGATGATCACGCTCCAGAGCGCCCCGTATTGCGACTCGCGCCGCTTGCCGCTGTAGAGTTCGTCGTAATCGATCACGTCGGCCTGAATCGAAGGCCCGAGAAACAAGCGAACCCCGAACGCGGAACCGGCCCAGATCAGAATCAGGAAGGTGGGCAGCACGTCCCCCTCGCCCTGGAAGAAGAGCATGAGCGATGCCGTGACGCCCATCAGCGCCGAAATGATGTAGGCCGGATACTTGCCGAAGCGGCGCACGAACCAGAGCCAGAGCGGAAGCGTCGCGAAGCCGAAGCCGAAGTAGGTCAGGAGCAGGATCGCGAGCCACTTGTCCGGGTCGTCGACCATCAGAACGTACTTGGTGAAGTAGGGCATCATGAGCCCCGGGATCGCGCCCGTGATGCTTCCAACCAGGTAGGTCGCGAGCAGCAGCCGCGCCGGCCGGTTCCGGAATACCCGGCGCACTCCGGGCACCAGCGGGTTCGCCTTGCGTGTGTAGTAGTCGGGGCGTTCACGAATCCGGTAGCACTGCCATACGTAGAGCAGAATCAGGACTGCGCCGATCGTCAGACTGAACGCCCAGAAGCCCGCCCGCTGCCCCCCGAAAAGCCTGAAGAAGAAGAAGGGAAGGAGCGTGCCGCAGATCGTTCCCAATACGGCCGCACCCTCCATCACCGCGAACAGGCTCGAGCGCTCCTGGTAGTCGGCGGTGAGTTCGGGTCCGAGCCCGTAGTGAGGGATCGAGTAGACCGTGTGGAACAGGAAGTAGGCGCTGAAGAAGACCACGAACCAGGGCGCCGCGGCGCTCCCCGTGAGTTCGGCCGGGGGCGTGAACAGGAAGTAGAACGCAGCCGCACACAGCGGAGCGCCGAGCAGCATCCACGGCCGGCGCCGGCCCCAGCGCGTGTTGGTGCGGTCCGAGATCCAGCCCATCACCGGATCCGTGATCGCGTCGAAGGCCCGTGCGAACGCGACCGCGAGCGCGATGTAGCCGAGCGGCAGCAACACCACGTCCGAGTAGAAGATGGTCATATAGATCACGATCGGGAGTGCCATCCCGGCGCCCGCGAGGTTCGGCATGCCGTAGGCGAGCTTGATCGACATCGGTAGCTTCTCGCCGACCTCGGCGTAGGTGCCCTGCCGTTCGGCGGGCGATCCGAGCGCCTCCGCCGGGGCTCCGGGTTCGGGGGACGCAGGCTCGGGGAGAGACATCTCCCCATTCTCTCCCGCGACCTTTTGCTTTCCAAGCACGGGCGCGGAAACCGCACGGTCGGCGAAGGCCGCGACCCGGGCGTGTGTGTCGTGTGGCCGGCGCCGGCCGAGCCGGAATCGAGCGCCGGAGAAACGGGCGCGTACGCCCGGGCCGGGTCGCTAGCGCGGGTCCCCGGAAGCGGGATTGGCTCGGTCGTCTTCGAGCCAGGCGCGTTGCTGTCCCGTGCGGTACGCGTCGAGCATTTGCCCGCGCGCGCGCTGGCCCACGCTCCGGGACTCGCCCCCCGGCAGCGACTGCCCGACTCCGACCCGTTCGAGCAGCCTGGCCGTCCAGGGATCTGGCTCACCCACAACCGCGCTGAGTCCGACCCAGATCAGCGCAACAAACAGCAGAAAACCCAGAACCTTCAGCACCGCGGCCTCCCCCGACTCGCGTGCTTGCGCGAACCGGTCTCCCATCCTGCGTATCGTCCGGAACCCCTGCGGGTCTGAAGTGGAGCGGCGCTTTCCGCCTCCCGGGAGCATTCCGGGCGTTTCCGACACATCGATGCCCCTCCCTCCCCGGTCAGACGCAGCCGCTCGGATCCCGGCCCCTGGCGTCGCAGTCCGAAGCACCAGCGGCGTGCGGGGTCAGGGCTTTCCGGGCAGGAGTTCCGCTCGCAGCCGCTCGAGCCGGCTCAGGCTGAACATCTCTCGGGGCAGGTCCTCGGCGAGCCGGATCTCCTCGATCCAGATTTCGGTACGGCTACCGCGGCGCAAATTTCGCATCACCAGCCGTCGCGGAAGGAAGCTGCCGGGTGCGAATTCCTCGAGTTCCGAGGGCGCAACCGTGAGACGTCGCGTGACCGTCCCGCGCCGCTCGTAATCGACTCGAAGCAGCACGAAGGCCTCGCGGCTGATCCACGAGCGGTGTCCCTCGACCCGGGCCGTGTGGTCGTTGGCCCGAGACTCGATCACGTAGCAGGGCACCCCGTTCCAGTCCTCGTCGCGGTGCCGCTCGTAGACCCGGCGATCGAGATCCGGCAGACCGATGTCTTCGTAACTGAAATCCGAGCCGAGAAAGCGGTCACCGGCCTGAGCGGCGGCGATTCGGCGAACGCGACGGCTCGAAGGCAGGTAGATGAAGCGCTCGTCCGCTCCGTCGGGCTTCTCGATCACGAGCAGCCGCGTGTTGCGCAGGTCGGGGGGATCCAGCATGCGAATCAGAACGCGCGAAGCGCCCTCGACGCGCACCCGGGCCGCCTCCAGCCTCCGCTCGAACCAACGCCCGGTGCGTCCGACGACCTGGATCTTCATGCGCACCGAGGTATCGTATCGATTCCAGTGCTCGCGAGAACGTTCGACGATTTCGCGCGCGGAGAGGGCACGCGGCACTACGTCCTGGACTTCGGCGATGCCCGAGCCCGCCGCCGGAAGCGCTGCGGCTCCGAGAAGCATCAGCGGCGCGGCTGCAAGTCTCATCGAAGCAATCCGTGCCGCCGGAGCCGGTAACGCATGGCGCCGCGGCTGACCCGGAGCTCTCGCGCGACCGCCGACACGTTCCAGCGATTCTTCCGGAGCAGACGCTCGTATTGTTCGCGTTCATCTTCCTCGAAGTTCTGGCGTCTCGAACCGACCTCGCCGCGCCGCCCATCGAACGCCTGGGTCACCGCTTCGAGCATGAC
>SPKZ01000894.1_pt1 | contig 12907 bp, 8 predicted proteins | sample 2456571 | NCBI WGS metagenome assembly SPKZ01 (sample SAMN11192286, study PRJNA482655) | marine metagenome | biome: ENVO:00000447; feature: ENVO:00000244|ENVO:00000211|ENVO:00000569|ENVO:00002023; material: ENVO:00002151; isolation source: ocean water from marine abyssalpelagic zone ...
AAGAGAGGGGAGAGCGGCTTTGGCTACGATCCTGTTTTTCAACCGGATGGTTATGAAATTACATTCGCTCAAATGTCGGCCGAAGAAAAAAACTCAATTAGCCACCGATACAAAGCCGTAAAAAAACTTTGTGAGTTTTTAACCACGGCATGATGCCCTTTCTATCATTTTTGTAAACAGATCGCCCATTTGTATACCCGCAGTTTTTAATTGCTTTGGGAGTATGCTATTCTTCGACAAACCAGGAATGGTATTGGCCTCAATAAAGTAAACTTCTTCGTCCATTAATATAAAATCAACCCTCGCCATGTCTTTTAAGTTTAATTCCTTAAAAACTTTCTCTGTAGTGCGCTGACATTTCTCGGTTGCGTTTGCCGAGATTCTTGCAGGTGTAATTTCGTCGGCTCCATTATCGGAATATTTTGCTTCCACATCAAAAATTTCTCCTTCAAAAACGATTTCTGTAACTGGTAAGGCCATCACTTTTCCACCGAATTCAATTACCCCACAGCTCAACTCTACGCCAGAAATAAATTGCTCTATCAGCACCAAATCGTTGTATTTAAACGCTTCAATAGCGGCTCCTTCGAAACCTTCCGCAGAGTTTACTTTAGAAACACCATAGCTCGACCCTGATGAATTCGGTTTAACAATGCAAGGGTATTTTACATCCTTGGCAATTGTGTTGAGGTTATTAATGTCCGTTTTTGTAATTGTTATAACGCTCGGCATTACAACATCCACCTTCATTAGGGTTTCTTTGGCAGCCGCTTTATCAAAAGAAAGTGCCGACGCAATATGTCCTGAGGCGGTAAACGGCATGCCTATTTCTTTAAAATACTTTTGAATCTCGCCACCTTCACCAGGTTTTCCGTGGATGGCGTTGAAAATGCAATCAAACTTAATAGTGTCTGTGCCCACCTGCACTGTAAAATCAGCACGATTTATGTCATAAGTTTTTCCATTTACATCGCATTGCCATGCATCCTTAGAAATAATTAACTTATAAATAATGTAATTGTCGCCCGTAATTTGTGCTATAACGGTATCTGCACTCTCAAGTGAAATGTGATCTTCAGACGAATATCCGCCCGCAATAACACCAACTGTCTTCTTCATTTTTTTACTTTGATAGAAATCTTTAACAGGCCCTAAATTAATAATAATCTTTCCTCAACGTTAATAACCTTGTGCAAGAAGTCTAAAAAAAATGGCGAGATAATACTTATATTTGGTCATCATAAGCAGATGATCATCCCGTATCAACTCTATCAATGGCAAACATAAAAAAGTATATTTTACACATAATAATTATTTCATGTCTCTGGGGAGCAGTTGTTTGGGGCGTTTTCGAATACCTCGATGATTACTCCATGCATGACAATACCATAACAGTTCCTGATTTACGCGGATTTACTCTGAGTGAGGTGGACACCATAATTGAGAGCAAAGGATTACGTTATAAAGTTATCGATTCGGTTTATTCGGCAGATAAAAAAATTACTAGAGGCGTTGTTGTTAAGCAAGATCCAAAGCAACTGGGGCAGGTAAAACTGAATAGAAATATTTACGTTACCATTAACTCTGTACAGCCTCAAAGAATTAAGTTTCCTAATCTCATTGATTTATCTAGACGGCAAGCGGAATCTGATGCAGAATCGTTTGGGCTGATTGTGGATAGCGTTTTTGTGATTCCGAATGAATGTATCGGTTGTGTTTTGGCACAGCGTTTTAAAGGGAAAAATATAAAAACGGGTGCGCTTATAGAAAAAGGAGAGCACATCAATATTGTTGTTGGTGGCGGAATAAGCAAGGATCAGGTAGCCGTTCCAGACTTAATGGATAAGCATGTAGAACAAGCAAGAAGGGTTTTAAACAGACTGCAGCTGTCGTTAATTGCAGTGTATGATAAAACGGTAGAAAATCGTATGGATTCCTTAAGGGCTGTTATTTACAAACAAGATCCTGCTCCAGAAGATGAGGCAACAATTAGTAGAGGAAGTTCAATTAACCTGTATTTGAAGGTGAACTAAATGCTGCCAGATTATTCAAATAATCAGCTCAAAATAGTTTTTATCGGTTGTGGCTCTATAGCCGAATATCATTACAATGTATTTACTGCCCTTGGCGTAGATGTAGTTGCTGCCAGCGCAACAACGAATTCAAAACATTTAAAATCATTTGTTGCCAAGCATAAAATTAGCGGCTACACGAGCAACAAGCAATTGATTGAATCGGAGCAACCAGATGCCATAGTAGTTTTGTCGTCGTGGAAAGCAACGGAAAAAGTTATTGATGAAATAATAGGCTACAATCTCCCCATTTTAGTTGAAAAGCCCGTTGCTCTCAAGCCCATTAAAATTGAAAAATGGTTGAAGAATTATCCACAGAATTCTAAGAAAATTCAAGTTGGTTTTAATCGAAGGTTTTATGATTTCGTTCCCGAAGTTAAAAATTGGATTAAAAATAACACGATTGCTTCTATAGAAGTTCATGTTTCAGAACCTTATCGGGAAGGGTTAAATAAGCAGGAACAAGACGAATTGTTTTTGGCCAACTCATGTCATCCCATCGATCTCCTTTACTTTTTGTTAGGTAAATCACCTTTGCAGGTTGAGTATGTTTCGAAAAGGAATAAGGGGATTCAAGGGTATAATGCCATTTTTAAATCGAAATCGAAAGGGCCTATTCATCTAATTGCCAACTGGGGAAGCCCTACGAAGTTTGGAATTACGTTTCACGGAATAGGAAATAAGCTGGAGTTATCGCCTTTGGAAGAGGTGAGGATTTATGAGGGAATGGAGGTTACGGAATCTGGTTATGTAGGCATGAGGTCTTATAGTCCGAAGGTTACCGAGACTTATTATAACGATAATATCAATGATTTTAAACCAGGTTTTTTAGGTCAGAGTATCAATTTTATTGAGACGGCTGTTTTAGGAAATGTTAAAAATACACAGGGGTGTTCTCTTAAGGATGCTTTGGTGGTTACTGAGTTGATGGCGGAGATTAAGTGTTAAATGTGAAGTGTTAAGTAAGGAAGAATGTTGAGGTTATTACAACTTTTAAGAATTAATAATAATTGAAGTTAAAAGACGTTTTCCGTCAGTGAAGAAAAGAGTATCTTGCCTTCTTATTATTTGACCTAATATTAGAATGATTTTATCGGCTTTTAAAAAGTTAACGGGCACTGCCATTATTTTGTTTTGTGTGCTCTTTTCAACTGCAGGGTTTTCTCAAGTGACTGAACTTCCACTGAGTATTAATCCCGAAATTTATGATGTTAATTCATCTCTAGAAAAAAGCATTAAAAGAGATAACATCATCTTTAAGTTAGATACGCTTGACTTGCCATTTTTTGATGACTTTTCTACCAATAATATCAAAGGTTTAGGTAAACATGATATTGGAGATTTAAACACAACCCTGGTATATAGCCATACAGTGGATCTTCTGCCAGTGGATACATTTACATACTCTAGTAGAGATGCCTACACTTACTTTTGGGACGCAACCAATTCTGTAACGGATTCTACTATAGTTGCCGAAACAGTAACGTTGTATTTCTATCATCCAGAAACAGGGGAATTACTATCTACACAAAACGTTTATGAGCCTTTTGAGCAAATTGTGTATGATACTTTAACAAGTTTGGTTAAGGATACCATTCAAGTACTTACTAGTACTTTAATATTAGAAACCAACACGGTGGTGGATGAAGATGCAACTTCGCTTTGGTATGGAGATGGTATTTACATAAACGATAATTATGCAATTGATCCCGTTTCGATCGGAGTTGCTACGTTTGATGGAGTTGATGGGAGAGGAGCTCCATATGATTTGGGTATGTCTCAAACTGCCACGGGTTCTGCAGATACATTAACTTCTATGCCCATCAATTTAAATTTATTTCCAAGTGATTCTGTTTACTTAAGCTTTTACTACCAAGCCGAAGGGATAGGGAACGATCCGCAAGAAAAAGATTCTTTGTTTTTAGAATATTGGTCGCCCGAAACAAATACATGGGATCATATTTGGAGCGTGCCAGGTAGAACGTTAATGCCTTTTAAAAACGTAATGTTGCCTATAGCCGATACGCTTTATTTGATGAAGGGATTTCAGTTTAGATTTAGAAACTATGCCACATTATCGGGCAATTTAGATCATTGGCACTTGGATGCTGTTTTTTTAAGCAACGATAGAACTGTAAGCGATACTATTTTAAAAGAAGTGTTCTTTGTCGAAAAACTGCCCACAGCTTTAAAGGATTATCAAGAAATGCCTTGGGACCATTTTACAAGGAATCCAACTGAATATTTAAAAGAAGAGCTTGAAGTGAAAGTGTCGAATGTATGGACAGAAAACAAAGTGTACGATCGTGGTTTTTTCATTTTCGATACAACTGGTGTTGAATTATATGATGTTACTGCTCAGTTTGATCATCCTTTGGATAGTGTTCATACTCATATCATTCCATTAACTACTGATGTTTTTGAGGACAATGTGAATGAGTTTGGAGTTTTTAATACAGCATATTTTACGAGTTCTGCAACGGATAACTTTACTGTACAAGACACCATTTGGCATCAACAAAAGTTTCTAAACCATTATGCTTACGATGATGGTAGTGCAGAATCTGCGTTTCAATTAATCGGCGATTGGGTGTCTACGGCAATGGAGTTTACATTGGACACTACGGATACCATGACCGCAATTCAATATTACTTTAGCCCAGTAGTGGATGATATTTCATTAAATCCATTTTTCCCTGTTATCTATACTTCTTTGGGTTCTAAAGACGATGCTTTTTACCTGTCCGAGAAAACGGTATTACCTGAGTATACATATGGTCATCGCAATAATAAATACGCCACTTATTATTTAGATACGCCTACAGTTGTTCCTGCCGGAAAATATTACATTGGTTGGGTGCAGCCGCCAATTTCGGGTCCCGAGCTAAATAAAATTATTGTTGGATTAGATAGAAATAACGACAGCCAAGATAAGGTGAGTTATTATTACAATGGTGCTTGGACGCCTTCTCCGATTGAAGGAGCATTGATGATGCGGCCTGTTTTTGGACGAACAGAGGGTGTAATATTTACTGTGCCAGAAAGTAATGATGTGCCAATTACGTTGTCTCTATATCCTAACCCAGTTAGCAACGAATTAAATATTACGGTTGATTATGATCGATTCGAGAATGATTTTTCCTTTCGTATTTTAGATATGTATGGAAGAATAGTGAGTAGTTACCTCGTTGATAATTCGAGGATGATTGTTGATGTTTCGGGCTTTAGTAACGGAATGTATGTACTACATTTGACGGATAATAATTCAGGTAAGTCCATTACCAAAAAGTTTATGGTATCAAAATGACGGATTCTAATAAATCTTCAGAGCAAGTTGCAGATTCTGAGGATGAACAAGACTTGTTCGAACATCACGGTTTTACAGTTGACCCAGGTCAGAATCTACTGCGAATCGATAAATTTCTCTTCGATAAATTACCAAATGTTACGCGAAACCGAATTCAAAGCTCTGCTCAATCGGGGAGTATTCGTGTAAACGATAAAACGGTAAAATCGAGTTATAAGGTAAAGCCCGGAGATGTAATCTCTATAGTATTGCCTTATCCTCCAAGGGTTATAGAACTTATTCCTGAGGATATACCGTTAAACGTTACCCACGAAAACGATGATTTTATTATCATAAATAAACAATCTGAAATAGTTGTTCATCCAGCGTATGGTCATTATTCGGGTACGCTGATTAATGCACTCATTTATCATTTTCAGAATTTGCCTACGGGAAAAGGGGATGAGACTCGCCCGGGTTTGGTGCATCGATTAGATAAGAATACAACTGGTTTGATGGTAATTGCCAAGAACGAAATTTCTATGACCAAGTTGGCAAAATACTTTTTCGATAGAGATATCGACAGAGAATATGTGGCTTTGGTTTGGGGCGACGTAAAGGAAGATGCTGGTACTATTGATGAATTTGTTGGCAGAAGCCCGAAGAATAGAAAGGTAATGACGGTTTTTGAAGAGAAAGATCAAGGCAAAAGAGCCATTACCAATTATAAAGTACTGGAACGTTTTGGGTACGTTACGTTGGTAGAGTGCAAACTCGAAACTGGCAGAACCCACCAGATTCGAATTCACATGAAATACCTTGGCCATCCTTTGTTTAACGACAACGAATACGGCGGAGATAGAATTTTAAAAGGCACCACTTTTACCAAGTACAAACAGTTTATTCAAAACTGTTTTAAAATATGTCCACGTCAAGCTTTACATGCAAAAACACTAGGATTCAAACACCCATCTACTGATGAAGACTTGTTTTTTGAGTCGGATATTCCGTCGGATATGCAAGAAGTAATAGAGAAATGGCGTGGTTATGCCGAAACTTCTAAATACTAATTAAATCGGGCATCCCGTAGAAGTTCTTGTTACTACATTATCTGATTGATCGCAATTTTGAGAATCGATAACCCTTTATCTTTAGTTTTTTTGCTTAAGCAACACTTTCTTCAACGCCGTAATCTTTAATTGCTTCGTAAAGTGTACCACGTTCTATTGGGTGACGCCCGGCTTGAGAAATTAGTTTAACAATTTCCTCAGTAGACATTGCTGGGTTTTGATCTTCGGCACCAGCCAAAGAATAAATTTTTGTGCTGTCGTCGATGGTTCCATCAATATCGTCAACACCATAATTTAATAGCATCTTGGTAGTTTCTTTGCCAATCATAGGCCAGTAGGCCTTAATGTGATTGAAGTTGTCCAAGAAAATTCTAGACATCGCATACGTTCTTAAATCGTCTATAACACTCGACTCTTTTATGTGAGACATTTGATTGTTTCCATTCCTGAACTTTAGCGGAATAAATGTGTTGAAGCCGTTAGTTTTGTCTTGCAAGGTTCTTAACCTACTCATGTGGTCAATAAGGTGTTCGGGCGACTCAATGTGTCCGTAAAGCATAGTTGCGTTAGAAGGCATACCTACTTCGTGAGCCGTTTCGTGAATCTCTAACCATTGAGCGGTACTGCATTTATCGTCACAGATTTGTTTTCTGATGTCTTCGTCGAAAATTTCTGCACCTCCACCTGGCAATGAATCTTGGCCATGCTCTTTTAAATAAGTTAAACCCTCTTTAAAACTCATCTTAGCTTTTCTGCACATATATTCTAACTCCACAGCAGTAAAGGCTTTTACATGAATTTCGGGTCTAATTTTTTTGATGTTTTTAATAATGTTGGCAAAATATTCAATGCCCATTTTAGGATGTACGCCACCAACAATATGAACCTCAGTAACAGGAATACCATCATACTTGCGAACCTTGTCGTAAATTTCTTCCTCGTTCAATTCCCAAGCAGCCGATTCATCTTTTTCTCTAAGCAATCTAGAATAAGAGCAAAACTTGCAATCGAAAACACAAATATTGGTAGGCTCGATGTGAAAATTTCTATTGAAAAAGGTATGATGACCAAACCTTTCTTCTCTAATGTGATTTGCCAATAAGCCTAAATGGCTCAACTCAGCGTCTTTAAATATCTTAAGACCTTCGGCATCAGTAATTCTTTCCTTATTTAAAACCTTATTAGAAATTGCTAAAATCTCGGAATCTAAATTCGCCCCCGCCAATAAATCGTTTAAGTCCTTCATCTCTTTGTATGCATTGAGTATATTGTAAAATTAGCCATTCGGAGAAGAACTAAAAAAGAATGAATTGGTATTTTATTTTGAATGGATGAAATCAGTATTTTTACCAGAATTGTAAATAGGATATGAAGAAGCGAATTCTGCTGGTTGAAGATGAGGAACATCTTAGAGATACAATCGCTCTGAACTTAAAATTAGAGGGGTATGATGTAATAGATGTTGGAGATGGATTGAGTGCGTTAAACAAGTTTAAAGAGATGCCTTTCGATCTCATTATTCTTGACGTAATGCTTCCTGAAATTGACGGCTATGCATTGTGTCAGAAAATTAGAGCCGATAACAACTTGGTGCCAATCTTATTCCTTACGGCTAAAGGCACCAGTAAAGACAAAGTTTATGGCTTAAAGTTAGGTGCCGATGATTACTTGGGCAAGCCTTTTGATTTAGAAGAATTTCTGCTCCGCGTAAAAAGTCTGGTAAAAAGAAGCAATGCCCAACACAGTAGCGATGATATAGAATTTAAGTTTGGTGGAAACAGTGTTAATTTTTCTACTTATGCGGTGTCGAATGCCCAAGGTGATGAGCTTACTTTTTCTCAAAAAGAAATTAAACTGTTGCGATTACTAGTAGATCATCAAGATAAAGTAGTTTCTCGCAATCAAATACTCGAAATGGTATGGGGTGTTAGCAGGTATCCATCTACTCGAACTATAGATAATTTTATAGTTACGTTTAGGCGCTTTTTTGAGCAAGATCCTAAGAAACCAATCCACTTTCAATCGGTTAGAGGAGTGGGGTACAAATTTGTAAAATAAATGAGTCGATTTATTTTGAAGGAATACGCTGTATTTCTTGTTAAAACATATTCTCGAAACAAACAATTACGTTAGTTTTGGGTCGAATTATGGCGTCAAACATACATTTCTACTCAATTACATGATAAAGTTCGTAAAAGCTATCGTGTTTATGGTGTGCCTGTTACTGTTAACGGGGGCTTCTGTGCAAACAATGGCGCAGTTGGAAGACGTAAAAGCAAATCCTCGTACAGCAAATTCTTTATTTGAAGAAGCGAATCATCGCGATGCATTGGTTCAATACCTTAAATTATCATTAGAAAACCCCGAAAATACATTTTATCATTACCGGGTTGGGATGTGTTTTTACAAAATGGATAAAAATAAGGAGGCCATCGAGCACTTTAATTTATCTGTAGTAGACTTCGATTCATTCTCTAGCTCTTCTCCTGTTGATGCTTTTTATTATTTGGCCAAGGCGAATCATTTAACACATCAGTTTTCTGCTGCTATTAAAAGCTATAAAAAGTATAGGTCTTATGTAGAGTTCGATCTTCAGTTTGAGGTTGAAAGCCTTAAAAAATATTATACGGATAATGGTACTGGAGAACAGGCCCAGCAAATGAAATTGATTTATGAGGACAGGGTAATTAAAGAGTTGTTGGAGATTCTGTTTTTACTCGACGACGAAGTAAATCGTTGTAATTATGGTAAGGTATTGGTGGAAGTGCCCGTTGATGTGGTGATAGAAAACTTAGGACCAGATGTGAATACCGAATACTCGGAGTACGCGCCAGTAATTTCTACAGACGAGAAAAAATTAGCTTTTACAAGTAGATCGCCAACCACAACTGGAGGAGAATTATCTCCCGATGGCGATTATTATGAGGATATTTATTTGATGGATGTTCAGCAAGGTAGGGTATCGGAAACAGATTTGTACAATCAAAAAAGCAACATCGGTTACTACAGCATTCTTAAAGAAATAAAGACTTCGAAGCCTCAAAACATTGGATTGAAATTTAATTCAGATAAACATGAAGGAGCGGTTCAATTTTCAGCCGACGGAAAAAAGTTGTTCATCTATCGTGATTTTAATCTTTGGGTTTCTGCCAAATCGAGTTCGGGCTGGGAAACTCCAATTAAGTTGAAGCACTTTGGATCGGTGTTTAATAATGAAGCTTTTGAACCAAGTTTAACATTGTCTATTAATGAAGATGTAATGTTCTTCTCTAGCGATAGAACGGGTGGTTATGGAGGTTTAGACTTGTACGTTACCACCAAGAAACGCGATGGTACGTGGCATGAGCCTAAGAATATGGGGCCGGTTGTAAATACAAGGTACGATGAGGATGCGCCATATATCGATCCGAATGGTAAAACGCTTTATTTTTCATCTAAAGGGCACTCTAGTATTGGTGGCTACGACGTGTTTAAAACGGAATTACATAAACGTAAATGGAGGTCGCCGGTAAATATTGGATATCCTGTAAACTCTGCTGGCGACGATGTTTTCTTTATGATGACACCCAAGTTTAATAGGGCTTACTACTCATCTAACCAAGTTGGAGGTTATGGTAGAATGGATGTTTATCGCCTTACGTTTGCCGAAGAACGAACCTTGTTTGCAGAGATTAAAGGGTTGGTTTTAAGTGGTCAGGATCAGATTCCTAGTTTTGCTCGGATTTCTATTTTGGATAAAGGAACTGGGGAAGAGCTCTCGGTTCATTATTCTGATTCTATTACGGGCGAATACTTGTTGTTGCTTCCACATGGCATTACCTACGATATAAGGGTAGAAACAGAAGGGTTTGTTGCCTATCAGGAAGAATATCGAATTCCTACGCAAATCTCTTATTATCAGTTCTATCAGGAGATAAAACATTTTCATATTACGGATATGAGAGGGAATGTAATTGGGCAAAAAGTGGTTTTGGAAAATGCCTATTTTGATATTGATGAAGTTGTGAATGTGGATTCTTTAGCAGATGGAGATGGCAATGCGAAAAGTTTTGTCGACGATTTGAAGTCTTCGTTTATTGAGCTAGCTAAAAACTCTTCCGAAACCCAATCAATGGATAAGAGCCAGGTAAAGTTCTTTATTTCAGAAGATTCCCTTAGTAGCATAATGAAGGAAGACAGCTCTGTTTATAATCAGATTAAGGATGTGATTGCGTTTAGTGATTCTTTAGAAGGAATTTCTCAGAATAGAGACGAGTCGTATAGTGAATTTGTGAGCAGTTTAATGCACACCGATAATGAGATTGAATTTGCAAATAAGGCGGATATTAAATTTTATATCTCTCAAGATTCATTGGTTACTTTACTTAGGGAAGATACCACGATATATGCACAAATTAAAGAGATTATGGTGCCAGCCAAATTGTTAGAAGATGGAGTAGAGCGGCCATATCACAAGTTTATTGTTGGTATGATTGAGGAAGATTTGGCCACGATGAGTCATATTGAACAACTATCCAATAAACTTGGCGTCCCTGTTGATAGCTTAGTGGCCGACATGCAAAGAGAGCAAATGTTGGATGGTAATGCTTTGTCTGAATTTGGAGTTAAGTTTTTCGATCAAGAAGAAGTAGACGTAGCGATTATTAAGCCCGAATTATTTGTAGAACCTAAAGTGCTTAAGGTAAAACCTGATACTGTTGATCTGCATGGCGCTCTAACTATTCTTATTGGAGGTAAAGAGGATAAGAAAGGAGACGTAGATATCGTTGTAGCCATAAACAACTCAATAGAAGGTAGGTTTGATTTTTCTAGATTGCCCAAGGAATTTGCCGATGGATTAACGGTTTATCTTCTTTTGGAAAATGGCGATACATTAAGTTATAAGGTTGTTGGTAAAGACGGGATGTTTGTTTTTCATAAATTGGAAAACGACTTGAAGTATGCGCTTGTGATTGAAGCGTCTACAATTGAGCCTAATATTAATGCGGTGGCTGTAAAGAGTGCAGCTACGACTCAAACAGGAGTTAAGTTGGCTAAGTCGAACGATCTTGCTAAGCGAGTAAATAGCACTTTAATTGAAGCGAAACAAATTGAAGAGGACATCGGAAATCTGATTAAAAACAAAAGAGACGAAGGTGAGATAATCGTCAACTTGCCTTCTTTGGCACACAAAGAGAAAAAGAAATTAGATGAATCTCACATAGCAACAGGAGATGTGGTTGCAACTTTTTACTTCGGTTTCGATCATTCCGAAATGAAATCAATTAACTGTGTTTATCTCTCCGAATTTTATAGGAAACATAAAGACGACGATCACCTTAAATTTAGGATTGTGGGTCACACAGATTCGGAAGGGTCTGCTGAATATAATTTAAACTTATCCGAAGAACGAGCTAGATGGGTAGGAAGGTATTTGCATGGTTTAGGTTTAGAATGGATAAATATGGATGTTGAATGGAAGGGTGAAACGAAGCTTGCTGTAAACGACAGAAATTCTTTGGGTAAACTTTTGATTACCGAAATGCACAAAAATAGAAGGGTAGAGATCATCGCTATTCATAAATAGCTAGATTGCTTTTTAGATAGCATACCTTGCTTTGGCCGAAATTGCCTGATTGGTAAACTCATTATTTAAATATTTATAATAAGCTGTAATGGCTATCATTGCAGCATTGTCTGTGCAATACGGAAACTTTGGAATGTGTGTTTTCCAGCCAATTTTTTCTTGCTGTTTTAAAGCATCTCTTAAACCTGAATTAGCAGCAACTCCACCTACCAAACCAACCTCTTTGATGTTGGTGTCTGCCACAACTTTATTTAATTTCTTAAACAAAATTCCAATAATAGTATGCTGAATAGAGGCGCAAATGTCGTTTAAATTCTCGTTGATAAACTGATCATTTTTCTCCATCTCGTCTCTAATAAAATATAGAATGCCTGTTTTAAATCCGCTAAAACTATAATTGTAATCGGGTGCTTTTGGGTGGGTGAACTTGAACCTTAACGGATCGCCATTTTGAGCATGCTTATCTATTAACGGGCCACCGGGGTAATCGAGTCCTAAAATCTTAGCAGATTTATCGAATGCTTCACCTGCTGCATCATCAATCGTTTGGCCTAAAACTTCCAACGTTAAATGATCGCTTACCTTAACCAATTGAGTGTGTCCGCCAGAAACCGTTAAACAAATAAAAGGGAAGGAGGGATGCGTAAAGTCTTCGTTGGTCTCTTTAGCAAAAAGCGCCATAATGTGCGCATGCATGTGATTTACCTCAATAAGCGGGATATTTAACGCCATGGCGTATGCCTTTGCAAACGAAGTGCCCACCAACAAAGAACCCATTAGTCCTGGCCCGCGTGTAAAGGCTATAGCATCAATATCTGTTTTTTTTACTTTGGCTTGTGCCAATGCTTGATAAACTACAGGTACGATATTTTGCTGATGTGCTCTGGAAGCCAATTCGGGAACTACGCCACCA
>SPKZ01007132.1_pt1 | contig 12904 bp, 12 predicted proteins | sample 2456571 | NCBI WGS metagenome assembly SPKZ01 (sample SAMN11192286, study PRJNA482655) | marine metagenome | biome: ENVO:00000447; feature: ENVO:00000244|ENVO:00000211|ENVO:00000569|ENVO:00002023; material: ENVO:00002151; isolation source: ocean water from marine abyssalpelagic zone ...
AAATTCTATTTTTTGAGTTTTTAAAACATGATTGTCTTTTGAGAGTCTTTGAGTTAAAGAGCCTATTGAGTTTGCATCATAGAGAATCTTTTGCTCTTTAACAAAAGTTCCTTTACCTTGTTTTTTAATTAGTATATTTTCGTGAACTAGTTCATCTAAAGCTTTTCTAACAGTAATTCTACTTACTTTATATTCTTTTTCAATTCTAATCTCAGCAGGTATTAAATCACCTGTTTTATAATTTTCTTTAATATCTTTTAATAATTTTGATTTTAATTGTAAATATAAAGGTTTACCATTCTTTTTAAACATTTATTTCCTTGTTTAATACTTTATAATATTATATCAATATTATGATAAACATTTAAATAGATTGTTTTATATTTTCAATTCATTAGAAATAAATCTAGATTCTTCTCTTATATCATTAAAAGACATAGTTTTTGTATTTACCATCCATGATCCACCTAAGCATAAAACATTCTCTAATTCTAGGTATTTTTTAAAATCATTTTTTCCTATTCCACCGGTGGGGCAGAATTTAACATCTGGAAATATATTTTTATATGCATTTAACATATCATATCCACCAGAGTTTTTTGCATGAAAAAACTTCTGAAACTTTATACCTAATTCTAGGAGTTCTATTATTTCACTTGGGCTTGATACACCTGGTAAATAAAACAAATCTAATTCTTTTGCTTTTTCTACTAAGGCCTTAGTAAAACCAGGACTTACTGCAAAAGTACATCCTATATCTTTTACTTCTTTTAATTGATTTATATTAACAATAGTTCCAGCACCAACGTTTACATTAGGAAATTCTTTTATAATAGCTTTTATACAAGAAAGAGAATTAGGTGTTCTTAAAGTAATTTCTAGGTTTGTTAAATTCTCTTCTAAAAGTATTTCTGAAACTTTTAGAGCTTCATTTACATCATTAAATGTTAATACTGGAATTACTGGAGAGTTTATAAATTTATTTATCATTTATTATCCTTAGGCATTATTGCACCTTGAAACATGATTACTTTTGATGCTAATTTTTTTGCTTTTTTTATTGATTTTTTTATTGATTTTTCTTTTAATCTGGAAGCTAAATATTTCCCATTAAAAGAATCTCCTGCTGAAGTTGAATCTATAATGTTTTTTATTTCTTTTATTTTTTTATATGAAGTTTTACCATTAGAGTGAAAAACTATATTATTTTTTCCACAAGTTATTATTATTTCTTTTACTCCAGCGTTAATTGATTTTTTAATTATCTTATCAATTGAGGTTTCTCCCCATAAATCTATTTCATCATCAAGAGAAGGTAAAAATATATCACAATAATTTATTGCTTGATTATAAATAAATCTTGCATCATCTGAGTTTTTATAAAGTTTTTTTCTATAATTAGAATCAAATGCTATTAATACTCCGGCAGATCTTGCTTTTTTAATTATTTTAAATAAGTTTTCTCTTCCTTTTTCACTCATTATTGCTAATGAAATTCCTGAGAAATAAATCAAATCAAAGTTTAATAAATCTTTCTCTAATTTACTTAAAGATTTTGTTAAGAATAAATCTTTTGCAGCTGAAGTTTCTCTCCAATATGAAAAAGATCTTTCTCCATCTTTTGTATCAATTATATATAAGCCTGGGTTTTTATTTTCTAATTTATCTATATATGTAGTATTTAGATTTTCTTTATGAAAAAAGTCAAGCATTTTATTTGATAATTCATCTTTTCCTAATACTGTTATATATTCTACTTGGGATTTTTTCAATGATCTTTTTAAATACACTGCACAATTAAATGTATCTCCTGCAAATTTTTGAGTAAATGTTCCATTTGTATTTTTATATAACTCTACCATACACTCACCTATTACTGCTACTTTTTTCATTTTTTAGCCTTTGTAATTGCCTCATATAAACCATTTAAATAGGTAATTCCTAATGCTCTATCATACAAACCATAACCTGGCATACCTTTTTCACCCCAAATCATTCTTCCATGATCGGGTCTTACATGACCTTTAAAATTATTATCTGCATATGCTTTTACAATTTCATATAAATCTAAAGAACCATCTTTTGAGAAGTGAGAACTTTCATGAAAACTTTTTTCACTTATTCTTTTTATATTTCTTATATGGGCAAAATGTATTTTATTTTGTGATGCAAATTTTCTAATCATAGATACTAAGTCATTATCTGAGTTTGGTCCTAAAGAACCTGTACATAAAGCTAATCCATTTGAAATACTTGGATAAATATTTAAAACTTTTTCTAAAGCTTTTTCATTTGTAATAATTCGAGGAAGACCAAAAATACTAAAAGGAGGATCATCTGGATGTATTGCCATTTTAATATTTAAGTTTTGTGAATATGGTATTATTTCTTTTAAAAAATATTCTAAGTTTTCCCATAATTTATTCTCATCTACTTTTTCGTAAAGTTTAAATAAATTTTCTAATTCATCAAGTCTTTCTTTTTCCCATCCAGGGATTTCTACATCACTTGAATCATTTCTTAGTTTTTCTACTAAGTCATTTGCACTTAAATTCTTAAGTTCATCATTATCAAAAGATAAAACTGTTGATTTATCATCAAGCACTTTTGCTAAATCAGTTCTTGTCCAATCAAATATTGGCATAAAATTGTAACAAACTGTTTGAATCCCTATTTTTGATAAATTATCTAAAGTTTTTTTATAATTAGAAATATATAAATCTCTTGATTTAAGTCCTAATTTAATGTCTTCATGAACATTTACACTTTCAATTACTTCTAAATTTAAATTATATTTATTTACTTCTTTTTTTAATTCTTCTAATTCTTCTAATGGCCATACTTCCCCTACTTTTATATTAATTAAAGAAGTTACAATTCCGTCAATATTTGGTATTTGTGCGATATGAGATAAAGGGATTTTATCATTTTTTCCATACCATCTAAAAGTCATTTTCATTTTTAGCCTTTTTAATAATGTATTTTATAAGTCATAATCTCTCTAATTAAACCTTTTGTTCCAACAAATTTATTTTTTAATATTGTTACAGATTTTTCGCCCATTAATTCAACAGGATGCTCAATATAAGAAATATTAAAAGTATCAATATAAGAGGCATCTAATTTATTAAAAGAGAATAATTTAATATCTTTTCCCAAAACTAAATTCTTCTCACTTATTGCTTTTAAACATCCAACAGTAATTTGATTTGCTATTGAAAAGATTGCATCTGGCAAAACATCTAATTCTAATATTTTTCTAGTTATTTCCAATCCAGAGTCAACTGTAAAATCGCCTGTATGTATCATTTCTTCTTTTATTAATATTCCATGTTTGGAATAAGATTCTTTAAAACCTTCTAATCTTTGGTTTGAGTTAAGAGAACCTTTAGGACCTGTAATAATGTGTATATTTTTATAAGAATCATTTAAAAGTAAATTAGTAGCATCATAAACCGCATTTGCATTCGAAAGAAATATTCCTGAATTATCACTTGAAGAGATATCTCTATCAACTAATACAAAAGGAATATTAAAAGTATTTAGTTTATTAATTGTTAATGAAGATTCAAATTCTTTATTTCTAGATCTAATTAAAATAACACCTCTTGTTTGTTTTTCTAATAAACCATTTACAGCTTCAAGTTCATCTTCTAAATTATCATGAGTTAAATAAAGATTAACATTTAGTGATAGTTCTTTCGCTTGTTTAACAACGCCTTCTAAAATTCTTGCAAAAAAAGTATTTAAAACATCAGGAATAATCACTGCTATTTCATCTTTTTTTAATGAGGGAATATAAGAAGAATTATATTTATGATAATCCATCTCTTTTGCGATTCTCAATACTTTTTCTCTAGTATTTTTTTTTACTAATTCTGGAGTATTTAATACTCTTGAAACTGTTGCAGTTGATACCTTTGCAAGCTCTGCAATTTTTCTTATACCCATATTAAACCTTTTATAAAACTTAATCTATGAAAATATTTTCATAAATATATTCTAACAATATTAATATTATATATAGTTTAAGTGCATTTTATTGATTATAAATTGCTTTTATAAGTTATTATTAAGATTTAATATGTAAACTATTGAACACAAAAGGAAATAAATGTAACACTTTTTACATTTATAACATTATTTGTAGAATCTTTTGTATTAAACAGTACACAACAAATTAAAGGAATTACTATGAGAACATTCAAGAAAATGACATTGGCTATGTCTTTATTAGGTGCATTGTCATTAAGTGCAGCAGAAGTTGAAGTATTACATTGGTGGACAAGTGGAGGAGAAGCAGAATCTGTTGGAAAACTAAAGAACTTACTTGAAAAAAGTGGACACACATGGAAAGATTTCTCAGTTGCAGGTGGAAATGGTGTAAATGCTATGACTGTTTTAAAAAGTAGAGTAGTATCAGGAAATCCCCCAACAGCAGCACAAATAAAAGGACCTTCTATTCAAGAATGGGCAGAACTTGGTGTTCTTTCAAATTTAACTGCACTAGCAAAAAAAGATAATTGGGATAAAAAACTACCTAAACAATTTGCAGATCACATGAAGTACAAAGGTAAATATGTTGCAGTTCCTGTAAATGTTCATAAAATAAATTGGATGTGGGTTAATCCTTCAATATTTAAAAAAGCAGGTGCTAGTATTCCAACTACATGGAAAGAATTTGAAATTGCAGCTAAAAAAATTAAAAAAGCTGGTTTTATTCCTGTTGCTGCAGGAGGTCAACCTTGGCAAGAAGCTACAGTATTTGAAACAATTGTTTTAGGTATTGGTGGTCCAGATTTTTATAGAAAAGCTTTAGTAGAATTAGATTACAAATCATTAAATTCTCCTACTATGATTAAAGCATTTGATACTTTAAGAATGGTGAAATCATATACAGATAAAAATGCTCCAGGAAGAGATTGGAATTTAGCAACTGCTATGGTTTATAAAGGAGAAGCAGCAATGCAATTTATGGGAGATTGGGCTAAAGGAGAATTTAAAATTGCAGGTAAAAAAGTAGGTATTGATTATATTGCAATAGATGCTCCACAAACTTCTGGTTCGTATTTATATAATATTGATTCATTTGTAATGTTTAAACAAAAAGATACAGATAAAAAACAAGCGCAAGAAAAATTAGCTGAATTAATTGTATCTGATAACTTTCAAGTATTATTTAATACTAGAAAAGGTTCTGTTCCTGTAACACTTGGTGTTTCAAGAGAAAAATTTGATGATATTGCTTTAAGATCAATGGATACATTAAACTCAGCAGCATATACAAAACAATTATTACCAAGTATGGCTCATCAAATGGCAATTACTGATGCTATTAAAGGTGCAGTTGTTGATGTAATTACAAATTTTTATAATACAAAAATGTCTTCTGCTGATGCAGCTAAAGCTTTAGTATCTGCTGTAAAAAGTGAAATGTAAGTTTAGAAAGAAATAAAGGTAAGAAAATGAAAAGTAAGTTAAAATTATTAGAGAATTCAATTCCTAAATTAATAGTAGCTCCTACTTTTCTAATTATGATCATTTTTATATATGGGTTTATAGCGTGGAATTTTATTTTATCATTAACAAATTCTAAACTATTACCTGTATATACATTTGCCGGATTAAAGCAGTATTACGCTTTATTCGACAATATGAAATGGTGGCTAGCAATGGAAAATTTATTAATTTTCTCTTCATTATTTATTGGATTTTGTCTAATAATTGGATTATTGTTAGCTATCTTTATTGATCAAAAGATTAGATTTGAAGGAATTTTTAGAACAATATATTTATATCCTATGGCTTTATCATTTATCGCAACAGGAACAGTATGGCAATGGATGTTAAATCCAGGACTAGGATTAGAAAAGTTTGTAATAGATTTGGGTTTTACAGATTTTACTTTTGATTGGATAGTTAATTCCGAAATGGCTATTTATACCATTATTTTAGCAGCAGTTTGGCAGTCAACTGGTTTTATTATGGTTTTATTATTAGCAGGCCTTAGAGGAATTAATAGTGAAGTAATAAATGCTGCCAAAATTGATGGAGCTTCTTTACCTTTAATTTATTGGAAAATAATAATTCCACAATTAGGTCCTGTATTCTTTTCATCAATTATAATACTTTTACACATAGCAATTAAAACATTTGATTTAGTTGTAGTTATGACAAAATCTGGTCCAGGTTTTTCAACTGTACTACCGTCAATTTTTATGTATGATTATTCTTTTGCAAGAAATAAACTTGCATTTGGGGCTTCGTCTGCGATGATAATGTTATTTTTTGTAATGATATTTGTTGTTCCATATTTATATAGAGAATTAAGGAGAAGATCATAATGAAAAAGAAATCAATAAATATATCATCTATTATAGGAAGAATATTAATATATATAATTTTGACTATTTCTGCAATATATTTTTTATTACCTATATTTGTAATGATTATAACTTCAGTAAAAGATTTAGATGAAATTAAAAATGGAAATCTTTTATCTCTACCACAAGATATAACATTTCAACCTTGGATTGAAGCATGGAGTGAGGCTAGAATTGGATCAGAATCAAATGGAATTAAACCATTTTTTATTAACTCAATTTTAATTACTGTACCTGCAGTATTAATATCTTGTATTATTGGTGCTTTTAATGGTTATGTATTTTCAAAATGTCAATTTAAAGGAAGTGAAGTATTTTTCTCACTTTTATTATTTGGATGTTTTATTCCTTTCCAAGTAGTATTATTACCAATGTCGCAAACTATGGGGTATTTAGGATTATCAGGTAGTGTAATGGGATTGATTTTTGTACATGTAGTTTATGGAACTGCTTTTACAACACTGTTTTTTAGGAACTTTTATGTTTCAATTCCTACAGAGTTAATAAATGCAGCCAAAATTGATGGTGCTGGTTTTTTTAGAATATTCTTTAAAATCTTATTACCAGTATCTTTACCAATATTTATGGTTTGTATTATTTGGCAGATGACTCAAATTTGGAATGAGTTCTTATTCGGAATTACATTTTCAGATGCAGATACACAACCCGTAACTGTTGCTTTAAATAATTTAGTTAATTCAACATCTACTGTTAAAAAATATAATGTAGATATGGCAGCAGCTTTAATTGCCGTTGCGCCAACTCTAATAGCATATATTATTTCAGGAAAATATTTTGTAAAAGGATTAATGGCTGGTGCCGTTAAATAAAGAGGATAAAATGAAATCATTAATAATAAAAGATTTATATAAAAATTATGGCGATGTGGAAGTACTAAAAGGTATTAATATTGCTTTAAAAGCAGGAGAGTTTTTAGATCTTGTAGGTCCTAGTGGTTGTGGAAAATCAACACTTCTAAGTACTATAGCTGGTTTAGAAGAAGTAAATAATGGAAGTATTTCATTAGGAGATGTCGATATAACAGATGAAGCTCCTAAAGATAGAGGTTTAGCAATGGTTTTTCAATCATATGCTTTATATCCAAATATGACAGTAAGAGAAAATATTGAATTTGGATTAAAAATATCTAAGTACTCAAAAGAAGAAATTAAAAATAGAATATCAAATGCTGCTGGTATTTTACATATTGAAGATTTATTAGATAGAAAACCAGGCCAGTTATCAGGAGGTCAAAGACAAAGAGTAGCAATTGCTAGGTCTATTTCAAGAGAACCTGATATGTATTTATTTGATGAACCTTTATCAAATTTAGATGCAGAACTTCGAGTAAAAATGAGAGCTGAAATAAAAAAACTCCATAAAAGAGTTCAAAAAACTATTGTTTATGTAACACATGATCAGGTTGAAGCTATGACTTTAGCTGACAAAATTGCTATTATGAATAAAGGTACAATTCAACAATTTGATACACCTTCTAATGTATATGATAATCCATGCAACTTATTTACAGCAGGTTTTATTGGATCTCCTTCTATGAACTTTATAGATGTAATTGTAAAAAAAGATAATGACAAGTATTTTATTAATCTAATAAATGAAAAAAATGAAGATAATTTTATTTATTTAGATAATACTTATGAGAATCTAGATAAATATCTTGGTAAAACGATTATTGCAGGTTTAAGACCTGAGCATATTCAAAATGGATTTAGAGATCTCTCGATTACAGGTGAATTACAAACATTAAAAGCAAAAGTTAATTTCTCAGAACTAACAGGTGCAGATGTATTTATTTATGTAACATTAAATGGTAAAGAAATTATTACAAGAGTATCTCCAAGTGGAGCCAAAAAAGATGGAGAAATAATAGAATTAAAAGTTTGGGCAAAAAAGATAATATTTTTTGATAAAGAAAGCGAAATGAGAATTAAATAAAAGTTTAGAGGACTTAATATGAATTTAGAGAATAAAGTTGTAATTGTAACAGGAGCAAGTGCAGGAATAGGTTTAGAAATCGTAAAAGAAGCTCTTAATAAAGGTGCTAAGGTTATGATTCATTCTTCACATAATTCTATTAAAACGGCTAAAAATCTTGTAAAAGAATTTGGAGTGAATACAGCTTGTTTTGCTGCTGATTTATCAAAATTTGAAGAATTAGAAGATATTGTAAATGAAACAATAAAAGTTTTTGGAAAAGTTGATTGTTTAGTAAATAATGCAGGTGTATTTCCTAGAAATAACATTACAAATATAGATGAAGATACTTATGATTATATTATGAATGTTAATTTTAAAGCTCCTTTATTTTTATGTAAAAAAGTTGTTCAGTTCTTTTTAGAGAATAATATTAAAGGATCAATTGTAAATGTAGGTTCGATTAATGCTTATTGTGGGCAAAATGATTTATTAGTATATTCTGCATCAAAAGGTGCATTAATGACAATGACTAGAAATATGGCTGATTATTTAAATGTTAAAGAAATTAGAATTAATCAAATTAATGTTGGTTGGACTCATACACAAAAAGAACATGACACGCAGGTAAAAGAAGGGAATTCTCAAGACTGGTATGAAAATATTAATTCTGCTTTTGCACCAAGAGGAACAATTTTAGCTCCGCAAGAAATTGCAAAACATGTAATTTTTTGGTTAAGTGATTATTCAATTCCAGCTAATGGAAGTATATATGAAGTTGAACAATATCCAATAATTGGGAGAAATAAAATAAATGTATGAATTAAAACATATAGAAAATTCTAAAAGTTTATTAGGAGAAGGTCCTTTATATAATGAAAAAGAAAATTCATTATATTGGACTGATATAAAAGATTATAAAATTTATAAATATGATTTAGAATCATTAAAAGTTTGTTCTTATAAATTTTCAAAAGAAATTGGTTCATTTGCTTTTACAAAAGAAAATAGATTAATAGCAAGTACAAAAGATGGATATGAATATTTAGATTTAAATACTCTTAAAGAAGAGTTTATTATTAATCCTGAAGAAGATCTAGAAAACAATAGATTTAATGACGGAAAATGTGACGCATATGGAAGATATTTTGCAGGAACTATGGATAATAACGAGTCCCAGATATCTGGCTCATTATATGTTTATAATGATAAAGATGTAGAAAAAAAAGAAACAGATTTATTTATTTCCAACGGTTTAGGATGGAATAATGATTCAAGTAAATTTTATTTAACAGATAGTCCAAAAAGAGTTATTTATGTTTACGATTATGATTTAGAAACAGCTGAATTAAGTAATAAAAAAATATTTGCAAAAATTCATGAAAAAGATGGGTATCCAGATGGTTTATGTGTAGATGAAGAGAACCATATTTGGTCAGCTCATTGGGATGGTTGGAAAATAACAAGATATAAACCAGATGGAAGTATTGAAAGAATTATTGATATGCCAGTAGCAAATGTTACTTCATGTAATTTTGGTGGAAAAGATTACAAAACACTTTTTATAACAAGTGCGCAAAAAGGCTTAAGTAAAAAAGAATTAGAAAAATCACCTTTAAGTGGTTGTACTTTTATTCTAAGAACAGATGTAAAAGGTCAAAAAACTAATCTTTTTAGAGATAAATAATAGGAATTTATTATGGATAAAAATAGAAAAGATTTTAAATTTAGAAGTCAAGCATGGTTTGATAATCCAAAAGACCCAGGTATGACTGCTTTATATTTAGAAAGATATTTAAATTATGGACTTACAAGAGGTGAATTACAAGGAAATCGTCCTATTATTGGAATAGCTCAAACTGGAAGTGATTTATCACCTTGCAATCGGCATCATATAGAACTAGCATCAAGGCTTAAAGACGGAATTAGAGATGCTGGTGGAATTCCAATAGAATTTCCAACTCATCCTATTCAAGAAACAGGTAAGCGCCCTACTGCTGCTTTAGATAGAAACTTATCTTATCTTTCAATGGTTGAATCAATTTATGGTTATCCTATTGATGGAGTTGTTTTTACTATTGGCTGTGATAAAACTACACCAGCTGCTTTAATGGCAGCAGGCACTTTAAATATTCCATCTATTACTTTTTCAGTTGGACCTATGTTAAATGGTTATTATAAAGGTAAATTATCTGGTTCAGGTACAGCAATATGGGAAGCAAGACAACTTTTTGCAGCTAAAAAAATAGACTATGATGAATTTATGGATATAGCAGCTTCGTCTGCACCTAGTGTAGGATATTGTAATACAATAGGAACTGCTACTTCAATGAATTGTTTAAGTGAAGTACTGGGAATGTCTTTAGCAAATTCTGCAACAATTCCAGCACCGTATAGAGAAAGAGGTCAAAATGCATATGAAACTGGAAAACGAATAGTTTCTTTAGTTAAAAATGATGTAAAACCTTCAGATATTATGACAAAAGAGTCTTTTATTAATGCAATTGTAGCCTGCAGCGCAATTGGAGCATCTACAAATGCACCTGTTCATATTAATGCTATTGCTAAAAATATTGGTATTAAAATTACTACAGATGATTGGCAGAAATATGGTTATGAAGTTCCTTTATTATTAAATTGTCAGCCAGCAGGAGAATATTTATGTGAAGATTTTCATAGAGCTGGTGGTTTAAATGCGATTATGAGTGAACTTATTAAAAATAAAAGAATTTATACAAATACTTTTACTGTAGATGAACAAAATACTGGTGAGAATTATAAAAATGGTTCCATTTTAAATAATGATGTAATTAAAACTTATGAAAACCCCTTATTAAAAAATGCTGGTTTTTTAGTTATGAGTGGAAATTTATTTGATTCAGCAATTATGAAAACTTCAGTTATTGATGAACAATTTTTAAAAGATTTTATAAAAGATGGAAAAATAAAAGGTAAAGCTGTTGTATTTGAAGGACCTGAAGATTATCATAAAAGAATTAACGAGGAGAGCTTAAATATAAACAAAAATTCAATTTTATTTATGAGAAACTGTGGGCCTGTTGGTTTTCCAGGTTCAGGAGAAGTTGTTAATATGCTTCCACCTGATAAATTAGTGCAGATAGGAATAAATGCCCTTCCAACAATTGGTGATGGAAGACAAAGTGGAACAAGTGCCTCAGCTTCAATTTTAAATGCTAGCCCTGAGAGTTTGGTAGGTGGAGCTTTAGCTATTTTAAAAACTGGTGATGAAATCTTAATTGATTTAGAAAAAAGAGAAGTTCAAATGATAGTATCAGATGATGAAATTAGAAGAAGAAAAAAAGACTTAAAAATACCAGTTTTAGAACATGATACTCCATGGCAAGAAATATATAGAAAGTTTGTAGATCAATTAGCTGATGGTGCTTGTTTAAGACTTGAAAAACCTTATGAAAAGATTTTAGATCAAAAATGGTTTGCTAGAGATTCTCACTAAGTACAATTATGATTTATAAATTAAAAAATGAAATAATAAGTATACAAATAGATTCTTTAGGAGCAGAGCTAAAAAGTTTTGTTCTTGAAAATGAAGAATATTTATACCAATCGAATACAAAATACTGGCATAGATCTTCACCTGTTTTATTTCCAATTATTGGAAAATTAAAAAACAATAATTATAAATACAAAAATAAAAATTATTCTTTAGCAATACATGGATTTGCTAGACATCTTGAATTTAAACTAATAAAACAAAATAATGATTCACTAGTATTTTTGTTATCAGAAAATAAAAGTACTTTAAAACATTATCCTTTTAATTTTAATTTAGAAATAAAATATTCAATATATTCAAATTCTTTAAAAATTGATTATAAAGTATACTCAGATCAAGAGATTTATTTTTCTCTTGGTTCGCACCCAGCATTTATATTAAAAGCAAATATAAATAATACATATTTAGAATTTGAAAAAAAAGAAAATAATGATTTATTATGTTTGAACTTAGAAAATGGATGCATTAAAGGGAAAAAGGAAAATTACTTAAAGTCAAATATTTTGAAATTAAATAAGAATATATTTCAAAAAGATGCTTTAATATTTGAAAAATTAGAATCAGATAAAGTAATTTTAAAAAATACAGAAAATAAAAAAGCTATATCTGTAAAATTTAAGAATTTTTCACATCTAGGTCTTTGGGCACCAGTAAATGCTCCATTTATTTGCATTGAACCTTGGTGCGGTATTGCAGACTATGAAAATTTATCTTATGATTTAGAAAATAAAAAAGCTATAATCAAATTAAAAGAAAATAATGCTTTTTTAAGATCACTTACTATCACTCTTTACTAAATTAATTAGTTAAAATGATTTTATGTTTATACATATCACCTTTAATTACTAAATGAGAATATTCAATGCTATCACCATTATCATCAAATGCAATTCTTTTTAAAGATAATAAAGGTGAACCTTCTTTAATACTTAATTTGTCTGATTCACTTGCGCTTGCAGGTAATGCTTCAACTACTTCTTCTGCATTTGAAAATTCAATATTATATTCTTCTTTTAAAAATGAGTATAAAGATTCTAAATTAAGTTTTTTA
>SPKZ01012494.1_pt1 | contig 12890 bp, 10 predicted proteins | sample 2456571 | NCBI WGS metagenome assembly SPKZ01 (sample SAMN11192286, study PRJNA482655) | marine metagenome | biome: ENVO:00000447; feature: ENVO:00000244|ENVO:00000211|ENVO:00000569|ENVO:00002023; material: ENVO:00002151; isolation source: ocean water from marine abyssalpelagic zone ...
AGTGATTCCGGTCTATTCCTATGCCTAGTAGCTAGACTAACTTAATTACTAAACGACCTTTTCATCATCAACAAGAAAACGTTAAGCTAGAATCTGAAATAACCGGAAAACCTATCAGTCATTAGAAAAACATATTATCCCTACCCTCGCTAATGTTCCAATTCAAGATATTAAACCTAGGCCTGTTATTCGTATCCTTGAACCAGTAAAAGCCAAAGGTAATTTTGAAACAGTAAAACTGTTTATGTCGTATTATTAATGAGACTTGCGGTAGCATCTGGGCACATTGAAGTTAATTATCTTTCAGATATTACTAAGATATTCCCTGCTGCCAAAAAACAACACATGGCAACCATTGAGCCAGATCGTTTACCAGAGCTTATGCAACGACTTTACAACGCTAACATAACTCGAACTACACGTTGCCTCATTGAATGGCAACTGCACACTATGACACGACCTATAGAGTCAGCTACAGCAAGGTGGGATGACATCGACCTTGATAAAGGTATGTGGATAATTCCAGCTGAGCGAATGAAAATGAAAAAAACACACACGATCCCTCTTACTGAGGAAACGCGTGCGATATTAGAAGTGATGAAACCAATCAGCCAGCATCGAGAATTCGTTTTTCCTGGCCATCGAGAGCCAAAACAGCACGCACATAGCCAAACAGCTAACATGGCTTTAAAACGTATGGGCTTTGAGGGAGAGTTGGTTTCACATGGTTTACGTGCATTAGCCAGTACCACGCTAAACGAACAGGGCTTTGATCCTGACGTTATTGAAGCGGCATTGGCTCATATAGACAAGAATGAAGTAAGACGTGCTTATAACCGCTCTGAATACATAGAACGTAGAAAAGCACTAATGAACTGGTGGAGTAATCATATTGTTGAAGCAGCAAAAGGGAATTTATCAGTGGCAGGGCAGAAGGGATTACAGTTAGTAGGTTGATGCCTGTTATCAAAATAAAGTGTCTGCTAGTTGCACAGAATACCTCTAACACTAACACCTTTGTACCCAAAGTTTGTTAGATCATTAAAAACCGGTTTAGAGCAATAAATCACTAGGAGCAAGTTGTGCATTTCCCAAGCCAAAGAGTTCAGAAAGAAATAAATCGAGAACAAGGGTCTATATGGTATGTACCATCTGAAGGGAGCGATGATCTCGCTATTTTGGTAAAAGCTCAGAGTCATACCTTGAAGGCCTTGATTAAAGGTTGCAAGCTTGAATTACAGTTTAGTAAATGTTTACTCAATGATGTTGTTCAGCTTTGTTGTGGAGTATGTATTTACGATACACCTGATGCGCCAATTATGTACTTTGGTATTCAACGAGAGCAAGAAGAACACGATGCCTTACAATCGATTATTAGTAGGGGTAAATGTCCGGTCTTTCTATTTGATGAGCTTGGAATCTGTGTCTCTTGGACAGAGCTTTTATTCAGTGCTCAAAACCAACAAGACATAAAGGAATTCTTTGAAGGCGTCAAAGAGCCTTACGTCGGCATACTCTTACCTGTGCATGACACTGTGCTTGATTCTCATTGCATAGGATTTGACGAGATAAGTACATATGATCGTATTCCTAATATGGAATGTTTAGCTGTAACCCCAAAAGTTGAACTCTGGGTCTCGCACAATAATGTTTATTGCTCAGAAAATGGAAGCCAGTCAACGGCTATTGATGACAGTAACGAAGGTGATCAGTTCGAAAAAATAGCTGTTGTTGCGATGGAACATATGTTTGGTGAAAAACTTTATAAAAGCCCGGAAGTTACAATTGGGAGTAAATCTAGAGAATTGACAGATATTCTATCGCACTATGAGCTCGGCACTTTCTTGATCGAGGCTAAGAACTTATCTGTGCTTCAAGCCGGATATGAAAGAAGTCAAGACCGAAAAGCTAAGGGAATAGTAAAACAAGTAAAAAAGGCTATCGGACAGTTAGAAGGTGCTTATAAAGCATTAAAGCGAGGCGAAATGGTTGTCGATTCGAACGGTTCTAGTATCGACATAGATCGAGAGATAGTCCCTCATTGTATAGTATTGGTCTCTGAAATTAGCACATGTGGAAATTGGGAGCCAATTATCGATGAATTGGTTAAAGCCAGTAAAAATACTGGTGGCATTTTCCAAGTAATAGATATTTACGAATTAATTCTGCTCCTAAAAGTAAGTAAAGGTAAAAAAGAGTTGTTTGATTACAACCTTATGGAACGCTTTAAAATGATGCTTCAAGAGCGAAGTGTCTTTTTAAAACCTAAGCTTGAAGATAGGTATTCGGATAAAACTGTTAACGAGCAAACTGAGAACGGTACAATTTAAAGTTTCAAATCTAACTCGTTTCTGCCCAACTACCTTTTACGTAACTAAGCAGTAAAAAAGGAACTTCACCTGCATTCTTTTACCTATCGCCAGGCCGCATAAGGTCTGGCAACTTCCCAAACTGGTAATTTGAGAAGCACAATATACAAATCAGCTCTCTTAATCAAACAACCCAGCTCTTTGACAACCCTCTAAAAATTCTTTTTTGAGGAATCGTTTTTCCACAAAACGGTCATTCATCCAGCTTACCTCAAAATCAGCTAAATAATCTGCAGGCTCTTTGCCCCGTATTTTCCACAGATCCAATACTTCAGTTAACCACGCTTTTCCCGCGCCATTTGAGCAACATTCAATTCTATACCTTTCATCAATACCATAAACATCTTTCCATGTTTCAATTTCTTGTTGAGCTATATCAGGGCCATATACAATTGATACATCATCCGGCGTAAGGTTTTCCCAGTTTTTATTAGTTATGTCGACCGTTAAGTTAATGTTATACGGCTGAGTAGTAAATGGATAAAACACTTTACGTGGTATCTGTAAAGGATCTTTTGATTCAAAATGAGGATCTTTAGCTAACTTATAACTGCTGTTGCAATGAGTACATGCTGGTACAAGGTTTTTAAAATTGATGCTATTGAATGGATATTTGTCTTTTGGAAAGTAATGGTCATAAGCTTCCCTTTTGCTGTGATAATGATTCAGCATCCCAGATAAGCCACAAAAAGGGCAAACATTTCTATCATTTAGTTGAGTAAACAAATCATTATGATTTTTGATATTACCAATTCGATCTTTAACTGATTTTAATGTAAGAAAACCTGCTGAATATAGATTTTGATAAAACTTCTTTAACCCTGTAACTAATCCTGGATAGTCGGTGTGAGGGTAATTTTGTTCAATGATTTGATAAGTTGCAGGGTGACTTGTATCCCCTCTTTCGCATAGCTGCTCAATGCTATTATTTAAAGTGAACCAATCCTTAAATTGTTGTTTATCAGCATTTGTTAATGTCTTAAATTTTTCAAACAACGAATGTAATGATGTTAAGAATTTATCGGCTCCTACACGGTCCTGTGTATCTAGGTCTTTAATCATATTCATTAACTGAGGCTTTGCCGCGAACAATATGTCAATGTCATAAGGTTTACCTGGAATCGCTTGACACCACACATCTTTAATAATGAATTGCACGTATTCTTGCATAGTTTCCATTGGATGATTTGCCAAATATTGATAAGGAAAGAGCACTATTCATTTTCCTTAAGCGATTCAGCTATTGTCTTCATCAACAGTAGTTTTTCTACTGAATCACCTAAGCGTGCATCAATACGCTTAATTAAACGGTCTATATCCACACCTCCATCTAAAAATTCTTGGCGGAAAGCATCTAGTAAACTTTCTGCATATCCTCCGATGGTTTCACGTTTATCAAACGTCTCAAAGGTGATCCTGTTAATTGAAGCGCCTAAGGTATTATATTTAGGGTGTTTAATGCTAACTTCGTTTGTGTCCTTATCTTTTTTGAAAACAAGGACTTTATGACGCTCGCTATCAGATATCAAAAAAGGGGTATGAGTTGTTATTAACATCTCGTGGCTTGGGTGATTATCCATATTTTCAGGAAAGCATTCCCGTAAACGGCTGATAAAGTTAGACCGCCAAGCGGGGTTAAAATGAGTTTCTGGCTCATCAAGTAAAAACAAACTATTAGTATCTTTAAATAATAAACATAACCCTAGACTATGCAGTAATTGGTGCTCTCCGTCTGACAAGTCTTTAAGCATGACGGGTTTATCAATGCCATTTTTATTAAACTTCACAAACTTAAAGCGCATTATGCGTTCATCACTCGCTAATACAGGAACGGTTTCACTGACATAGTGACTATTAGAGTGATATAAATCTGTTTTCAGGTTTTCACTCACAGAGTAAAGATTGAGTGTGAGTAATACTTGAAAAGCTTGAAATAAAGCGATCGCTGACTTATTAACCTCAAAATCAAAATTTTCACTAAATGCCTGTTTAGTAGCATAGTTAACACAATAGTCCAGATATAGTGTATCCGTAATTTCATCTACAAAATAGCAAGTTGCACAGCGCTTTAAGCGAGTGATCATTGGCGCTATATTTTTAACATTAACATAGGAAGACCTTTCATATTTATCATCTTGCTCAGTCGATTTAACAGCTTCAAGTAGCTTCACTATATTAAGCGTGTATTTATTTAATTCAAGGTCAACGGTTATTGCAGGATGAGTACTACCAAACTCCTTAGCTTGTGCTGCATTAATTTCAATTGATCGCTTAATGATAATACGAAACTCTTGTAACTCACCTAATCCGATATCCTGCTGAAAAGGTTTCAATGCATCGGCTTGATGATAAAGTAAGTTACACAACAAAATAGCTTGGCTAAAAGAATTATCTATATAAGTCATGCGAGTTTCAGGTCGGTCAGGATAAGAGAATTGATTTGTCAAACAATCCCTATATTCATCGTGTTGGATAAAACGCATTTTAAAAAATGGTAAACTTAATATTTCATTTTCACCTGAAGAGTATCCCAAAACGTATTCTGGCAATAAGAAATCCCGTTCCTGTTCACCTACCAAACCTTCATTATTTTGCAAAAATTCTAGCGTATTTTTTTCAATATCAAATTTCTCGAAATTGACCCAAATTATTTCAGGTGAAGTCTCCGATGTTTTACGAATATGGACTTCAGCAAAAATTGGGCTGCTACTGTGACGATAACTAGCAGGTACTTTAATCAGATAGTCAAGTTCAAACGCATTAGGCTGCCCATCACTATCTTTAATCCCATTGGGGTTATCATCTTCGTCAAACGTAAAGTTACTCGGTAAAAAAATTCGACGAACACGTAAGACTTCTAATTGAAAAAATATCGCAGCAACAGCTTCAAGTAAGTTAGATTTGCCACTACCATTAGAACCAGCACACACAAAAGGCGCAAATCCAGTATCTACATTTTCTTTGTTTTCTTTTAATTCATCCTGTAAAGACCACTCACTACGAAAAACATGTTCGAAATTTGGCTGTAGGCTACGAAAACCTGCAGTATCAACAATTTTAATCCGAGTTAACTTCATTTGCGAACTCCTCGACGAGACCTTAATTGAATCGAATTACCAAATTTTAGCTTATCGATAGACTTACTATTATCCTCCGGGTCTTCATTTGTAAACTTTACTTTATTTCTAGTTTGCTTTATTTTATTTGATCTTATCTCATTAAATAACAAACTTTTTATTAATTCATATTCATTAAAACCGAACGGTTTATCATCGTCATCCATGTACTCAAGGCTTTTCATATTTGCATAGTCGAAGAATTTATCGATTGAGAAATCGTTAGCATCAGCCAAACACATATAAGCATCATAAAATGCCAAAATCAGACGAGATCTACCTTTGCCGCTACTCATGGGATATTCCTCTTCCCATGCGATTTGGTTTGATATCTTAATATCTTCTTCACGCTCGAACTCAGCCAGTTCGAACTCATCGACAATTGCAACATCACTATCACTATCGATATTGATATTAGATAAATCTAACTTTCCTTTGAACGCTCTGTCGCTTAATGAGCCATAAAGAGACTCTAACAATGCCAGGCTATTTGAGTACTCTGTCCGTACTTTTTCAACCTGAAGGTATATATCTTCAAATTTGTTCTGAAGTTCAACAGGTGGACGACGGATCTTGGTCTCTTTAATGATACCAAGGTTAAGTCCGTCCATAATAGCACCTCTATTTTTACTCTTAAATTGCTCTAAAATATAAGGACTAGTATGAATTGAATAACTTAAAAATATGGGATTAGCTATTTTTTTATTAAGCGTGATTGCCGCTAAATGTTTTGTATTTATAGCTAAAGGTATATCTTCAGGAATTACAGCAGATCGACCGATGGTTCCCATTATCGTTACAATCACGTCTCTCGGATAAATAGTATAATTTTTGAGTTCCTCATATTTTTTTGATGTTACATACCTACGTCGATCCCATGCAAAACGATTTTTAACTGCGTTGTCGATACCAAGAACTGCAACTTCGCCATCCTCAGTAAATTCACTGTGAAGTAAGTTTGAACCGAAAGGGCCTGTTCTCATTGCTCTTTTATGTGATTCGGCTAAATCCTTTATTTCAACCAAAGGCCAATCTTTAAAATTAGGATGAGTAGATCCAAACATATCCATAAAGATGCCTTTTATCAGCTTGTCGAGTTCTTGCAAGTGCTGTTTACGTTGCGTGACAAGGGCCTCTATTTTGCCAAGTAATTTAGCGATTCGGATTTGATCGTTTATAGCAAGATTGGGAATTTTGAATTTTTTCAAATCAGATTTATTAAACCCAGCTTGCGCTGCCCGCCCGCCTACATTAAGAATGAAATTTTGAAATAAAGGGCTTTTCAGAATGTAATAAAGGAACTTCTTATTTAGTTTATTCTCATCAGGTATAGTTCTAACAATTGCTACGTTATATGCACCTGCATGACCAGTTAGTATTTTTCCTACTGATGCTCCATATCGCCCAATCAAAATGTCATCAACGTTACATTTTTTTAGATTTGAAGTCTCTTTGACATATTCAGGTGTTGTACGCTCTGATTGAGTAAAGTCTCGAATTTGTAGCATTCTGATATAACCCGTGAGTTTCTCTGAGCTCCATTGGCTTTTAGGTGGTTGAGAGCCACCTTGGAAGTCACAAACTTCTGTAATCGGAATTAACTTCACGAAATCATACTCCGTAATGCCATTAACTCATTTACAATGCCACTCTCAATTTTTACTAAGTCGGACACTGGCATTTCCCCTACTTCTGCTTGAATAAGCTTATTAATAATCGTCGTAGGTTCTTCATATTCTACTTCTTCAAAAACATCTTCTTTATGACGACTAAAACTAAGGTCATAGCCTTCTAATTCTATTTCTTCTCTTGATACCGCAAAATATTTTTTAGTTCTGTCCCACTCTTTTATTTCACTTTTTTTCATCATACCGCGATAGATATTTCGTGACGATATCTTGCAGGTCACCAATTCCATTTTTTTTATTCCGTCTATCATCAAGGGTATACCCGTCGTCAGCCATATCATAGAACCACACACTTTCTGTCGCAGGCTTATCAACTTTGTCTTTAAACCCCCAAACTTTGGTAAATAACAAAATGGCAGTACTGACACCTGCATAGGGTTTAAAAACGCCACTTGGCATAGTGATTACCGCTTTCAAATCGCAGCGTTCTATTAGCATTTTACGAACATACTGAAAAGCTTTACCACTACTAAACAATACGCCCTGGGGGATAATGACCCCCGCAGTGCCACCTACTTTTAATAAACGGTAGATGTTTTCTAAAAACAGTAGCTCAGACTTGGTGCCAGCTTTAAGATCCTCATTGATATCACCTTTATCGACACTACCCGTAAATGGAGGATTAGCCATAATGATGTCGTAGCAAGCCTCTTCGGTAAAACTTTTACTCAACGTGTCTTTATAATCTATTTGTGGCTCTTTAATGCCATGCATCATCAGGTTCATTAAACCTAGTCGTACCATAGTACCGTCAATATCATAACCAAAAAGCGAACTATCCAATATGGCTTGTGTATTCTCACTAAGCGTTGATGCAACAGAGGTGCGGATAAAGCCATCTTCATCAGGAACTAGATCTTTAACACCTGTTTTTAGCGCTAGTTGTGTGACTACATATTGATAGCCACCCAATAAAAAACCACCAGTACCACAAGCGGGATCACAAATGCTTTGTCCTAGTTTTGGTTGTACTAATTCGGCAAGTAATTTAATGATGTGTCGTGGAGTACGGAACTGCCCGTTTTTACCAGCACTGGCAATCTCTGAAAGTAAGAACTCATAGACATCACCTTGTATATCTTGAAAGTTTTGCCCTTGTTCAGCGTCCTTTTCCATAACAACAAAAATTTCGTCGATGGTTTTTACCGCTTCGACCATTAAAGATGGTTTAGGGATGATAAACACGGCATTTTTCATGTGATGGGTAAAGTTAGATTCAGTCCCATTTAAATCTTTTAGAAATGGGAACACTTTACCCTGCACATGCTGAAGCATTTCTTCAGCCTGCATACGCTTGAATTCACTCCATCGAAGCGTGTTTTTATTGATGCCATATTTTTTTTTGTCGGTTGTTTCAAACTCGACTCTTTCCATTGAAGATGCAGATTCAGGAATGGTAGTTCTATATTCTGGTGGAACCCAAATACCTTCAAATTTTGAAGTGTATTTTTCCCCAGTAAACTCAGCTTCAGCCTGTTTGTTTAGATCGTTCTCGTCTAACTTTTTCATAAATAGCAAATAGGTAATTTGCTCAATCGCCGTTAGTGGATTAGAAATACCTCCACTCCAAAATTTGTTCCATAGTTGATCTATTTTACTTTTAAGCTCTGCATTATTTTGTAACATGGCTGTTCTCTTTAAATCTTATGGCTAAGCGGCTATTTTTTCGGTTAGCGCTAATATTTCGTTAATTTCTATCGGGCTAAATACACCACGAATACCTTTAGGATGAAGAATGGTAAAAGGAGTATTTATTAAATCTTTCTTCTCTATTTTTTCTCGCTCTATAACCACATCTTTTAGTAGAGCTAAAAACTCAAGCTGACGGGTACTTAAATTACTGTGTTGCTGAATAAACTTATTAAACATTTCATTTACTGTTTCTGGAAAACTTTTTAATACTTCACTCCCCAATATATGGCGAATAAATTGGATAAAACCTGCCTTTCGGTTTTTGTAGACTTGCCGTAATAAGTCTTCAGTTATGTGAGGGTGTTCGGCATGAAGAATACCAGCCAGTTCATCAGCTTCTACAGGGTTAATATGATAGCCGCTTTTTAATTTTTGTAATATTGAATTATTAGCAGTTAATTCTATGATTAAGCTTTCAACCATTTCACGATAACGGGTGACACTAACAGCTTCATCTTGTGGGCCAAATTCTACCATTTCTTTATTAAATAAGCTGTCTGTTAAATTTAAATGTACAGGTGCTACACCTGAATTTTCAGGTTCTCTGAATTTTATTAACGGGGCAAGTTTGATGATTAACTCATCTAAGTTATCTTCAGTTATATTGCTCCAATAGTGGTTACTTTGCACTATACGAATTAAAGACTCTTCTATTTTTATAAAGGGCACAGTTAACGGAAGTTCACCTATTTTCGTGATGATACCGTCTTTCATCGTATTAGCCTTTTCAGTTTCCTCGCACAACTTTGCTAGCGAATATTCTAAGATGTCGCATTCAAAGCGCATTGCTTTGAAGTCTGTTTCAGATACGGTACGGAAAAGAGGCTTGATTTCACTTCTAAGAAATTCTAGTTTTTGATGATTTAAATTAACCCAATAATTCTCATCTTCAATTTTACTTAATGCTGTTGCAGCATCTTTAATCACAATAGAGTTTTGCGGTAGTAAAGTGATTTGCTGACACAGTTTTTCTGATTCTTTTTCCGCTATTTCGTATTCACCACAATCAATAGCTTTTTCAATTTTATCTAACCTAAGTCCCACTAACCTAACAGGCAATGGTAATTGCGGTTTAAGCTCTTTTCCCTTGGGTTGTAATTTAAAGTATTCAAAATTATCCCAACAATCTAAGATCAAGAAAACGTCTTTTTCAGTACACCACGGTTTTATTTTTTTAGGTTCAAGTAAACGCGTACCTCGGCCTATCATCTGCCAAAATTTTGTATAGGAATAAACAGGCTTAGCGAAGACGAGGTTGACTAGCTCTCTTACATCAATGCCTGTATCTAGCATATCAACGCTAATGGCAACTCTTGGCATGTCGTTATTGGTGAACTGGTCGAGTAAGCCTCCTTTGCCATAAACTCGTGGGTCTTCTGAAACCAATACTTTTGCTAGTTCTCCTTTATATTCAGGATAAAGTTTATCAAATATTTCTTCCATTCGCCTAGCGTGCGCTTTAGAAGAACAAAAGAAAATAGTTTTACCAGGTAAGACACCATTTTGGTCTTTAATGCACTCTTCCATGAACTCTTTAACAATAAGCGTATTGGTGCCTTTATTTATCACCTGCTTTTCAAGTTGTGTGCCTTCAAAATTTATTTCTTCAACATCTTTACCTTCTAGGATTAGTTGCTTTTGATCTTCTAACGAAATTGTGCGTTTGCTAATACCTTCCATTTGAAATTTACTTTGAATTTTCATTACTTGGAAATTACTAAGAAATGGAGGGGTATTGTTAACGGCCTCTTCATAGGTGTAAGCAAACGTTGGAAGACCATCTTCACATTCAAATATCTTAAAAGTATTGTGGTCAAGAATATCGGTAGGTGTAGCAGTTAAGCCTAATGTTATTGTTTTGAAATAGTCTAGAATTTCACTATAGGTGTTATATATAGAGCGATGGCTCTCATCAATCACAATGAGATCAAAAAAATGAGGTGAAAGTTGTTGTTCTTCATCTCTGACAATATTTAACATCGTTGGATAGGTCGAAATATATATGCGACGATCTTTGGCTAATATCTTTTCGCCAACGTTTGGCCATCGAGGTTCATGTGGTAGATGTTCTTTGAATGCTGAAAGCGCTTGTTCACGAAGTGCTATACGGTCAACTAAAAACAATACTTTTTCAGCATGGCCAGCTCGCATTAATGCATCAACCATAGCTATACAGGTTCTTGTTTTACCCGTACCTGTAGCCATAACTAATAAGAAGTCTCGTTTCTTTCTTTCAATGCCTTCGAGGACTGAGCGGATTGCTCTAATTTGATAGTCACGTCCAGCAATATCCGTATTGATAACAGCTTGATTTAACGGTTTTTTTATTTCTTCTAATATATTGAAATCGTTCAAGATCATCACGGGTTGGAAAACCAACAACTTTGCGTGGCGGATAGTTATCCAAATCCCAAAAATAGGTTTCTAAGCCATTACTGTAGAAACAAAACGGTAACTCACCACCTTTTTCTTTTTGGATGTTGTAGCAATATTGTTTAGCTTGTTCACGCCCGATTGACGCGTCTTCACTCGATTTTTTAGCCTCTACTACCGCTATAGGTTTTTTATCTTTTCCTAATAAAACGTAATCACTAAATTGATGCCTTTGGTATGGGGTTTGAGGTTTTTTAATACCATCAGGAAGACCAACAATGATATCAAACTCATGAATGACTTGAGTTGGATCATTAACTTTCCAGCCAGAAGATTCTAATTGTTTATCAATTAACTCAACTCTTGTTTGTGTTTCTGTTTTTGTCATTCCATCGCCCTCAAACGTCAAAAAATATTCATCTATTTTTCAGGTGAAATACCTGTTTATCTCTGCTGCTAATGTTGTATCACAACATTAGTTTTACTAATTGCTTACGATTAATCAGTACCGCGCACCTATAATCTTCAAAGGCTTAAAAATTATTTAATCCAATATGGTTTAAAGCTTGCTTAATATGTTTATACCTTTAATCTCATGATGTTATATTAACCTAAAACAATTAGCTACATCAGTATGACGTACTGTAGTTCATAAACTAACTCTGCTTCAAGTTGCGATACGGTAGAGTTTAAGTGAAAGTAATTACTAACACCTCACTTTCACCCCATGAAAATAAGGTTTCAGTTCCCTAAAAAACAGGGGTATATCATATCAAATTATACCAATTCAATGATCTAATGATGCTCTATCACTTCAAAGTCAGTATCTGCTAATCAGGAAGTTAAAACTAGCTCTTATGTCGCAATACGCGGTAAATCACTATCGCTCCGATTCCAAATATTTACAAACATATATTATCTCTATGAACCCACTCACAGAGGATTAAATTATGGCAGAAGTACAAGCAGTAAAAGACCTGGATAAGATTAAGTTGATTAGTCATTTATTGGAACGACGATATAGTAAACAAATGGCTGATGTGTGGAATATTGGCTTAAACTTAGCTTTACGGATATCTGATTTGTTATCCATCAAATTTGAAGATATTCACACTGACCGTTTAATAATTAAAGAAATGAAAACAGGAAAACTTGCTAATATTCAACTTAACCAGAAAGCGTTAACCACTATTAAGCAAATACAAACTGAACATCCAAATCATGCTTATTTATTTCAATCTTACCGTAATCAACAAGCCCTTCATAAAACCCCTAAACCACTAACTAGACGAGCTGTTTCTGAAGCCTTTCAATGATAGGTAAAGAAATAGATGTGACACTAGGTACTCACTCAATGCGTAAAACTCGTGGTTATCATCTATATCAAAACACAAAAGATATTGCCCGTGTAATGAAGATGCTTCGCCACTCATCTGAAGGTGTAACGCTGCGTTATATTGGTATTACCCAGGATGATGTTGATAAGGATTTTGTGGACTTAGAAATTTAGTCGCGCTGTTTATTACTCTCCACCAGCATAAATAAGGCAACTACCCAATTTATGATAATGGGCAGTTGAGATCCTATATACAACAAGACTCTTCCTCAATTACCCCACCTGAAGCTCCCAAATTCCCATTTCACATCAAAAA
>SPKZ01010270.1_pt1 | contig 12882 bp, 25 predicted proteins | sample 2456571 | NCBI WGS metagenome assembly SPKZ01 (sample SAMN11192286, study PRJNA482655) | marine metagenome | biome: ENVO:00000447; feature: ENVO:00000244|ENVO:00000211|ENVO:00000569|ENVO:00002023; material: ENVO:00002151; isolation source: ocean water from marine abyssalpelagic zone ...
AAACTAAGTTAATGGCTTCATCAGTGTTTTTTGCTCCTTTAAGGTTAGTTCCCCTAAGCTTAGCTCCTGTAAGATTAGCTCTGGAAAGGTTAACTCCTTCAAGATCAGCTCCTACAAGATAAGCTTCTTCAAGATCAGCTTCTTCAAGATTAGCTCCTGAAAGATTAGCTCTTGAAAGATTAGCCCCCCAAAGATTAGCCCCTATAAGATAAGCTCCTACAAGATTAGCTCCTGAAAGGTTGGCTCCTGAAAGATTAGATGCTGTAAAAACTCCTTTACCGTCATCTAGTGAAAAATTAAGACCTAATAAGTCATGCCAACTTAAATCAATCCGTCCGCCTTTTTTCAAAATTTCATTAAGTTCAGGTTGCTCTATTTTTTTTAATTCTTTGGTCATTTTTTTAAAGATCCCCCACTTCAACCCCAATAAGTTCAAGAAGGGATTCCATTTCCCGCCAGCCCCATTCGTCTTCTATATAAAAATAATCTTTCTCGTCATCTTCTAGCTCTTCTTGGATTTCTTTATCTTTCACCTTCACGCCCCACCAGTTGCCATCACACCCTAGACTTAATAAATCTGGATGTTTTTTTAAAACCTTTATTTTCTCTATGAAACTTAATTGATTAAATTCTTTGGACCAGTTGATGTAGTCTTGTAAAGTAAGTTTTTTGTTTTTTTTGTGTTGTTTTTTTTAATTCTTTAGTCATTTTTAATTCTGTAGTCATTTTTTTTTAAGGGGTTAATAGCAAGGGCTTTTTCGCAAGATTCCATCGCTTTTTTGATTCTTTTTTTAAGTTCAATGTCCCCTTCTGAGGGGTTGCTTAATTTTGTTTCGGTTTCCTCCTTTGAAAAGTGAGAAAGCAAGTAATCAGGTTCAAACTGTTTTAAAAATAAAAGAAGGTTGTAACATTCCTTTTGCTGATCAGCCATTGCCAAATTTTGGTGGGCTATTGAATAACTTGGGTCAATCTCAATTGCTTTTTTAAAAAGCTTAATTCCCTCGGTGAGATTAGTTTTCATTCTCAGTACCCCTAACCCGTTATAAGCCTTGGCATTATTAGGATCAAGCTTGATGACTTTTTCAAAACAATCTCGAGCGTTGAGGCCAAAAACCGGGGAAAACTGTCCTTTGTAGCTGAAATATATTCCTAAATTGTAATGAGCTTCTGGGTCACTGGGATCAAGCTCGATAATTTTCATCAAATACTCAGCCCTTTTCTCTATCTCTTCTTCTTTGTACAGATCAAGGGCTTTGGTAAATTTTTTATTTTTGTTCATTTTTTTAATTCTTTAGTCATGGTTTTGTAAATTTGATCGGGGTATTTCTGCCAGCAATTAGCATGGCGTGGGTAATCTCATGAAGGTCTAAGAAAGCAATTACTTGATGCCAATGTATTTTCCTATTGAGTTTGACACAAAAAAAACTCTTTTCTAAGAAGCCTTTAATTGATTTTTTCGCAGAAAAATGGTCTTTGTCGACCAGTGCTAGCTCTAAGATTTTTTTATAGTCAGTCTCAATAAAATTAATTCTCTTAATTTGTTTTCCTAGGGGGACGAACTCAAAGAACATCCCCACTATTTCAGGTGAGTTATAAACTTGAGCGTTTAACTTTTTTTGATCTCGAACCAAAGTAGGATTAAGCCTTTTAAAAAAAAGATCCGCATATTTTAAAAGATCTTTTTTTTCTACTTTTTCCCAAGCTGTTTCCAGAGCTTTAGTCATTTTTTAATTGAAAAAATCCGATATGCCTTTCCTTAGCTCCCTCGTAGTCAGCTTCATTCATGCCTTTCTGATTAAATAGGATTTTTGCTTTTTCTTGAGCTTCTTTTAACTTTTCTTTTGCTTCCTGAACCGCAGGCACTTTCGAAAAATCCCATATTTTTTTAGTGGTATAAGCTATTTTTTGAAAGGGTCTATTCCTGTAGTCGTCTTCTAAAATTTCAAAAAAGTCAGGCTCTTTAAACAAAAATTCTATTTGTTTTTTGATTTCAGTCAAATGAATCCAAAGCTCTTGAGGGCTTTCCCAGCCCTCTTTAACTTTTTCCTTTTCTAATTCGAGATTTTTAAGAAAATTATCTAACACCTTTTAAAACCCCCTGCTTGTTTCGCAAATGCTCTTCTTCCATCTTTTTTTTCTTATCGAGTAATTTTCTTTCAAAAAATTCAGGCATTTTCCCTTTATATTTAATTAAATTTACTTGCAAAACTGCCAAATCTTTTTCTTTCATCAGCGATTCATAGGTTCCCCTGTCCATGGAAACCGTGGCTTCTTTTTTTATTTCTTCTTTTGCTTCTTTTTTTATTTCTTCTTTTGCTTCTTTTTTTATTTCTTCTCCTACTTCTTCTTCAAAATCTTCTTCAAAATCTTCTTCTAGCAACTCCTGCGGGATTTCTTCCAGGCTTTCTTCAGAACTAAAATTTATTTTTTCTTGAATTTTTTTAACAACTTTTTGAAAATCCACAAGCTCTAAGTTTTTAAATGGCTCCCATTCAGTCTTCCAGTCGACAGAAACAGGCTTTTCGTTGACTTTTACAGAGCAAAAAACGACTTTATCGCTGTCCGGTGAAGGGGTAACAACGATTTTAACCACTTCCTGGAATTCTCTTTCAGTAAGCTTAGACAAAGACAAGGCTAAAATCTTAGAGAACGTTGTATTTATCCCGCTTCTCACAACAAAAATTTCATCACCGGCTTTAATTGTCAAATCAAGCTTTTCTTTTTCTTCAATGGCCTTACCAGCTTTTACTTTTGCAACCTGGATTTTCAAGTCACTGACAAAACCAGATAAAGCCCTTGTCTTAACAGCTTCTTTTTGTGGAGTATCACCGCCTACAAGGCGATACCAGCCGTGCTTTTCATTGCCAACCTGTTCATTACTGACGAATAAATAGGTCGGTTTCTCTTCGTCGTGCAAACCTAGTTTAGTCATATTTAGTCTCCTCTTTGTTTTTTAAAATTTCAAGTTTGTTTCCTGTTACCATTGTCTCTAGCAAACCCTTTAGCTCCTGCTCCTTGCCAGCCATAACTCGGACCAATTCAGCTTTTTGGTTTGCTAATGATTTTATTTGTTTTTTGATTTCGTCAACTTGGTCAAGTAAAGATTTGTCTAGACTCATGCTTTAATCTCCTTTGCTTGACCAGGCCATAGTAAACTTTTAACCTCGGGGAAGGACTGCAACTCTGGGCATTCTTCCTTTAGCTCCTGCTCTATAATCCTGTTAGTTACCAGCTCTGAAGCAATCCTTGCTACTTCTTTAAAAAACTCCAGATCTTCTAAACTATCCAAATTTCTTTCGATTTCACCTTGATTGTCATCAGAGCAAAGCTCTTGTTTTGCAACCAAGTCCCTCACCCTGTCCTTAGCTTCATTAATCCTTTCTTTGGCTAATAAGATTTTTTGCGACAAGCTCAACTCAGCCGCTAACAACTCTTGTAACGTTAAATTTTCTGTTTTCATAGAATTTTTAAAAATTTAAAGATCTTTTAAGAATTATTGAAAAGCCTCTTTAAATCAGAGGATTTAATCACAAAAACTATTATACACTTTTTTTGAATCAGCAAGCGTTTTTTTATTTTTTTTCAAGACTTTTGCTTATTTTCCTGATAAATCCCGGTTAAAAAAAGGTAGATTCCCTTCTTTTTCTTTTATGTTCAAAAATTTAACCCACATTCTCTTTAGTAGATGTATATAATGATTGTTAAGAGTTAAATTCAAAAAATTTAAATTACTTTTCCTATGGTAAGAAAAATAGTTATCATAAAAAACTTTGAAGATGACGGTTATCATGAGTTTTTTGTGCAAAAAAAAAATAAGCCAGGTGCTCCTTACGGCAATAAAAGGGGAGCGGAGAAAAAAAGGTTAATTTCTTTTGAAGAGCTAGGGCTTTTCGAGGGCACCAGTGGTGCTAATTTAGCTGAAAAGTTAAGAAGAAAACAAATTCATATTAGTGCTTATGTGGGTAATCTTCTTCGAGACTATGCTAAAAAAATAGAATTAAAGTTAGCAACTATTGCCGTATCTCCAAACAAGAAAGATCGCAATATGAGCGTTGAGGTTTTCACTAGAGAGATTTTAGAAGAAGTCTATGCAGAGAACCCACATTTAAAGTCTAATAAGAAAAAAGAAAATGAAAAAACTGAATAATGCAATTGATATTTTCTCATGATCTGGTATCAAGTATGATCACAATAAACGGCATTTTGGCAACCTTTTTAAGTGCGATCCTTTCTTGTTTGATTACTGCAAATCAATCTAAAATAGTTGAATACTTAAAAAGCAAAAAAGTCGGTGATGGTAAGGATAGATATGAAAAGCTATTGAGTAAAATAAAGAGAGCTACGTTGCTAAACATGCTTGCTCTGTTGGCTGGAACGCTCCTAATTTTATTTATAGCTGAGACGGATCAATTACAAAAATTCCCTTTCAGTTTTGCTATAGTTGCCACTTTTCTGATATATGAGATCGTATGTGTTACAGAGTTCTACAAAATAAATAAAAGTGTTTACCTTTTACTAGAATGCCTTTAAAAGATGAAAAAACCAAGTAAAGAAGAAATAGAACGCTGGATATCGTTGTACAACATTGGTATATCTACTCATACCATTTTTCGTTGCGATCCAAAAAGAACAAATTATCCCATGATTCGGACTCGATTGATCCAAGCAGGCGTTTTCAGAGAAAAAGTAAGGTTTACAGAAAAGCAATTAAAAGAATGGCTCTCCCTCTATAAAAGCGGGGTCTCCTTAAAAAAATTGCTTAAAGAAATTAATGATTATTTTGATATTTCCTTAACGGAAATAGATTTAGAATGGCTGATAACTGGTTTTTCAAAGAAAAAAGAAAGAGGGGGAAACCGATTGAAACAATGATAAAAAAAAGTTACTATCAATTTGATCAAAAAGAGTTATCAACTTGGAAATTCCTTTATTCTCAAGGTATCCGAATAGGCACGATCGCTAGATGTGATCATCGGAACCGTTCTTTTATTACAATAAAAAAACGCCTTAAAAAGATGGGCTTGTTTCAAAAAAATAAGTCTACTAAAAGCTTTAGAGAAAATACTTTGTTTGACTGGTATGAAAAATACAAGTGCGGTAGACCGCTAGAAAAGCTCTTAGCAGAAATTAATAACAATTTTTGTATCAATTTAACGGAGCAAAGTTTAGAATGGTTGATAACTGGGTTCGCTAAAAAAATGGGTCATTTAGCCTAAAAAAGAAAAAGTTCCTTGATGAAAAATTAAGATATTATTAACAGATGTTTTTAATAAGCAAAAAAACCAGGGTAAGCTCGTTTACAACCTGTTGCATGACTCTTTCTAAGCAGGGTTCTGGGGTGTTTGCATTTGTTAATACTTTTTCAAATAATCAAAGATCGTTTTTAAGAGACGTTTTTTCTTTTTTTGAACAAAGACTAGGAAGCATAAAAAAAAGGCTCTTAATTCTCACTAGATTAAGAGCCTTGGTCCTAAATACCCCAACCACGAAGTTCTTAGGAGGAATTACAACATTGATTCTAACAATTGAAACAAGTCAAAAGAAGCCAAGGGAGGCTAACAAAACAATGATTGCAACAGAAAAAGACACTGATTATCTTAGAAAAGCAATGACTATCTTAGAAAAAGACACTGATTATCTTAGAAAAACAATGACTATCTCAGAAAAACAATGATTATCTTAGCAGAAAAAAGAAAAAACGTAGTAATAGAAGAAAAAAATTCATTTAATTGTTTGACAATTCCAAGGGAAATTCTTTTTTCCAAAGGGAAATTAAGTCCCCTTGAAAAAATTTGCTTATCGGAGATCAATGCTCTTGATAACGAAAGAGGCTGTTTTGCTTTAAACAAGCATTTTAGTGATGTTTTAGAAGTTTCGGAAAGAAGCGCGAGGAGGACAATTAACAGCCTCGTGAAAAAAGGTTTTGTCGTTTCAAAAATAAAAAAAAGTGGAGAGAGAATATTGAATATTGACCGGACAAAATTGTCCCCCCCCCCGGACAAAATTGTCCACCATAGAATACATAGAGAATACATATAAAGAAAAAGAAATATATAAAGAAAAAGAAAGAGAAAAGGAAGTAGAAAAAAGAAAAAACGTAGAAATAGAAAAAATTGATTTTAAAAATGCCCACTTAAAAAAAGTTGAGCTAGAAAAAAAGAAAAAAACGCCTGAAAAAAAAGAAAAAACTAAATCGGAGCTTGAAAATACTGTTCAAGCGTTAGAAGACGATTTCGCAAAACAAAATCCTGATTTGAACCCAGATCTCCTTTTTTCAATTGGGTTTAAAAACAGAAAAAAACATCTTCAAAACGGCTTTGAACCTGATTTCATCGAGCTTAAAGAAGCTTATGACTACGCAGGGCCTTATAATTCGAATCTTGAAGATTACAAAGTTTTCAAAGCCTTAAAAAAAGAATTGCCTCAAAACGTTGTTTCCTTGGCGAAACAGGCAAAAAAAAGTTTTAAAGGGGTTGAGGGCGAAAAATACAGAAAAACCCTCCGAAATTGGCTGTCAGGTACAAACTGGAAGGAAGAAATAGAAAAAGAGAAAGTTGCCAAAGAAAAAGAAGCTTATCTTGCAGAAAAAAACAAAAAATTAATCACTCCCCTAAAAATTTCAGATCCGAAATGGTTTAAATACTTTGAAAACTATCAACACAAGCGAAAACTTGCTTTCCCCTGGTGCTTGCTAAAAACAGGAGATTTAAATTTTATTTTCGGGAAAGACAATTTTTCTTTAACCAGCTTAAAAAATCTTTTTTCTGAAAATTTATTAAATCAAGATTTTTTTAAAGGTTTAAAAACCTTTTACACAGAAAACGAAATTTTGCAAGAAGAGTTTAGCTCTTGGAAAGCAAAATTTTTAGAGCTTTTAGAAAAAAATACCGTTAAAAAAAGGTACAAAAAATGAGAAAAATAAAATTTATTATTGTTCACTGGTCAGTTACTGGTAAATCTACCACTGTTGAGGATCTAAGGAATTCTCACCTAAAAAGAAAATTTCGAGACATTGGATATCACCGAGTAATTTTATACCCTAGCCCTGTTCAGAAAGAAGAGGATGAGTGGTGGCAACTCGTGAAAAAAGGTAGGGATTTAAATGATGATATTTATCTTGAGTTAAATGAAATAGGAGCGCATACGTTAGGTTATAACAAAAACTCAATTGGAATTTGCCTTATCGGACATCCGCTTTATAAGCCAGATCCACTACAGCTAAAAGCTTTACAAGAAGCTTGCTTGATTTTAGCAAGGAGATTCAACGTTAACCCAGATAATATTATTCCTCATAACAAAGTTAACGCGACTCTCTGCCCTGGAACTCACATAACTGAACATTTAGAACTTGTTAAAAAATATTGTAAAGAAAATATCGTACCGTTTTAATGGTATAATAAAAAAATATGGTTTTTAAAATTGGTTTTACGAAAGGAAAAAGTGTAACTTCCCAGTTAATTAGAGAGATTACTAAGGGTAAAGTTAACCACACTTTTATCGTTATTGATGATTTTGTTTATCAAGCCCATTTTAAACTTGGTGTTCATAAGAAAAAATGGATTGATTATCAATCTGGGGAAGCTCTAAAACAAGAGCAAATTCACTTATTTTGTTTGCCTTTGCAACTTTTTGAAAAAAAAGAATCTTTGGCAAGAGCTGAATTAATGGCTGATTTAAAGCTTAAGTACGATAATAGGGATATTTGGGATCTAAAAAGAAAATATACTGCTAATACAAATTTTTGGAAGGAGGCTTTTCGCAGAGAAGATACCACTAAATTGATTTGTACTGAATTTGTGGATCGTGTTTTAGGCGGTTATTTTTCCAAAAATTTAAATTACGATTATCCAGGGGAGTTAACTCCTCAAGAGATGTTTGAGCTTGCAAAAAAAAATTTAACAACTTTGTCAAAGTTTTTTTAGCATGTTCAAAAAAATATATTTTGTGTTATTACTTCTCTCTTTTTTTTTAACTGCTTTTTTATATGAAAAAACGTATCCGTATCAGATTGAGGGTAGCGATATAAAGATATCATCTAAATTGCCTTTTGTTAGAAGGAAAGAATATATTGAATCTCTCGAAACTATTAACAGAGATAAACTTTTATTTGCTTTTTTAAACAACTTGATTAAAGCGAAAGAGCAGGAAATAGTCTTGTTAAGGCATGAATTAAACCAGTGTCAATCAGCTAAATAAGCTTTTCTATACTCCTTTAATTTTTTTAAAACGTACTCTTCTAAAGTTAAATTTTCTTCTTTCAAAATTCGGTAAAGTTGAGAAATGGTAATTTCTTCAACTTTGGAAACGGTTTTTAAGCTGATAGCTTTTTTGTTTTTGTTTTTGGCCCCAGGAAGACGCCCTTTATAATTAGCCATTTAAGTTTAAAAACCTAAAACTCAAAAAAGACGTTAAAAATTTTTGAGTATAAAACAAAAGCCCTGGATTAGCCCCATCAAGGCTAACGTACCGAAGATCAGCACCCCAAAATTTAGCCCCTTTAAGATTAGCTTTTTGAAGATTAGCTACTTGAAGATCAGCTCCTCTAAGATCAGCCCTTTCAAGATCAGCCCTGGAAAGATTAGCTCTGTAAAGATCAGCTTTTTGAAAATTAGCTCCTATAAGAGTAGCCAGCTCAAGATAAGCGTTTATAAGCTTAGCTCCTGAAAGATTAGCTCCTGTAAGATAAGCTCTGAAAAGATTAGCCCCTGTAAGATTAGCTAGTTCAAGGTTGGCCCCTCTAAGACTAGCTTCTTCAAGATCAACTTCTGTAAGATTAGCTCTAAAAAGGTTAACTCCTGTAAGATCAGCTCTTTGAAGATTAGCTCCCCAAAGATCAGCTTCTTTTAGATTAACTTCCCAAAGATTAACTTTTTTAAAATTAGTTCCCCTAAGATTCGCTTTTAAAAAATCAGCTCCTGAAAGATTAGTTCTTTGAAGATCAGCTCCTTCAAGATTAGCCCCTTCGAGGTCAGCTCCCCTAAGATCAGCTCCTATAAGAATAGCTCCTTGAAAATTAGCTCGTTTAAGATTAGTGTCTTCAAAATTAAGGCCTGATAAGTCATGCCAACTTAAATCAATTTCCTCAACTTTTTCTAAGGTTTGATCAAGTTCTTTTTGTGTGATTTTTTTTAATTTTTTACTCATTCTAGAAATTAGCTCCTTCAAGATTAACCCCTTCAAATTTAGCACCTGTAAGATTAGCTCCCCCAAAATCAGTGCCAGTAACTTTAGCGTTTTTAAAATTTGAGTCTCTAAGGTTAGCTCCTCTAAAATCGACAAAACTTAAGTTAGCATCTCTAAAATCACTACCTGAGAGGTTTGCGTTTTGAAAATTTTTAAAAGCTAAGTTCGTGTTAAAAAAATCTTTGTTGTCAAAGCAGTCCTGGGTTAAAGTTGCGTAAAATCTAACTTTTCTGTTCATTATGTTCCTCTTTTTTTTGTTGGTTGGGGTAGTTAGTTTTTTATTGATTATTCAAAGTACTTGCCAATGCTTCCACTAGCGAATAATTTTTATTGTTAATCAAATCAGTGACAGTTTTTTTCTGAGTCTCTGAAGATTTTTCAAAATCCTGGATTAACGCTTTAGCAAAATTTTTGTCATAAGGTATGATTTGATAAGGCCCATCGTTTTTCCCACCAGGGGAAACACGCTCAATTATTCGGCTCTCAAATTCATTATCATCAATTAAGCCAGTCTTTAATATTTCTAGATCTGTTTCGTAACAGAGACAAAGTTCTCCGTTTTTCCAAGGTGTAATAACTTTGTTCATTAGCATTTTTTCTCTTCTTCTTGGCAGTAATTAAAAAACCGCCCTAATGGCTTTGTGCATTTTATCGAGAATTTTTGAGACGTAATTTTCAGCAAGGGTTTGTAATTCATCTAAAGTTTTAGCTTCGATCTTTTTTTCGTGTATAGGTTCTACTGCAAAACCTATCATCACTCGTATCGTTCCGTGATACTTTCCGTATTTATCTGAACTTTTGTGCGGTGGGTAGAATAGGGATTCTATACGGCAAACATCACCATCATAATTTAATTTTAGTCCGCAATCCCAACTCCATTTAACCGAGTTATTATTTTCATTTGCTTGCTCTTGCCACTTGCTCGAGGCCTCCCTCGTTTCTTCTGAGTTATCGCCCCAAAATTCCCTATTATCAAGTTTCTTTTTAAATTGAGTTTGTTTCATAGGTTTTTTAAATTTCATTGCCTCTTTTTTTGGTTGGGGGTAAGTTGATTAACTTATTAACAAGTATATACACCATTCTATTTTTTTGCAACCTTTTTTCTTCTTTTTTTCAGCCTTTTCTAGTAAGAATTATTCTATTTTTTTGTAAAGCTGAATAAAAAAGAATGTTACTATTTTTATATCTTTGAGGATATCAAAATTTATGGCAAATCCGAATCGAGGTAAGGGCATTCGTTGGGAATTAAAAGCTCTTTCCATGCTAAGAAAAATATTCCCCAATGTGGTTACTTCTCGTAGCGAGTCAAGAGCAGAAGACGCTAAAAAAATAGATTTGATGAATACTGGTAATTTTTGCTTTCAATGTAAAAATTTAAAACAAATTGGCAAGGCTCCTCAGTTTTTATTAGAGATCGAAACAGAAGAAAAAATTAAAGTTTTAGCTTTAAAACACAACTCTTATCGTGGAGCGAAAGGAGAACTAGCTATTCTTTATTTTGAAGATTTTGTAAACTTGCTTAATCTGTTAAAATCTTAATTACTACCAATTCTTGGCAGTAGTTTTGATCCCCTGTTTTTAGGCTTGATCATAATTGACCAAATATCCATCCAGGCAACTGGTCTCTCACCCTGGATGGCATATTTAACTATCAAACGTTTAAATGAACCGTATAAATTCAATAGTTTCTTTTTTTCAAAGGCTAGGAGTTTTAAAACCTCGTCAAAAGGTACAGATAGAGACTTTGAATTTATACGGTGAAACTAACAATTTTTTTGACAAAGAGTACGGAGATGAAAAGTTAATAAAAGGACTCTTAATACAAATCAATTGGAATACAAACAGAGGATTAATTCGCACAAAGTTGCTTGAATCAGAAAGAGAAAGGCAATATAAATTCAGAATTATTGATTCTAGGGAGAGACCTGAAAACATTACCCCTAACACACATTTAAAAGCTCAAGCCACCCCTGTTTTTAATGAAGGTTCTGATATAGTACAAGAACTTGAATTGAGAGCTGTAGAATATTATTAAACGTTCAAAGTATAACTAGCTTCTTCTGAGGCTTCAAAAAAAGATCTAAGCATAGGTAAATCGGTAGCAGTCATTAACCAAGGAGCGGGGTTTTTCACTTTGAAGACTTCACCTAAGCCCAAAGTTTTTAGCCTGCGGTCTGCAATATGTTTGCAATACTTAATATAATAATTGCTGTTCATGCCTAAAATCCCTTCTGGCATTGCTACTTGCGCATATTTTGATTCTAGATCTACTGCTTCTTTCATTAAAGTTATTAATTCTTCTTTGAAAAAATTATCTACAAGATTAGGCTCTTCTTTTAAAATCCCTCTCATTGCTTGCATCCCAAAAGCTAAGTGAACTGTTTCATCTCTCAGAATATAATTAATTAAAGAAGAAACTCCTCTAAGGACTTGCCTTCTACCAAAGCTTAAGCCAATTAAAAAACCAGAAAAGAAAAACAGGCCCTCCATGATTGCATAGAATCCAAAGAGGTTTCTAAACAACTCCTTAGAGCTAAGCTCTTCTATATTTTGATTCATGATTTGTTCAGTGAATCTCTCTTCAAAAGCTTTTTTATTAGCGATTTCAGGAACTGTTTGATACATTTGGATTATTTCTTTACGATCCAAGCCCAAAGAATCGATAATATATAGAAAAGTAAGAGCGTGATTTGCCTCTTCATAAGCTTGCCTAATTAAAAAAAGTCTTTCCTCTGAAAATTTCATATGCTTATACAAAGCATGATTAATATTATTAGCTACTAGACTTTCAGCAGTTACAAAAAAACCGAGCATATATTTTAAATAATGCTTTTCCATATCGGAAAGACTTGTTTCGTATTCTTGCTTGTCTTTTGCTAAAGACTCTTGCTCTGGGAACCAAGAGTTAGCACAGCCTTTTTTATAAAGATTTAAAGCATATTGAGCTTCAATATTTTTTAGTTTTAAAGGCTTTAAAGCCTCTGGTTTTTTTGTCAAAAGCATTATCTTGTTACAAGTTTAATAAGTTGGAGTATGATTTAGGTATGAAAAACCTGAGATTGAGATTAATTATATCAATAATAACCTTAATTGGTACCTTTTTTATACTTCCTTGCTTTGCTAAAAATCCAGAGGCTTTTTATGCAAAAAAGTTTTGTCAAAAAAGAGCAGGGGTATTAGAGTACAGACTCCCGAATGCTAGACGAATAGACTGTTTAACGCCAGTCTATGCTATTGAAGTTGACTTCTCAAATAATTACTTAGAAGCACTGGGACAGGCTCTAACCTATGCCTGTTTTTCAAGTAAAAAAGCAGGGGTAGCTTTAATTTTAAGAAAAAATACTGATAATCGATACTTGACAGAATTAAAAAAAGTTATCGAATATCATAAATTAAATGTTAAGATTTGGATAATACCTTCAAATTATGGCAATTCATGGGCAATATCGAATCGGAAATTATTTTAAAAATACTAGAAAATAAATCCCTGGTATACACCTTCATTCTCGCTCCGATAGGCTCTCCAGTTTTTTTAATTTACTTTTTTACGAAAAAACTAACAGAAATTACCTCACAGCACCATCTTGACAGGGTTGAAGAAATCAAAGAGAAAGCAAAAATTACTCATTGTTTAAAAGAAATTACTGAAACTCAAAAAGAGTTAAAGACTACTTTGCAAAAGATTGTAGATTACTTGAC
>SPKZ01005753.1_pt1 | contig 12877 bp, 7 predicted proteins | sample 2456571 | NCBI WGS metagenome assembly SPKZ01 (sample SAMN11192286, study PRJNA482655) | marine metagenome | biome: ENVO:00000447; feature: ENVO:00000244|ENVO:00000211|ENVO:00000569|ENVO:00002023; material: ENVO:00002151; isolation source: ocean water from marine abyssalpelagic zone ...
AACCCAGCTTGATGTTGCGGATAAACTTCACACCCAAAAAAGTGCTATCTCCCGAATAGAGAACCATTCCGAAGATGTTAAGTTATCGACCTTAGAGCGTTTTGCCGCAGCATTGGGTAAAAGGCTTGAGATCACTTTGGTATAAATATCATTAGAAAAAGTACTGCAAACTAAATTAATAGCTCTACCGATTAAAATTCAGGCTTACTTCTGCACGATAGCTACTGACTATTAATAAGTGTGAGGTATTCACCTGCCTCTTTAACTCCTTAGGTAAGAGCTTTTTCAAGCCAAATTTTCGCTGCATCAGGATCGGCTTTGATACCTCTCCCCTCAAACAGAGCAACCCCATAATGATAACGAGCCAAACTAGAGTACCCCACTTCATCATTTAGTTGAGCACCTCTTTTCAACAAGTTTGTAGCATACTCATAATCTTGCGTTACGCCTATACCAGTTTCATAAATCTGAGCAAGCCAAATCATTGAATACACATCGTTCCAACGTGAAATACAATCTTCAAATATTTGAATTGCGGCTTGGTGATCTCCTGTTTTCTCAGCGGCATAACCGTACATGCACTTAATTCGTTTATTCGAATCAATATATGAAGTATAACTAAGCTCGTTGCCGCTTAACGGTAGTGAAAAAATTATGTTGGAACATATAAATAGGGCAGCCATTTTTTTCATAAACTAATCATCCTAGCTTTCGTTGAACCTGAATCGATACATCAGAATACAGCGATTACTATGTTGTTAATACTGGGGATTAGAACTATTTTAATCAGTCTAATGTAGTACCGATAATGGATAGGGGCAAGATTTTAACTAATAGATTTCACTGGAATCGCTAACTTATATATATATACCAGTGGCCGATTTTAGCCGAGAGCAGACGTAAGTAAGCGGTAATATTTCCCAATGCCCGCTGTGCGCACTTTAATGACCTTAACTGCATAAGAAAATGTATCTAAAAAGTTCACAATCGAGTGCAACCGACATTGAATGTTATAAGGCGATTTTGCGCGATAGTGAGTTGCTAAAATAAGTATCACGCAGTGATGTGGATAGCGTCAATACTTTTTGGATATGGGAAAGCAAAAAGCCCGATAATTTTTCAATTATCGGGCTTTTCTAAATAGTGGCGGAGAGATAGGGATTTGAACCCTATCCTTTCGACTTGAACAAACAATAAATCTTTAATTTTCAAGTGTTAAATCGGTGAAAAACAAACCAAAGTTAGCAATTAGTTAGTACAATTGACTTTAGTGATAATTCCCTACATTATCAATGTTAATCATTTATTTGATACCCCCAAACTGTTACTTTCCCTTCACAAGATTGAACGACCATATTAGCCACGTCATGCTATTTAATTGGTTGATTAATTTTCTTTTTACCCATGGCCTGTTGCCTATGCGCCTACTTGCTGTCGCCATAGTTTATGGTACAGACCTTGTTGGGCCAGCAGTTCGTCATGACTGCCGCTTTCGTTAATCTGACCTTGGGCCAACACAAATATTTTATCGGCATGACGAATGGTATTAAGCCGATGGGCAATACTAATCACCGTGCGATTACGTGATATCTCTGGCATGTTGGCCATAATGGCGGCTTCGGAAGCGTAATCAAGTGCCGAGGTTGCTTCATCGAGGATTAATATTTTAGGATCGCTTAACAGCGCCCGTGCTAGCGCAATTCGCTGCCGTTGACCGCCCGACAAATTAGCGCCTTTTTCACCGACATTTTGCTCAAAACCTTGAGGCAGTTCTGTAATAAACTCAAGCGCGCCAGCCAAACGGGCGGCATCGTGTACTTGCTCATCACTGGCTTGGGGCTTGCATAAGCGGATGTTCTCAATAATTGAGCCAGTAAATAATATACTGTCTTGCAACACCACACTCATGTTACGCCGTAGTGAGACCGGGTCGGCAATCGCTAAATCCATGCCATCAACCAATACCTGACCATGTTGCGGGACATACAAGCGCTGTAACAATCGGGTTAAGGTACTTTTTCCCGATCCTGATGGCCCGGTGATCCCAATAAATTGCCCTGATTTAATTGACAATGACAGGTTTTCTAACACCTCGGGGGTATCTTTATGGTAACGAAAACGGATATGACGAAATTCAATCGCACCATCAACCTGCGGCATTGAAGCCATGCCTTCTTGGTCATTTTCGGTCGGTTGGTCGAGAATATCACCGACTCGGCGCAGCGCTATTAAGGTATGTTGAAAGTCTTGCCACGTTTGCGCTAGCCGCAACACTGGCTGCGTCACATGACCGGCCAGCATATTAAATGCCACTAATTGCCCCGGACTTAAACGACCATTAAGCACTTCGCTCACTCCCCACCACAATAAAATAGCACTGGTAATCTTCTGAACTAAAGCAATCGATTGCCCGGCGATCAGCCCTGATTTTTGGGCGCTAAAGCTTTTATTTAATTGCTCACTCAACGTCCGTTGCCATTGTTTAATAAAGTGTGGCTGCGCCGCAGTGGTTTTTATCGTTTCAATGCCAGTAATGGTTTCGGTTAAAAAGCTTGTCGCATTAGCATCTGTCTCATATTCAACCGTCACTTTACGCCGAATAATAGGTCCAGCAATACACCACAATAAAAAGTACACCACCAAAGAGCCAATCACAATCCAGGTCAAGATCGGCGCGTAATAAAACATCACGGTCAAAAAGACCGTGACAAAAATAAAATCGAGCAACAACATCAGGGTTGAGCCAGTTAGAAATTGCCTGATTTGCGCCATTTCACGGATCCGGGCAATTATCTGCCCTGTTTGGCGCTGTTTAAAATAACTAATCGGCAAGCCAATTAAATGACGATATAACTTGCCAGACAATTCCGCATTGACCTGACTGGCTAAATGACCAAACACCTTATGGCGTAAATAACTATAAAGTGGCTCGGCTAGTGCCATGGCTAACATTGCCAAGCCCAGTACGTGTAAGCTCGAAATACTACGTCCAACCAGTACCTTGTCGATTAAATTTTCAAATAACAACGGACTGACTAGGGCAAATAGCTGTAATACAATGGCATAACAAAAAACATCACGTAACTGGGATTGTTGCCGTAGCACCGAGGGTATAAACCACGATAAACCAAACTTGACCTGAGCTGTGGTTAGCGCTTGTTCCGCCAATAAAATCACCCGATAACTCGCTGGTACTAAGGGGTGCTCTTCGGCGGTTTGTTGCTGTGGATTATAAAGCGTCCAGTGGTGCTCATCACAATGTTCGATCACCTGCCATTGCTCATCGCACCAGATCAACGCCGGTAACGGTATGGTTATTAGCGCCTGACATGGCAGCCTCTCTACCTTGCTTTTTAAACCTATTAGTGCCGCTGCTTCCCTTATTTGATCACAGGTTAAATTGCGATCGAGTAATCCTAAGCCATGTTGCAACTGGTTTAGGGTTGATTTTTTATGAAACTTTTGTCCGGCATAGATTAGGGCTTCCAGGGCGAAATTATTAACTGGTTCGTGACTAACACTGGCGGGCAATATCATGTCCATGGTTATTTTTCTCTTAATGCTTCAGCTTGATAGTGCTGGATTGGGCTCAGTAAATAATCAATCACCCGGCGTTTATCGGTTTTAATTTCTGCCACCACCGACATCCCCGGAGAGAGTTCTACTTGCTGACCATCAACCATGATATTGTTATGCTGTAATTTTACCTGCGCCGGAAAAACCAGCCCTAAACGCTCATCTTTAGTTGAATCGCGCGAGACACTGAGCAATGTCGCCTCAATAGTGCCATAACGGGTATAAGGAAAAGCATCGACCTTAATTGTTACCGTTTGTCCCGCGTAAATAAAGCCGACATCCTTGTTGAGAATTTGAATTTCAGCCAAGGTCACTGAGTCGTCTGGGGCAATAATCATCAGGTTTTGGGCCGGTTGTAATACCGCGCCAAGTGTATAAACCGTTAATTGTTGGACCGTACCAGTCACCGGTGAGCGAATAATTTCAAGCTGCTCACGTTCTTGGAATTTTGACAGCTCTTGCTCTAAGGCGCCTATTTGTAATTGTGCTGCTTTTTGTTTATCGAACCATTCACGACGTTTTCTGGCGCTAAAACTGTGTAGCTGCTGGGTTAAGCTAAGGCTTTTTGTACGTAATATAGCCAGCTCTGCTTGTTGCTGTGCGACCAACCGCTGGGACTCTAAAAGCTCTTTTTCTTGGCTTAGCAACTCGACCTGACTGATGACATTAAGCTGCTTCAACGCTTGGCGGGCATCGAGGCGTAACTTGATATTATCACTGAGTTTCACCAAGGCATTGATGTCTGATTGACGAGCGGCTTGTGACGATAGATTAACCGCTATTTCGGCTTGAACCCCCGCTAATGTGGCGGTATATTCTTGCTGCTCGCTTAAAAAGTTTGCCGTGATCTGTGCTTGTTGTTCAACCGTTAAACTCAAGAAGTTTGGATGATCGGCTAATTGATTACCAGCGATTAACACCTGATAGCGGATCAATTCATCACGATAGTATTGGGACTGGCTTAGCAACCGTGCAATGTCTTGATTAACACCAAGGGTGTTCAAACTAAGCAATGGTGTACCCTGCTCCACTCGCTGGCCATTTTTAACATGAATTGCAATAAGGCGACTTTGTTCGTAAGCTTGGATCACTTGCGAGCGGCCTGACACCACGAGCTGGCCCGTGGCAGTGGCTTGGACATCAAGTTGCCCCCAGCACGCCCAGATCAGCGCAATAATAATGCCTCCGCTGATAGTTAATCCGGTGATACGCGCAAACGGTGACGGCGGTTGATCGGCTAAGGCTAAATGCGCAGGTAAAAAATCATAATGATTATTTACCGCAGCGCGACGCCCTTTAAACCACGTAAATATCGGTAATTTTTTAATCATTATTTTCCTGCTTGAACTCTTGTGTGGGATCTTGCTTAGACTCTTGTTTTAGATCTTGCTGAAGCTGCCACAACCGTGGATATTGCTGGCCATGAGCTAATAAATATTGATGGCTGCCTTGTTCAATTATTTGGCCTTTGTCTAACACAATAATCCGATCACAATCACGCACGGTCGACAACCGGTGAGCGATGGTGATGACAGTTCGACCGTTGGCTATTTTGGCCATGTTCGCCAGAATGAGTGCCTGCGTCTCATCATCAAGCGCACTGGTGGCCTCATCGAGGATTAGAATACGCGGATTAGATAATAAGGTCCTAGCTATCGCCAAACGCTGACGTTGACCGCCCGACAAAGACTGACCACCTTCGGCGATCACTGTGTCATAACCTTTGGCTAATTTAACAATAAACTCATGGGCACCCGAAAGTTTCGCCGCACCAATAATGTCAGCGAGCGATGCTTGGGGGCACGATTGCGCGATATTTTCGGTTACTGTTTTATTGAACAGGTAGCTTTCTTGCAGCACCACTCCAATCTGTTGGCGTAAGTGCTCAACCGACAATTGATTGAGCGAAATGCCATCGACCCTAATCTCTCCCTGCTCAGGACTATAAAGTCGCAGCAATAAGCGCGCTAAGGTGCTTTTTCCCGAACCCGATGTGCCCACCACGCCAATTGTTTCACCGGCGGCAATTGACAGCGAAAGCTGGTTAATGGTGGGTGGTATATCTGGTTGATAACGAAAGGTAATATTTGAAAAGTCAATCTGCCCGCTTAACTCGGCGCTATCAGCCCCAGTATATTGCTCAACTGGTAAATTTAACATATCAGCCAACTTGTCGACCGCGACCCGAGTTTGAATATATTGGCCCCACAGCTCAACCATTTTGGCCAAGGGTTGTGACAAATGATTGACCATCATATTAAAGGCAATCAACTGCCCGATGGTCATTTGCAAGGACAAAACCTCGCTGGCGCCTAACCATAAAATCATCACCGTGGTGATTTTTTGAATTAACTGCACCACATGATTTGATTTATTACTCAGTTGCTGAACATCGTAACCCACACTGATCATTTGCTCCGTTTGCTCGTCCCAGCGGCGGTTAAACCGTGGCTCAAGTGCTAAGCTTTTGACCGTTTCGGCCCCCGCGACCGTTTCGGTTAAAAATGATGTATTGGCGGCGGCATGTGTAAACTGCTGCTCAATGCCTCGATGCATTCTTGGGGTCAGCCACCAAGCCACCACCGCATACAACGGCATTGTCGCCATAAACAACAGGGTTAATAGCGGCGATAATATGCTCATTACCGCTAAAAAAATAAACATAAACAAAAAATCAACGGTCAAGGTAAACATCGTGCCGGTTAAAAATTCACGGATCGAGTCGAGCTCCCGCACCCGAGTGACAATGGCACCAACTTGGCGGGACTTAAAAAATAATAGCGGTAAACCCAGTAAATGCTCAACCATTTTAAGGCCAAGCGCAATATCAATTCGATTAGCGGTATGGGCATATTGATATTGTCGACAGCCGCGTAAAATCACCTCAAAAATACCGGTCACGACTAAGCCAAACACCAACACATCAAGGGTTGACCACGCTTGATGGACCAAGACCTTATCCATAACAACTTGAAAGAACAGCGGCGAAATAAGGGCTAAAAGTTGTAAAATAAAGGAAAAAACCAAGATCTCGCCGAGCAGTCTTTTATGGTTTAAAAATTCAGGAATAAACCAACTAATATCAAAACGGGCTTGTGCCTGACTCACTTTTAGCCAGCGACCATTCCAGGTTTGTTGCAGTTGTGCTAATGACCAAACTTGCGGTGTTTGCTCTGCGGGTGATTGCATTAATACACTGTCATCACTGGCTTTGGCGATAATAAAAGGCGCGCCTTGGTGGTCAAATATAATCGCAGGTAAGGTTAACCTAGCGATATTTTTATTGCGCGCCAGGTGAGACTTAATCTCAATGTCGTGCGCTTTAGCTAACTGCTTAATCGATTGCTTATAATTTGCCTGCTGCGCCATATTAATGATTGGTTTCTGTTTTTTTTCACCCCCGATTAGGGTCAGTACAAACTCAATCGCTAGCAGTGTTAACCGGTCGTTTATCGTCATAAATCTTATTTTCTGTCAATGTAAAGGGGAGTCATGAGCATCCATTCTATGATTTTGGTCGGCGATGCTAACATTGGATTTAGCCGCGGTCAACTATGGCTGTTACAAACTAAAACCCTCAATCTAAACCACCCAAAATATAGAGCTATCACTCTAATAACGCTACTATCACTGAGTTTACCAACCAGATCACATTTTTAACAATAAAATTAATTAGATGTTCTTTATTAATTCAAACCTAATATATGATGACCGAAGTGAGAACTCTTTCACTATAACAAACGATAAATAAGGGGTCTCTTATGTCAGAAAAATTTGTTCAAACCGTATCGAGCGTTAATTACAACAAAGGTGTTTTTTCATTATATTTTGTCGGTCAAGACCAACAAAATATGGCCAATGGCGTAATGGCAGAAAATGATAACGAGCTGCAACTAAAGCAAGCGATTCATATGCCAGCCTCTGGTTTTATGTACATGGTCAGCATGATCAAAAACATGCTTGATGATCCACGGATGGCAGCCGAATTCGACAAGCTGGTTGCCGCGGGTTTCTTACCAGCACCAGAAGCCGAGGCTGTAACGGTTAAGGAAACAGCACCAGTAACGGAAACCGCAACAAAAAAGCGTAAGTCTCGCAGCAAAAACAGCGACCAGCCGTAATATGTCGATCGCTATCTCGCCCCAGCACACGTCGTTAGATCCACAGCGGATCCAACACATCATCGGTGGCATCATGCTGCTAAGTCAGCATTCACCATTGCATCGCCGTTATGTGATTGCCGAGTGGTTGCAACGCATACAACCGTCGCTTGAACACAATCAATTTTGTTTTTATGAAGATGGTCAAGGCCGCCCTGTCGCATTTTGCAATTGGGCTTTTTTGTCGGCATCAATCCGCGATCAGTTACTCGACGGCGATCGTGAAATTAGCGCCAATGATTGGCAAAGTGGTCAGCATATTTTCATTCCAGAAATGATTGCCCCCTTTGGTCACGGCCGCGCGGTGGTCAACGATTTACGGCGGCGGATATTTTTACCCTGGCAGGGGCAAAAAGTCTGTACTGTGCGGGGCAAGGTAGATCAGCAATTTGATCGCTGTATTAGAAAAGTACAGTGGTTTACCATTTAATTTTCCTTCAATCAATGTAACCAAACACTCTATTTAGTCAGTATGAAACTCCAGTGACGGAACAGTTAAACCACCAAGGGATCACTTGGCACCACCATAAACCAAGTTATAGGGCATATAATGCTTGCTCAATGAAGTGATTGACATTATTGAAGCTCAAAAATGAGATTTCTTTATGGGACAATCTTTTTGGAGAAGTGTTGAATACTTCTTCACTGGTAATTATACCGCCGACGATAATGACAATACCATTGTCGCTATCGGTTTCGGTGGTGTCATCAACGCCTACGGTGGTGATGATCATATCACCGTAGGCTCCATCGGAGCTACAGTAAATACAGGCAGCGGTGATGACCAAGTCGTCGGTGGAGCGGCCTATTTACAAGTAAATGACTCCAGTGGTGATTTACAGGTTTATGGCGCAGCAGGTTATGCCGACATCAATAAAAGTGACAATGGCAATATGACTTTTGCCGGCGCAGCCGGTGGTGTCACTATGGATCACACTGGTGACAGTGGTGATTTAACCTATGGCGGCGCCGCGTTATATAACGGTTTAACCCGTCAGGGTTTAACCGGTAATGTCAGCTTTAGCGGTGCTGGCGGTTATAACAATATTAATCACCAAACCAACCAAGGTAACCTTAGTTTTGTCGGTATTGGCGGCGGTAATAATTTACAACGCAGTCACTTTAATCAGTATCAAGGCTCCACCGGCAATGTCGATTTTGCTGGTGCTGGTGCCGCCAATATTGTTAACTCGCAAGTTGAATCCGGTAATATCCATTTCAGCGGTGCCGGGGCCGCTAACCATATTGTTCGTCAAGGCAAGATCGGTGACATTGTTGTGGCCGGTGCGGGTGTATCCAATAACATTGAACGTATCCGCCAAGCGGGCGATCAGTACTCACAAACCCGTGGTAATATCAGTTTTTCTGGCATTGGTGGTGTTAATACCCTCTATTTGGACGTCGCCCATGGTGATATTCGTTTTAATGGTGCTGGGGCAGCAAATATCATCACCCGTAAAGGCCTCAATAACAACATACAAGATAAACCCGGTGTTAACTCTGCCAATGCTAATGACATCATCTTAAAAAGTGCGACACTTAATGGCGATTGGATTAACACCGCGATCAACGTTGACGCGGTGAAATCTGAGGTAGAAGAGAACACCTTTCTTTTTGTCACCCTCGAAGATGGATTCACCAAGATCAACAAGGTTACCCTGAGTAATGATCCGCAAACGGGTAAACTTACCTATCATGCTAGTAGCTGGAACACCCGAGCATCTGTTATCGACACGTTGGCAACAACGCGTATATCTCAGCAAGACGGCTTTACTCGTGTCGACTACGACGTTGCTTACACCTTGTCACAGCTCAAATTTGAACATCAACAAACTTTACAAGTATTCGCCACCGAGGCGCAACTACGCGAAAATGAATGGGTAACCTATTCTGATGGTGTTGCGGTTGAGGCTGCGGATGTCACGCTAAACGATGCAAAACTTGGTGGCGTGGCCATTAATGAAGACGGAGTAAAATTTGATATTGAGGGCATTAAATCAAATGTCAAAGACAATACCTTCATTTACGCCAGATTCTTCGGCAGTCATACCAAAATAGTCACGGTCGAGTTAGCTAATCATCCCGATAGCGGTGCGTTGCAATATAAAACCACTAGTTGGTATAAAGTTGGCGATCATACCGACAACATTGCTAATACCGATATCTCTGCCAACACTGGGTACAGCACCATGGGCGAAGGTGGCTATGTGCTTACTGACCTCAATTACAGTGTACATGCCATTCGCAGTAATGCCCTACAAGTGACGACACTGAGTAACAATCGCAACTCAGATCTTATTACGCCAACAAATATCGATAACCAAGAAAGTTCAGGTGACGTTCATTTCAACGGTGCTGGCGGTGGCAATGTTATTAAATCAAATGTTACCCGTGGTCATGTCTATTTTAATGGTGCGGGTATCGCCAATGTCATTGAACATAGCTCTGATTACGGTAATACCGTATTTAATGGTGTCGGCGCGGCCAATGTCATTGTTAAAAGTGGCCTAGAAGGTGATTTAACCTTTCGGGGTGCTGGCTTAGCCAACGTGCTGGTTCACCAAAGCCAGCAAGGTGAGATGGATGTTTATGCCGCTGGTGCTGTCAATGTCTTAGTCCGGATTGGTGATGGCGCTTATCTTGCTCATTTGCTGGCCTATGGCAATATCTCAGTGCAGCAAGGCAACGGTGATAGCCGAGTAGTGATGTTTGGTGGCTACAATACCCATACCCAAATCGGTAACGGCAATGCCAATTATGTGGCCGCCGGTGGTTTCAATATCATCACCCAAGTCGGTAATGGTAATGTCAATGGCGTCTTAGCGGGCGGTGCCAATGTATTAAGTAAAATTGGCAACGGTGATGTCAATGTCGCCATGTTAGGTGGCTTAAATGTCTTGACCCAAATTGGCGATGATAGCGAAAACTCTGATATGGTCGCTGTGACCTTGGGTGGCGCCAATGTTATCACCAAAAAAGGACGTGGTAATGTCACGGCGGTGATGGCCGGCGGTGCCAATGTATTAACTCAGGTGGGTCATGGTAATACCACCGGGGTAATGTTAGGGGGTTATAACATACTCACCAAAGTCGGTAACGGCACTACCACTGGGGTAATGTTTGGTATTGGCAATGTGTTAACCCATGTCGGTAACGGCCAAACCCTCGGGGTGATGGGCGCAATCGGTAATATCTTTACCAAGGTCGGCGACGGCACATCGATTGCGGCAATGGTTGGCGCAGCCAATATCTTCACTCACGTTGGTCAAGGTAATGCCTGGGCGCTGATGGGTGGCATTGGTAATCTCTTTACCAAAGTTGGTGATGGTAACGCCCTGGCGTTAATGGTGGCGGCCACGAATGTTTATACTCATGTCGGCGAAGGCGATTCTGTCGCGATTATGATTGCTGCGGGCAATATTGCTACCAAGGTTGGCAACGGAGATGCTATAGCCGCGATGGTGGGTAATGCCAACATTTATACCCAGATTGGCGATGGCAATACCTTTGCTGCGATGATTGGTGAAGCAAATATCCTCACCAAGGTCGGTGATCAACTCACAGCGGCCTTAATGATCGGTAAAGCCAATATATATACCCATGTCGGCGATGGCACCAGCATCGGTCTATTTGCCGGGACCTTGAATGTGATGACCAAAGTCGGTGATGGCACCACCATCGCCGCGATGTTTGGTCAGGCCAATATCATGACCCATGTCGGTGATGGCATCACCGGGGTGTTAGCTTTAGGTCGCGCGAATATAGTCACCAAAGTAGGTGATGACTTTATGGGCGTAGTCGCTGCTGCTGATTTGAATGTCGTCACCCATGTCGGTGATGGCACTACAGCTGCCCTACTCTTAGGCAAAGGCAACATCTTAACCAAGGTGGGTGAAGGCACCACCGTTGGTCTGCTTATTTCCGAATACGGCAATATTATGACCCACGTTGACGATGGCACCACTATCGGTTTTGCCAAGGGTAAAGCCAATATCATTACCAAAGTTGGCGATGGTTTAGGGATCAATGTAGCTTGGGGTGAAGCCAATATCCTGACTCATGTTGGTGATGGTGACCGCTACAATTTTGCCAAGGGTAAAGCCAATATCATCACTAAAGTCGGTGACGGCCGTAATGTGGTCTTAGCCAAAGGTGATGCCAATATTGTCACTCAGGTCGGTGAGGGTGACAGCTTTAATGCCCTGTGGGGTAAAGCCAATATCGTCACCAAGGTCGGTGATGGTATCCAGGTGACTGCTGCCAAGGCTGATGCCAATATCGTCACCACTGTCGGTGATGGTTTATCAGTGACTGCTACCCATGGCGATCTCAATATCAATACTAAAGTCGGAGACGGGGTTAGCGTCAACGTTGCTTGGGGCAAACTCAATGTCACCACTAAAGTCGGTGATGGTCTCAATGTTGCCGTGATGAAAGGCAAAGCCAATGTTAATGTTCATGTTGGCGATGGCCTAGGTATTAACGCCTCTTATGCGCAAAATAACATAGCGATTAAAATCGGTAACGGCGATTTCTATTCTTTAGCGGTTGCCACCAGTAATACCAAGAGCGATAAGTTGTCTTCATTGTTTGATACCATTAAGCAAACTGTGTTGGGTGTTGGTGGTAGTCAGGCAATTAATTATCTGGTGCAAGGCGATGAGGGTAATACCTCGGGCTCTCAGGCTAGTCGTGGCGCGATTAACTTAACCGAGATCAGCTCGATTGATGGCTTTAATGTTGATCAAATTGATCAGATAGACAGTGATTTAGTCGCTGACTTAGATGGCAGCGTGACGAGCACTGAGGCACCTGACACTGAACAACTCAACAGCGATCTGGCTATTGATGACAATGCTGAGCAACAAAAAGCACAATTATCACAAGATATAACAGCGCAAGCGAGTCAAAACCCTAACCTGATTATCAACGGCGACTTTGAACAAGGCGATACCGGTTGGTCATCAACTCATGGTGTTGAAGCTGATTTTTCTGCGGACGCCTATGGCCTGACAACCGAAAATCATGGCAATATAGTCAGTGAGTTGGCGACCTCGCGTAATACCTCGATTTACCAGCAACTCGATAATCTGTCCGCAGGCGAAACCCTTGAGCTGAGCTTTGATTTTGCCCGTCGTGCT
>SPKZ01016490.1_pt1 | contig 12876 bp, 3 predicted proteins | sample 2456571 | NCBI WGS metagenome assembly SPKZ01 (sample SAMN11192286, study PRJNA482655) | marine metagenome | biome: ENVO:00000447; feature: ENVO:00000244|ENVO:00000211|ENVO:00000569|ENVO:00002023; material: ENVO:00002151; isolation source: ocean water from marine abyssalpelagic zone ...
AAAGTCAGAATGAATATGGCAAAGTACGACAGAAAATGAGAAATGGCTATAAATGTTGTTTTATCTCAGTAAATGTTAAATCACCGAGAATTGCTGAAAATCAACTCTAACAATAGTATTTTTCATAAATATACTCCATTATTTAGCAGAACGACTTAAGTAGCTTGCCGCTGTGGGAGATATTGGGGAGTCCAATTATCTAGGATGACTAAATTTAGCTGAGCAGGTCAGCCTATTTAATTGGAAACAAGTTGAATCTAATACAGAAAATAGTCAAAACGGTGCGAACAGGACAAAAATGCTTTGGTTCTGAAAGGGTCGTTCGGCTAAATTAATTCCAGTTCAAATTTTGAGCGAAATTTACAAGGACTTATGCTCTAAGTTACTAGGCAAAGGCTGCCACCACCTTCCTAGCTCCAGATCCTGGAGTCCAATTATTTACCGCATGAGTCCAAGTTAAATTATTTTGAATCATGAAATCTCCTGGCTCCAATTTACGGGTAACGGAACACTTAAAAAGCTGATCAAATCTACTACCAAAACTTCTAATACTGCGATCACTTGATTCGTCCAGCGTTTTAATATTTATATTATCGGGTGGGAGTTTTAATAAATTATGCTTTCTTAGAAAACAATCAAACTCTTTGCCAGAATCATCGTCAATAGACCCTATCGTATCCCAAAAGGCATATACTTCTCGGTTTAATACTTTAGAGTAGGTCTTTTGGGGTTTTGCCAATACACTGAATAAGGTGAAATCAGAGCCCAAGGGTGATTGCTCCAATATTTCATCGTCTTCTTTCAATGTATCTTCAGGCATGCTGAGCCGAGCCAACATCTTTATCTTGCGTATTTCGCCTGGAGTTAAAGGCCTTTCAGCTTTCCCTCTTTTTACCTTCTCTCGCAATAAATGCCAAATTTCGCAAGAAGGATCAACATTCATAAGTATTGTCTCTCCACCATCGGTGCTATTTTCATAACAGTAAAAAGACGCTAACTGCATATTTGTAAAACTACTGCCTTCAGAATGAGGAGCTACAAATTGATAATCGTCGCGCTTATTGACACTCATGTAATATCTCCCGATATTCTCACGATGTCCTAAACTTGCTGCATAGGCAGCCTGAATTTCTAGCGTTTCACTTAAACCAAACTTTCCAGCAACAGACGACATTAAACTATCTGCCTCGTCTGGCGCTAAATTTTTCATTAATACAACTTGATCTTTTTTAAGAGAATCAATAATAAGTGCTACATCGGCATCAATATTACTAGAATTAATAGTAACGAGCCGATTTTGATCTTCAGGAAGACAGCTCCCTGAATCAATCGAATCATTTCTATTTGGTAAATCTGGCATATTTAATTATCCTTTTTTAATACTAGAAAGTGTAGTCGTTAAAAACTAACACTTTCTATTTTTCATACTCAAAACATCTTACGTTTTTTGAACGTTATAGTTAAATTAACAACCTCACACAGCTGTTTTAAATTCATTATTTACATGATGAGTACGTATTGCGCCGTCAAGTAAATTAAGTTGAATATTCGCCATATCTGCGTAGCGTGGATCATGAGTCACCATACAGATAGTCGTTCCATTTCTGTTAAGTTCTCCCAACACCTCCATTATTTTATCCCCACTTTTAGAATCAAGATTACCTGTCGGCTCATCCACTAATAAAATTGCAGGATCGGCGACTAACGCACGAGCAATGGCTATTCTTTGTTGCTGACCACCAGAAAGTTGATTGGGTTTATGACTTGTTCTATGTGTCATGTCGACCATTTCTAAACATTCATTGACTCGTTTTTTAATTTTATCATCACTGATTGTTTCACGGCTGTAACGTAATGGTAGAGCAACATTATCAAATACTGATAATTCATCAATAAGATTAAATGACTGGAAAATAAAACCAATTTTTGTATTTCTTATTTCTGCCGCTTCTTCTATTGAAAGGTGAGTGACATCCTTCCCCTCAATAAAATATTCACCACTCGTAGCGGTATCTAATAAACCTAAAATGGATAATAAGGTTGATTTCCCACAACCTGAAGGACCGGAAATGGAAACATAATCACCCGTTTCAATGGTTAAATCGATAGCTTGCAACGCATGAGTTTCAAGCTCTTCTATTTCAAAGACTTTAGCGATATTTCTCATTTTAATTTTTATAGTTTTACTTGCGGTATTACTCATTGTATCACTTCCTTTTTAAACTTTTTTCGTTGCCAAATAAATTAACAGTCAAATTTACGACTCATAATCCAGGCTATTCACAGTAATATTCTAACTACTATAAATTACGTATAACGGGTTGATTTAATATCTTTTTTAAAGGCCAACAAACGGAAAATATACATAAGGAAGCTAAACCTAAAATGGTCGCTATTGCTTCATATACTCCGCCAGTATTTAACACCTTGACCAGATACTCAAAATTTGAAAAATAAACGATGAACAATATTAAAATACCAATCAACAATCCTAGTAAGAATGTCGATAAATTTTCCTTTAAAACCATCGCTATTATATTTTTTCTTCCGGCACCTATCGCTAATCTTGTACCAAATTCCAATTTCCTCATGTTTACGCCATAACTTATAACGCCATACATTCCTAAAGCGGTAAGAAGAACAGTTATTATTGTAAGCAACGAAGTTACATAGACTGTAATCCTATGATTGAACAACAACTGATCCTTTTGATTATTCAAGGAATGATATCCAAATAAAATGAAATCTTTTGAAACATTGCGGATTGCTGTAACTATTTCTTTGCGAGTAATGACTATATTGTTTTTCGATTTCACTATTAAATGTTGGTAAGGATCAATACCAGGAAAGTATAACCGCATTGGAGTTTCAATTTTTCCAGGTAAAGTTATCCCTTTAACGATACCAACTATTGGATACTCTTCTTCCCCAAACGTAAGCCGCATGCCTATAACTTGCCCATTGCTGCTAATTTTATTAGCTAAGATCTCGTTCACTACGATAGCTTTTCTCTTACTTTCAACATCAATCTTAGTAAAAGAATCACCACTCAACATTTGTTGGTTAGTCATTGTAAAATATTCTTGACCAATAGTTTTTGAGCGAATTACATTATCAAATACAATATTACCTCCTGATGAAACTACAGACATTATACCAGGCTTAATACGTGAAAAGCCCTTATATGCTGAAAAGGGAGACGTTGATATAGTGACGTTTTCAACGTTTGACTTGTTAAGTACTTCTTGTTTTATATCTTTAAGTACCTGTTCAATATGTTCATCAGATAATGTATTAGTTGACGATCGAACCAGTTCAATACTATATAAATTGTTAACTGATATAGCCGAAGATATATTAATTACCTCTGTTGCTGTACTGAATAATTTTACATTAATAAAAATCAACCCAAAAGCTACCGATACCTGACTAATGATAAGCAATTGACGTTTTCTGGGAGAAACCTGTGCCCCTGTGCCTTTACCACTGCTAGAAATAGCTTTATATAGTGCTTTAAAATTAACAAATTTTCTTCCAATGGTTGCAAATATAAAAGCCAAAATTACAACAACACAAACAGCAAAAAGTAAGGTAAATGAATTAATATACAGTTCAGACACTCTCATCAAAAAGTTAGAAAAGTGTTGTCTCATCAAACTTAAGCCTAACTGTGTAACAAGCAAAGCAATCACTGAAGCCATCGTAATCAGTACCAACATTTCTACAAAAAGATTTTTAAATAATTGTTTTTGATTCGCTCCTACCACAGCATGAATTGCCCATTGCTTTTGTTTATCTATAATTCTGGACATATATAAATTGGCAATATTAGTAACACATATAACGGTTAAGCCAATGACACCTATAATTAGAAGACTAATAACTTCACTCAGATCTCCCATCATTGCTTGTCTTAACGATTTGAGCTCCGTTGACACAGTCATACCATTCCAAAACTTGTGACCACTTTCAACGGCGTTTTGCCACGGGCCACTCATTATTACTGATAATTCTTGTTCAGCCTCTAAACTCGATAGTTTGTTTGGCAATTTCGCCAAAGCTATAAATTGTACGGTAAGATCAAACATACCATTTCTTGATTCTTCTGGTACAGAATTATAATCCAATGGAAGCCAGACATCAGTGTAACTTTGGGACATTGAAAATGTTGGTTCATTAAAGGAGCGACCTAAAACACCAATAACTTTAAAACTAACGCCCTTAATATGTAGTTTAATACTAGAAAAATCTTGATTGCTGTTGAACTTACTTTGCCAAAAATCATAACTTAAAACAGCAACGGGCATATAACTATTTAACCCTTCTTCTTCATCCAAAAACCGGCCTTGTTGAATTGGCAAACTAAGTAATGACGAAAATTCAGGCGTTACATAAGCAGCATTTATTTTTTGATGTAAATCATCTGATTCTAAAATGACGCTCTCATGGGTTATTAAGGTAAAATCATTGAGTTGCTTTGGTGCTTTATATAGGTCGGTAATCGACTTATAGCTATAGTATTTACCAAACAATGTACCATCACTTTTACTTATAACTGGCTCTACTATAAATATTCGTTCTTGATCTGGGTAGGTAAGCGGCTTTACAAATACAACATAAGCTAACGTTGATATACAGAGTAAAATGCCGATGGTAATACCAAGTGTGCTCGAAACACTTAGGGTAAAACCAGGACTTTTAATCAAGCTTTGATATGAACTCTTGATTAAATATATAAATTTATTCATTTTATTTCCTTTCATAATAACTAAAACTATTGCACCTACGAATCAATCTTTAACATTATTCTTTATTATATCTACAATTTCCCCTAAGCATGGCTCTTCCATCATTTTATCATGCGTGCCATTAACTATTGTAAAATTGAGCGAATCTCCCGTTTTATGTGTGTCATTAAATGACATTTTTTCATTATCGTTATTTATACCCGGAGCTATCAAATTTATCAGTTGAATGGAACTTAAGTCTAAACTATCTCTCTTGGCGCTATAATAATCATACAGGGCAAATATAAAACAAACAGTAGAGTCATGATTATCATACAGGCTTTCTACCGGATGTAATAATTGAGCTAACTTATTGACTAAAAAATTGAAATCATGATTATTTTCTATTAACTCTTTCATTTTTTGAATTAATTGAAACTCTTCAGGAACCAAATAGTAAACTATTAACATAATACATTCACCCATTGACTTTTGGACGCCATTGAAGTGTTTAGTAGGGTCAAATAAAAATAGATTTTTTACTTTAAATCCCTGTTTCGTTAATAGTTCAGCGATATAACAAGCAACTTCCCCCCCGCTTGACCATCCTGCAATATTATAAGTTCCTCCACTTTGAATTAACTGAATTTCCGATACATAAAGTTGCGCTAACTCCTTTAATGATTTGAATCTAACTTCTCTATTTGAATAAACGAATGATTCTACCCCCAAAATATGAAACTTTTCATCAAGATCAGCCGCAAATTTTTGATAGCAATCAACCCTTCCACCACCAGGATGTATAACAAATAGCTTTTCTTTATCTTCTGCTTTATTCAAATCTACTAAAATACTTTTTGATTTATTAAGCGAATTTCCAACAACGATTGCCATTTCTTTGATTGTGGAAGATTCGTATATATTCGTTATTTTAATATTTTCAAATCCTAAGAGGCTTAGCTCTCTAATTAATGAAATTATTAATAGTGAATTCCCACCGATATAAAAAAAATCGTCATTTGCGCTTATATTTTCAATATCAAGTTTCAAAAGCTTTGACCAAATTTCGACTAAGATTTTTTCTTCCTGTGTTTCTGGTGCTATATACCCCTCTAGCATATGACTTTTATTTGGCGCTGGTAATGCATTTTTATCAACTTTTCCATTAGGTGACAGTGGAATTTGATCTACAATGACAAAACCAGAAGGTACCATATAATTCGGAAGTTGTGCTCTTAAATGGTCTTTACAAACCGAAATCATCTCTTGTTGATCTAATACCACTCCATTTTGATGATCGGGCACAAGATAAGCGACTAAACTTTTCAGCCCAGCTCCATCCTCCCTTGCCAACACAACAGAGGCGGCTATACCTTCACACTGAGATAATTGAAACTCTATTTCACCCAGTTCAATTCGAAACCCCCGTATTTTTACTTGCTCATCAACTCGACCAATAAACTCTATATTTCCATCTGGTAGCCTACGCACTAAATCACCAGTTTTGTATAATCGCTCATTAATCTCATTTTTAACCGGACGTTGAATAAAACGCTCTTGTGTCAATTGAGGTTGATTCAAATAACCTCGCGCAAGACCAGCACCGCCAATATAAAGTTCACCAATAGTCCCCGCTGGCAACAATTGCCCTGTTTGGTTTAACACATGCAATTGTACATTGATTATTGGCTGACCAATTATCAGTTTGCTATCAGCGTTGATTGCCCCGACACTAACACAAACACTAGATTCGGTTGGACCATACGCATTATACATGTTATATCGTTCAGCCCATTTCTGCGCTAAAGACTCATCACAAGAATCACCTCCGATAATTAAACAATCGAATTTGTATTCATCACTCAATTCCAGGTGATTTAATAATGCTGGCGGGAGTAAAACATGCGAAATAGCATGACTTATTAGGTTATTTTGCAGTTTTTCAGGCGATAACCTGTCTTCATTACTACAAATATATAACGCAGCTCCATTAAACAGAGCCATAGTCCATTCCCATACACCAGCATCAAAACTTAGTGAGGAAAAATTCAATACACGACTATTTTCAGAGACTTTAAAAATCCTTTGATGTCCCTGAACCATATTGACCACACCAGAATGCTCAATCATGACGCCTTTGGGCTCCCCCGTACTGCCAGAGGTATAAATGACATATGCAAGGTGATCAGAATGCAAATTCAGCTGATGCGGGAATATATTACCAATGGCCTGCCTACCGAGCACCTTCATAACTATTTCATCATCTAAACAGACAGCGCATTGTTCGCTGATAGACAATTGCTCTCGTAAATGAGTTTGAGTTATAACAGTATCAAGCTTTGCATCCGCTAACATATAGGCCAAACGAGCTTTTGGATAGCTTGAATCGAGTGGCACATAGGCACCACCTGCTTTTAAAATCCCCAATATTCCTATCATCATATCTAACGAACGTTCAACACAAATGCCAACCAGAGTATCTGGTTTTACCTGTCGTTGAGTAATCAGGTAATGCGCTAGCTGATTAGACGCTTCATTGAGCTCTTGATAGGTTATTTGCTTATCTTCAAACACTACGGCTATATTATTCGGGTTACTCGCTGTTTGCTCTTCAAACAATTCATGGATGAGTTTATCTTGCGGATAATCCACTTGCGTATTATTTAGTTCATGCGTTAGATAATGTATTTCTTGCGCTGAAAACATGGGTAAATCACATAACTTCGCTGTTGGCGCTGCTAACATTCCTGCGAGTAAACGATTTAAATGCTCACTTAAAGTTTCAATATATGCTTGGCTAAAGAGCGAAACGTCGTAAACCCACGAAAAATAAATCCCATTATCAGTTACCTGAGCACTAATATTTAAATCAAATTTAGCAACAACTGATGAACCCTCAACAGGCGTAAAACTAACGCCCGGAATTGTCAGCTCGCTTTGCTCATTTGTGTTCATATTGAACGTTATTTGAAAAAGCGGTGCATGCTGCAGGCTACGCGGTACGTTACAATGCTCAACTAATTGCTCAAACGGAATATCCTGATGCGCTTGGGCATCAACATTGATCTCTCTTACATGGGCAAAATAATCGGTTAATTGCTTATGGTTAGTATCCACTCTTAACACGAGGGTATTAACAAAAAATCCAATTAACGGCTCAAGTTCGGCTTGCATTCTATTTGCTACCGGTGTGCCAATTACAATATCTTGACTGTTACTGTGTTGTGATAATACCAGCGACAACGCTGCGTGTAATATCATAAAAGGCGTCAATTGATGCTCATTTGCTACCTGCTTTAATTGTTGTGCTAAGTGATTATCCAGTTGACTAGTCACCACAGCACCTTGATGGGATTTAATCTCCGGTCTTGTATAATTCAAGGGTAAACCATGCACCACAGGCACTTCTGCCAACTGTTTTGACCAATAACTTAATTGCGCTTCTAAGACCTCCTCAACAAGATATTCTCTTTGCCATTGCGCATAATCTGCATACTGGATCAACAAAGGGGGTAATGGATCTGCCTCACCTTGCAAAATAGCTTGATATTGGAGAACAAACTCTTTCAATAAAACCCCCATTGACCAACCATCTGAGGCGATATGATGCATATTAATCAGCAACATATCTTTAACAGGGTGTTCTTCCGTACCAAGGTGAACGTAAGACACTCTCACCATTAAGTCCTGACTCAGATCAAAGACTTTAAGACTATCTTCGATCACCAAATCATTCACTTCTCTAAGTTGCACCTTTTCGTCCAAATGCGTTAAATCATAACGGGTTATTCGAAAGTCAAACTGAGCCTGAATAACTTGCAAGGGAATATCATCTGTAGCTTTAAAAACGGTTCTAAGCGATTCATGACGTTGAATAATACGCTTTATCGCTTGCTCTGCTACATCGACATCAAAATCACCGTCAATATTCAAAGCAGCGGGCATATTATACTCAACACTGCCCTCTTGCAATTGGTCGATAAACCATAGTCTTTGCTGGGCAAACGAGCTAATAATCGGCTCGTCAGACTGACGACTGACCGTTGTGATCATTTTTCTTAATGATGCGTTTAATTTACCCTCTATTTGTAGCGCTAGTGTTTGAATACAGGGTGATTCAAAAATCACTTTGATGGCGAGTTCTTTTTGCAACTGAGTACGAATTTCCGACACTAAACGAACGGCAAGTAATGAGTGCCCACCTAGTGCAAAGAAATTGGTCGTCACACTAATCGTATCAGCATCAAGCTTCAGTAGTTTTGCCCAAATTTTTACTAAAGTTTTTTCAGTATCATTTTCAGGCGCAATATATTCACCTTGGTTATTACTGTTATCTGGTGCCGGTAACGCTTTTTTATCAACTTTGCCATTCGGTGTCAGCACAAACTGCTCTAAGATGACAAATGCAGAAGGCAACATAAAATCAGGCAGTGTTGTTTGCAAATGATCTCGAAGCGAATTTATAAAGGTTACTTCATCCAATACTTCTGTCTCTTTGGCGACAACATAAGCAACCAGACGTTTTTCTCCAGGCTCATCTTCTCGAACTAGCACCAAACTTGCGGTAACATTTTCATTTTGAGATAACTGATTTTCAATCTCACCCAGCTCTATCCTAAAGCCCCTGATTTTAACCTGATCGTCTATCCGACCTAAAAACTCCAAACTACCATCAGGTAAATACCGCACTAAATCACCGGTTTTATACAAACGATCATTAGGATTGTCACTGAAAGGGTCACGCAAAAAACGTTCCTTGGTCAGTTCAGGGCGATTTAAATAACCTTGCGCCAGACATTCACCGCCGATATAGAGTTCCCCTATACAACCTGTCGGTACAAGCGACTTTCTATTATCCAAAACATACATTGTCGTATTGGCGATGGGTTTTCCGATAGGCAACGATGTACTATCAACATAACTGTTTAGATATGCGGTGGTCGCAACATGTGATTCAGATGGACCATAGTGATTCCATAATTGACAATCAGAGTGCCGCTGCAAAAAGTCACGTATTGCTGGCGTCATACTGATGGCCTCACCAGCAACGAAAACCTGCTTCAAATCTGGTAATAGTAAATTATCTCGCTGTATTTGTTCTGAGATAAACATTAAAACGGTCGGTGGCAAATAAAGTCGTTCGATTGATTTCCTTTTTAATATGTCCGGTAATAAATTAAGATTATCCTTTTCACTTTGACTAATAAGAAACAAACTACTACCTGTTTTCCAGCAGGTTGCCAATTCATGAATTGAGATATCAAATGAAATTGATGCAAACTGTAACGTTCTTAGCGGGGCAGCTATACCATCATTTTCAGCACATGAATGCACTAAGTTAACGACTGTACGATGTGATTGAAGCACTCCGTTTGGCTGTCCCGTGGAGCCAGAGGTATAAATTGCATAAGCTAAATGACTTGAATTCAATTGCAGCTTTTGTTTGGATATATTTTCTGTTAACTGACTTGAAACAATTCCACTATCACTCACTCCAAAATTATAGGTATCCAAACACACTAATTGATGCCTTTCCATAGGCAGTTGTTCAAGCAAAGAGGTTTGAGTCAGAACGAGTTTAATCTCTGAGTCTTCCAATAAGTATTTGATGCGTGCCTGCGGGTAATTCGAATCAATGGGTAAGTAAGCACCACCGGCTTTCAGAATAGCTAATATACCAATAACCATTTCCAGTGAACGCTCAACACAAATACCTACCAAGGTTTCAGTTTTAACTCCTTGCTCTCTAATATAATGAGCTAACTGGTTTGACGCTACATTAAGCTCTTGATAAGTCATTTGCTTATCTTCAAACACTACCGCAAGATTATCCGGATTGATTGCCGCTTGTTCTTCGAACAACTCATGGATAAGCTTATCTCGTGGATAATCTAAATGTGTATCATTTAATTCATTCGCCAAATAGTGTGTTTCCTGCGCTGAAAGCATAGGTAAATCACATAACTTAGATGTTGACGTAGTTAACATTCCTCTGAGTAAACGATTTAAATGCTCACTTAAGGTTTCAATATACACTTGGCTAAAGAGTGATGTGTCGTAAATCCACGATAAATAAATTCCATTTTCTGTTACCTGAGCATTGATATGTAAATCAAACTTAGCAACAACACCAGGGCTCTCTACAGGAGTAAAACTAACGCCAGGAATAGTAAGATCGTTTTGCTCACTCGTGTTCATACTGAACAGGATTTGAAAAAGTGGTGTATGTTGCAAGCTACGTGGAATCTTGCAATGCTCCACCAATTGCTCAAAAGGAATATCTTGATGCCCTTGGGCATCAAGGTTAATTTTCCTGATATGGGCAAAGTAATCGGTTAAATTCTCATGATCGGTATCCGCCCTTAACATCAGGGTATTAACGAAAAATCCAATTAACGGCTCAATTTCGGCTTGCATTCTATTCGCTAGCGGCGTGCCAATCACAATATCCTGACTATTACTGTGTCGTGATAATACCAGCGATAAGGCTGCATGTAATAGCATAAACGGCGTCATTTGATACTCGTTTGCTAGCTGCTTTAAACGCTGTGCTGAGTCATTTTCCAGTTGACTGGTTACCACCGCACCTTGATGGGTTTGCACCTCAGGTCGTGGATAATTCAACGGTAGATCATGTACCGTAGGGACGTCTGCCAACTGCGTCACCCAATAGTTTAATTGTGTTTCTAAGACTTCACCCTCCAGATATTCTCTTTGCCAATGCGCATAATCTGCATATTGGATTGTTAACGGGGGTAATGGATCAGCCTCATCTTGCACAATTGCTTGATACTGGATAACAAACTCTTTCAGTAAAATTCCCATTGACCAACCATCAGAGGCAATATGATGCATATTAAACAACAACATATCCTGAACAGAATTTTCTTCTGTACCAAGCTGAATATGAGCCACTCTCACCATTAAGTCCTGACTCAGATCAAAGGATTTCAAGCGATCTTCGGTCACTAAAGCGTTCACTTCCCTTCGTTGCAACTTGTCATCCAGGGACGTTAAATTATGACGGGTCAGTTTAAAGTCAAACTGAGCCTGAATAACTTGCAGGGTGTTTTCACCTTTACTGTCAAAGACAGTTCTAAGTGATTCATGACGTTGAATAATACGCCTTATAGCTTGCTCGGCAGCATTAACATCAAAATCACCGTCAATTTTCAAAGCAGCGGCCATATTATATTCTGCACTACCTCCTTGCAGTTGATCGATAAACCATAGTCTTTGCTGGGCAAACGAGCTAATAATCGGCTCACCCGTTTGACGTATAACTCGGGTAACCGTTTTTCTCAATGGTGCGTTAAATCCCCCTTCAATTTGCAATGCTAATGTTTGAATAGTGGGTGATTCAAAAATCACTTTAACGGTGAGTTCTTGTTGCAACTGAGTGCGAATTTCCGACACCAAACGAATGGAAAGTAATGAGTGCCCACCTAGTGCAAAGAAATCAGCCGTCACACTGATAATATCGGCATCAAGCTTAAGCAACTTTGCCCAAATTTCTACTAACGTTTTTTCAGTATCATTGTCAGGCGCAACATATTCACTTTCGTTATTACTGCCATCTGGTGCTGGTAACGCTTTTTTATCAACCTTACCGTTCGGTGTCAGAGGAAACTGATCTAAAGTAACAAACGCAGAAGGCAACATATAATCAGGCAGTGTTTTTTCTAAACACTCACGAAGCGAATCAATGAATACTGCTTCATCCTGTACTTCCGTCTTTTTGGGAACAACATAAGCGACAAGGCGTTTTTCTCCTGGCTCATCTTCTCGCACTATCACCACACTTGCAGCAACGTCATTATTTTGTAATAACTGATGTTGAATTTCACCCAACTCTATCCTAAAGCCCCGAATTTTAACCTGGTCGTCTATCCGGCCGATGAATTCAATATTACCGTCAGGCAGATAACGTACTAAATCTCCTGTTTTATACAAGCGGTCATCTCGGTTATCACTAAAAGGGGAATCACTAAAAGGATTTTTAATAAATCGTTCTTTCGTTAATTCTGGCTGATTTAAATAACCGCGCGCTAATCCAGCACCACCTATGTACAATTCTCCTATGCTACCTTTAGGAATTATTTCCTGATCAGATCCCAGCACATAAGCCGTTGTGTTACTGATTGGTCGC
>SPKZ01023330.1_pt1 | contig 12874 bp, 8 predicted proteins | sample 2456571 | NCBI WGS metagenome assembly SPKZ01 (sample SAMN11192286, study PRJNA482655) | marine metagenome | biome: ENVO:00000447; feature: ENVO:00000244|ENVO:00000211|ENVO:00000569|ENVO:00002023; material: ENVO:00002151; isolation source: ocean water from marine abyssalpelagic zone ...
GGTCCCGACGCAAACTACGTAAACGCCATTGACTATCGGATCGATGAGACCGCCCGCAGCGCGTTTGCCCGGTCCTTGGCGCGATATCTGCCGGAAATTACCGAGGCACACCTCACGCCAGACTACGTGGGGATCCGTCCGAAGCTCCAAGGGCCGGACGACGAATTTCGAGACTTCGTGATTCGCGAAGAGTCAAAACAGGGCGCCCCAGGGTTCGTCAACCTGCTCGGGATCGAATCGCCAGGATTGACTGCAAGTCCGAGCATCGCCCAACGCGTAACTCAGTTGGTGGTATCTGGCGCGGTCTGAACACCCGGAAGCGTCAACACGGCGGGCCGCGCAACCACCCCTCGTACGCGAGCTGGCCTGTAGTGAAGACGAATTATTCAGCAGATCCTAGAATCAGCGCGGGCGCCCTGACGGAATCGACCCGCGGGCTGGCAACGCCTGGAAATCAGGCTGATTCCGGCGGTATTGCGGCGCAAAATGGGTTCCCCTCGCCCGCCGGAGGTTCTAAAGCATTTACAGAGCTCGTGAGGGGCGCACCACTCGCGGAGATCCTGTGTTCATAGCCAAACCTGTTGTCAAACCGCCGACGCCCCCAGCAGAAACTCTTCGCGATGCGCGCATATTGGCCGCAGAGCTGCCGCAACGCTGGCCCCCGATCGCAGCCGCCAAAACCCAGCCTGGCCAACACGATCGCCGATGCCCCAACACTCCTCCGAGCTCAGAAGACTGACCGCTGAACTCGCCTCAACATCCCGAAAGCTTTCCCAACGATGAGCACCGAAACTGAATTAGCTGGCGCCACCGGCACCAGTAACCGCTCTTCCCGACGCGTCTCCCGGCGCTTAAAACTGGCGGCTAGCGCTCTGATCACCGGCGCTATCCTCGGTATCACCTCCGCCGCCTCGGCCTCCCCAGTTTTCGAACTCTTTGGCGACACTCTCGGTTCCGGTGGGCTCAACCCGCGATTCAATTCACCCGGCCCCGCGTCGACCTACTTCAACCCTTCCCTGCTGCCCCTAGAGCACGGCGCCGAAGGTGCTTTCGGTCTGTTGATCATGAAGCAGTCCATCGGTATTGAACTCGGCGCCCGAGTTCAGGCCAACGACGTACCCGTAGAAAAACGCAGCGCGGCCCCCGGACCGCTCGACGAAGTACGGTACCAAGACGCGGGCGGCTTCGGCTACTTCGGCACCATGCCGACGACGTACATCGTCGATGGTTGTGACCCCAAGGGCACCGCAACTCCAACCGGGGTCGAAGAGTGCTCTCGCGGCCGTGAACCAGGCGGTCCCCGCCAAAGCAACGGCAGCGGCGAGGCGACCTGGATATATACCCCCATCGGCTTGGTCCAGCCCCTCATCGATCAGTATCTGGTGTTCGGCTTCTATGGCATCATGGGCATGGCAAAGTATCGCCTCCACGCATTCCATGTAGACGAGATGGAGCAATTTTTTACCAACAGCCTGCATCCGGAAATGTACTCGGACCGCATGACCGCCCAGGCCATCTCCTTTGGCTTCGGCAGCCAACTCGCGGACTGGGTATCCGTCGGCATCAGCTTCAGCCTGAACATCAACACGGTGGCCCACGGCAACGCTTTTATTTTTGACGCCGAGGACCAGAACGGCTCGCTTCGTCTATCGACAGACGCCAAAACCGAGACGGGAATGAAACCCCATTTCGGCATCACCTTCCTGCCATCCGAAGATTTCATGCTCACGGCCACGGTACAGACGGAAACCTCTTTCCAGCTGACCACCCACATCGGCAACGACCTGCCTGACGGCGAGCACCAAGAGGCAGAACGCTTCAACGTTCACGATTTTATGCCCAACCAGGTGAGCTTCGGCGGCAGCTACACCATCCCCTTCGAGGACAGTGATGGCGCTGTGAACATCACCGCCGGTGCGACCCGCAACCAGTGGACCGACTACATTGATCGACAGGGCGTTAACCCGACCGGCACCTACGCGTGGAGAAACACGTGGAATGTGAGTGCTGGCCTCCGCTACATCGTCGGAGACACCACTGTCTTCAGCGATATCCGCTACGTGCCCACGCCCGTTCCCCTGCAAACTGGCCGGACCAACTACGTCGACAACGACCGCACGGACGTGGTCGGCGGTCTCACACAACTCTTCGAAGCCGGCGGCCTGCTGCTGCGCGTCGGCGCCAACTTGCGAGGCTACATTCTTCACAGGCGGGCTCAAGACAAACTCCCCCCGGATACCAAAGCACTCAACGATGTCGACGAGGAACTGGTATTCGATGAGTTCCCCGACGGTGCCATCGACAAGGCCCGAGGCGACGAATACGAGCGCTCGGACGGACTGCAAACGAACAACCCGGGCTGGCCGGGATTCGCCAGCAGCGGGGCACTGGTCGGCGGTGGCCTATCGCTCGCCATTCTGTACTAACAGGCCCGCAGAATCCGGCGCGGGCCGCACGGACCCGCACAGCCATTCCTTAGCCTATGGTCCCACCAGGCCGACCGAGCTACGATTCCGTGATGGAGAGCCCCTGCATCCGAAATTGCTGCCTGCGCGACGATGACATTTGCATGGGTTGCTACCGTAGCCTCGACGAAATCAAGGGGTGGTCTGCGGCCAGCGAGGCTTTGAAGCACGAGTATTGCCGCAAAGCCGAAGCCCGTCGCGAACTCGCAGTTCGTTCCGGAACAGCGCCCCCCGTACTACGCCGCTAGTGTGCGAATCTGGCACAGCTCTAAACGACGTGCTGTCAGGAAACGCTCGGTGGAGTAACGCAGCCCAAGGGCTTTCCTGTTAGTCGGGTTGATCGGACCGGATAACGACAACGACGTCGAGTCAGCGGTGAACGGCGGCGCCCAAGAGCCGTTGGTTGCCGCCGTCCTCCACCAAGTGGTGGAACTAACCCACGCGCTCGAAGACCGCCGTCTGGGCCTGCTCGCCGAGTTCCCGAAGACAGAGCTCCTAAGCGTCAACGCGTTGATCGAACTGCTCACCGATGTCGGCGTAGAGGACAGCGACGAAGGACTCAGCGACGGTATAGTTTGGCTCGGCGAAAACCAAGCCATCGTATACGCGAACCGCACCGCCATATCTTTGCTCGGCTATCGAAACCCGGGCGAAATCGTCCAGGAATCTGCCCGCAAACTATTGGGTCCGGTACTACATCTCGACACCAACGAACCGCAAGAGCTAACCCCTCCTCGACCGGACGGGCTGGAGTTCACTCGCGACGTCATGGTCAGCGTCGGGGACGACAGCCCCACCGCATTTGGTCATCCACGACATCACCTTACAGAAAGCTCTCGAAAAGGAGCTACAGGCGTCCCGGGATCGCGCACTCGAACTGGCGCAATCCAAGTCGGACTTTCGCGCCTACATGAGCCACGAAATCCGAACTCCCATGAATGGCGTAATCGGAATGATCGACGCATTGCTGGAGACGGAGCTCACCGAGGAACAGAAGGAGCTCACACGCGACGGATGCGCAGCTCGCGATTATGAACGACATACTCGGCTTTTCGAAACCCGAAAGCGGGCGAGTCGTTCTCGATTGGTTGGCCTTCAACGTTCATCGGAACGGCTGAGCTGCACAGTACAGATTGCTGACAACGGTCGCGTCGCCACCGAAATATACGAAAACGATGAATACGATTTGGTTCTAATGGCTTGCCAAATTCCGGAGCTGGAAGGATTTGACGCCACCCGAGAAATTCGCCGTTCAGCGAAAGACCGAAGGTCCCGGCCCGGGCAACTGCATCACCACGCCATTCAAGAAAGAACAGCTCCTGGCCACGTTGACTCAATGCTCCGATGCCGCTGCAGGCTGACGCCGCTGTGGACTATTGAGGCAACCAGTTTTCGTTGTCCAAGAACGACTTTACGCGGCGCATGCCTTCGTCGAGATCCACAGTCGGTGAGTAACCTAAGACTCGTTTTGCCTTTTCCACCGAGTACGGCTCAGGACGAAGCATGAAATTCAACGTATCGGAATCTGCTTCCGAGGGCTTTCCGACCAGGCGGAAACCAATATCGAGGCACCACAGCAGCGCTCGCATGACAGGAATCGGCACTTCACGATAGCTGCGGCCCAAACAACCGCTCAGCCGTGAAAAATAGTCTGCAAACGTTGTCTCCGCGTCGTCTGTCACATTGAAGGTTTCGCCGCCTGCGTCCTTTTCGATAGCCAACATGACAGCATCGATCAAATTGTCGATGTACACATGATTCATGATGGCGTGCGCGCCTCCCGCATTCACGAACATTCCCTTGGCCATGAAACTCGCGGGTCGAGTGACCCAAGGTTTCGATCCTGGCCCGTACACATCGCCTGGACGAATCACGATGACATCGAAATTGCCAGGATCGTGCATAACGCCCAGAGCGGCTTCACTCTCGATCTTGGTCTGGCAGTAGGGATTATTTTCACCACGCAAAGGACCGTCCTCGGTGACGAAACGCGGAAACTGAAATCCGTAGACCATCACGGAGGAAAGGTGAACGAAACAACTGACCCCAGCGCTTCGGGCCTGCTCCGCCATATTCTTCGCGCCGCCTACATTGATCTTGCGAAACAGACCCATGTCACCGACAGCCTCAACGATGGCGGCAGTATGGAAAACAATGTCAGCGCCCTCGCACAGTCGAGCCGCGTCCTGCTCTGACGTAATGTCTCCAACAAAACAATCTGCTCCCAAGGCTTTCACTCGCTCCAACGCTGGCTCACTGAGATCCAGCCCCTTCACGGTCATGCCCCCGGCCTTCGCCATTTCCGCCATGCGAAATCCGATGAAACCGCCGACGCCCGTGATCGCTATCGTCTTTCCTGTTAGCTCCATGACTCCCTCCTATCACCGCTACTACTACAACGGGACAATAAACCGGAGCCCGTACCCTATTCCGCTCTCACAACAGCCATCGCGCCACAACCCCCGTAAAAACGCAAAACAAAGCCAGGCGACCACCTAGGCACTTGCGGCAGCATCCGCCTTTGCCGACCACTGGACCGGGCAAACGATGTAGTCTCCCCGCCATCAGACGCCATCCGACAACAACCACCTGCCGGATTGATCCGCTGCCGACAGCGACGAACCTCGGCTCAAGAGCTGGTTCAGCTCGGCCGACAAGCTTCGTTGGACGCGGCGGGTGGAGCTGCTCACGAACGCTATTGCTCCGGGACAACACGTGCTCGAGCTCGGCTGCGAATACAGGACGCTGACTGCTGCGCTTGCCGATCGGGAACCCAGTATAACCCCGGCAGATACGTCTGTCGCCTACGTCCGTCAGGCGGCGCGGAAGGTTGAGTTTGAACACGTCAAGTTCTTGACGCTGAACCCAAGCGCGATGCCTTTCAAAACCGACAACTTTGATCTCGCCGGCGACATCTCTTTCATCTATCGCTGCCGGCCGGGTGTGCGGACACAATTGGCCCGTGCACTGCGACCCGGCGGTCGCGCGCTGTTCGCGGAGCCCAACCTGCTGAATCCACACATCGCCACCCGACAACCCACGCGACTCCGCCGAGATCACTACCAAAAGGCCTTCGGTTGGCTTTGCGCCACCACATTCTGTAGGCGGGATTCGGTAGTGTCACTATCACGCCCTTTGACTTTCTCCACCCTGGGCTGCCTCCCGAGTTCGTTGCTCTGGGGGACGATTGGGCAAGAAAACTTGAGCGGGTTCCACTGCTCCGAGAACTCCGCGGCTCGTTAATTATTGACACGCGGCTCAGAGCTCAGAGCTTGCCAAGCGCGCGGGACAATGACACATTTTCTTCATGCTCGAACTCATCTGCAAACGGACCTGAAGCACCTGTCGCAAAGCGGTCGCTTTGCTGGAGGAAAACGCTATCGAGTATCGGTACCGCGACTACACCCAGGAGCCCCTCAGTCGGACTGAGCTCAAAAAAGTGTTTCAGCTGCTGGGAAAAAAGCCGGCCGAGCTATTGCGAAAAAACGACAAGGCCTACAAAGAATTAGGGCTCACCGGCGAAGAGTCCAATGCAAAACTGATCGCCCATATGGCGGAGCACCCCACCCTGCTCCAACGTCCCATCGGTATATTGAATGGCAAGGCAGCCGTCGGTCGGCCTGTTGAGAATTTGCTCGAACTCATCAAGTAGCGGTGCCTCTCCCGGTCCAAATCCCCAGGGGTCGTCGGGATTCTATTTGCTCTACGGATCTAAAGCGCTAGAGTGCCCAATGTCGATGAGGGCCATAACTACTCAGACGCTTGGGAACGATCGCGAGCCCAATCAACCAACGCCCAATCAGCCAACACTTGCGTCGGCCTACCAACGCGTGCGCGCCGGAACCGAACACCTCAGCGCCCCGCTGAGTGCCGAGGATCAGACGGCCCAGAGCATGCAGGACGCCAGCCCCACCAAGTGGCACCGGGCACACACCACGTGGTTCTTCGAACAATTTGTCCTGGCGGTTCACGACCCCAGTTATGTACCGGACGCGCAGTCGTCGAAGCTGTTCAACAGCTACTACAATAGCGTCGGCACGCCCTTCCCGCGACACCAACGCGGGCTGTTGACGCGACCCAGTAGCGCTGAAGTCACGACGTACCGCCAGCGAGTGGACCGCGCGATGGTCTCGCTCCTGCGGGGAGACATCTCAACGTCGTTGGCTAGCATCGTTGTCTTAGGCTTCCACCACGAACAACAACACCAAGAGTTGTTGTTGACCGACGTCAAACACCTGTTGTCGCACCACCCAGATCAGCCAGCCTACATGAAGGTTGCAGCGCCTCCCGACGCCGACGAACGACCGCTCACCTACGCCCGCATACCCGGCGCCTGCTATCGGCTGGGCCATGCGGGCAAGGGCTTCGCCTTCGACAACGAAGGACCGCTTCACGACCGACTGATTGACGAATTCGACATTGCTAGCCGACTGGTTTCCGAAGCGGAATACCAAGACTTTATCGATGACGGAGGCTACAGCCGACCCGAACTCTGGCTGAGCGCCGGTTGGGACGCCGTCCGGAAGCATGATTGGACAGCGCCTCTGTACTGGACGGCAAGCCGTGAGCAGTATCTATACACCATGAACGGTGCTCGGCCACTAGGCCGCCGCAGCCCCGTGACGCACGTCAGTTACTACGAGGCCGACGCCTATGCGCGTTGGTCGGATGCACGGCTGAGCACCGAATTTGAATGGGAGGTAGCATGCCGCCACTTGAAGGAAACGCCTCCAATTGGGGGGGGGCCAGCGCTGCACCCGGAGACTCAGCAGACCGGAGCTGACTTTTTCGGCAGCTGTTGGCAATGGACTCAGTCCGACTACGCGCCCTACCCTCGCTTCCGCGCGTCGCCGGATGCCGTCGGCGAATACAACGGCAAATTCATGAGCGGGCAGTACGTATTACGCGGAAGCAGTGCGCTCACTCCGGACGGCCATGCCCGCCCGACCTACCGCAATTTTTTCCCGCCCACGGCACGCTGGCAATTTAGCGGCATTCGCCTAGCTAGAGACGTGCCTTGAGCCTCAAATTTACGCCAACCGCTCCTTCCCAACTGAGCCCATCCGGCATTCTCGATCTGAGTCCCGAGGCGGGTGACTTGATCGCCGACGGCCTGGCGGGTCTGCAGCGATCGACCAAGACGCTCCCCAGCAAATACTTTTACGACAAGCGCGGGAGCGAGCTCTTCGAAACGATCACCACGCTGCCCGAATATTACGTCACTCGTACCGAACTCGACATCATGGCGGAGAGTGCGTCGGAGATGGGCGCACTGCTTGGCGAACACGGGCTGCTAATCGAGTTTGGTTCAGGATCCGGACAAAAGACACGTGAGCTACTCAGCGCCCTGCCAGAACCTGCCGGATGCATCCTGATCGACATCAGCAAGAGCGCATTGAGCGGCAGTATCGAAAAACTCGAAGAAGCGTTTCCGTCGCTGCCCATCTTCGGTGTCTGCGCCGACTACACCCGTTCGCTCCAATTGCCAGAGGTCGGTACTAACGCGAAACGGCGCATCGCCTACTTCCCGGGCAGCACCCTAGGTAACTTCTCGAACCATGAGGCCCGAGTCTTTCTGCAGCGCACCGCAGCGCTCCTGGGGCCGGGCGGAGCACTACTGTTGGGTGTGGACCGGGTCAAAGCAGTAGGCCTCTTGGAAAGGGCCTACGACGACGCACGGGGGGTCACCGCAGCCTTCAATTTCAACTTGCTGACTCAACTCAACGCCAACGGCGCCAACTTCGTTCTCGATCGCTTTCGGCATTCCGCGGTGTTCAACGCCGCTGAGTCGCGCGTCGAAATGCACTTGGTGAGTCAGGTCGAGCAGACGGTGGAACTGGGTAGCGCCACCATCCGATTCGACGCGGGCGAGTCGATCCGAACAGAGATGTCCCACAAGTACACACTAGAGGCTATCCGTGAACTCGCCGGCTCAGCGGACATGACCCTCGAACACCACTGGTCCGACAAGCAAGATTGGTTCTCCGTGTGTTATCTGAGTTGCCGCTGAGCGGCGCGCCCCCGACTCGGTACTGATACAGCACCGCGCCGGAAGGCGCGAGTACAAGGCTCAATAATTCAGGGACTGAGCTGACCCGACTTCAGTTGCTTAAATAACTCGGCGTCAATGCGCACGTACTTATCTTTCTTCAAAAAGTACAGAGCGTCACTAACCTTGGCGGGGTCGTAGCCTTCCTCTTGATAGAGCTTCTTTTGATGCTTGAAGGTCGCTGTAATCGCCATCCCATCTTGCAGGCGCAAGAAGTATGGTCGCTGATACGCAGCTAGGTTCTTCACGACATAGGTGGCGAAGACATCAACATCGAAGCCGTCGCCGGTACAAATGCTGGCCATGCCCGCTCGGCCCTCAGCGCCCTCTACCTTCACGCCATAGACGTTGGTTTCCTCTACGCCATCAAAACCGTTCACGAGCTCAGCAACTTCGCCGGTCGACACATTTTCGCCTTTCCATCGAAACGTATCCCCCACGCGGTCCGCGAATGAGAGCCACTTATCCTCGTGCAAGTGAAGCAGGTCGCCCGTGTTGAAATACTTGTCGTCCTTAACGAATACGTCCGACATGACCTTCTTGTTGCTCGCCTTCTTATCGAGGTAACCCTCGTAGGTGACGACCTTAGTGATAACCGACAGCAACAGCCCCTTCTCGCCCACCGATATAGTTTCGCAGAAGCCGGCAGAGTTTCGAACCAGATCACCGCTGACGGGATCGCACTTGGCGAGCATCTGCCCTTTGCCTTGACGGCCGAGCATGCCGGGCTTGCCCTCAAAGTTCGCGATGAGGGCGTTCCCTTCGGTGGCGCCGTACATTTCGCAAATTTTCTCGATTTTGAATCGCTCCTGGAACGGTCCCCACACGTCCGGGCGCAAGCCGTTTCCGTAGGCCATTCGAACCTTGTGCCCTTTTTCTTCGGGACGTTCCGGTTGATTGACGAGATAGCGACACAGCTCCCCCACGTAGGGGACGAGAGTCACGCCGTGCTCCTGCACGTCGGGCCAAAATTTAGATGCCGAAAACTTACGACGAAGGATCAATTTCGCACCTGTCACGAGCACGTTGCCCCAGGAACCTGTCAAGCCACTCACATGGTACAAGGGCAATGTCAGATACAAGACGTCGTCAGAGGTCGCCCGGGTCACCGCGCCACCAATTAGATACCCGGCCGCAACCCACCGCATGTTGGTCACAATCGCCGCCTTCGGCAGACCTGTCGTGCCTGAGGTGTAAATGTAGACGGCGGCTTCCTTGATTACAGGATCCGTCATGCCCTCGGGGAGCGCGGTAGCTTGCTCGTTCACAGCGTCATCCATGGCCGGATACTTTTCGGTGTTCTCACCGGCCTGATCGGTCTGAGCCTGATCCGTCTGAGAGACCACCTTGGCGACGCCTTTCAGCGACTCTTCAATATCTGCGATACTGTCACTGTGTTCGCTACCGACGATGATGAGTTTCGGCTTCGCGAGAGTGATCGCATGAGTCAGACCTGCCCCCGATATGCTCGAATTGATAGCGGCGGCGATTGCCCGCAATCGGTTCAGCGCGGTCACAATGAACAGATAGTCCGCGCGATTGTCCATCAGCAGAGTGACGACGTCGCCCTTGCCAATGCCTTCGGACTGAAACCAGCGAGCGTATTGATTCACCTTGGCGTTGATTTCAGCCCAGGTAAAATCCGTCCCCTCAAAGTGCAAACCGACGGAGTTGGGTGCGGTACTCGCGCGTTCTTCGAGAAGCTTCGCTGCGTTCCACGGAGCGGTCGGCATGAGCCGGCGAAAGTTCTTGTAGACCTGCCACATCGCGCTGGTCTGAATCCACGATGACTTAGCGCTTGAACGAAACCCCATAACTCTTCCCTCGACTCCTGCCCGGGCGCTCCCGGAGACTTAACAGATGGGCAATACCAGACTGTAGAGGACCGGGATTGCTCCAATTTCAGGAGATTTTCAATCTTTGAGCGCATGCCGACGCCGTTTGCGCTCAAACAGACACAAATCGACTACCCCAACCCCGAAAACCCCCGATTTTCGAGCCTGAGGGTTTTGGGAAAAGACCACGCCCTCAATCCGCTAGGATTCGTTGATCGAGTCCGCGTACAGATCCGGAGCATGAGCCGGACGCCGTTCTCTCTACGGCCTCTAGCAACATCTGCGGGGAGATCGGTTTCTGGAGCACCCGATTCTGGATGCCCTTGAGGAATCGCAGCACTCGTTCGGTAAAAACCCCGCCCGTACAGAATACAATTCGATCAATCAATGTCTCATGGCTGGCGCGCAATCGCTCATAGACCATGACGCCATCCCGGGACGGCATCATCAGATCACATAGAATGACATCAAACTCGCAGTCGAGGTCCAAGCGCTCCAACGCTCTATCTCCACCGAGCGCGGTCACCACTTCATGTCGCCGTCCCAGCATGCGCTCGTAACTTCTCAACACCAGCGGCTCATCATCGATCACGAGGATCCTCAAGCGTTCCGAACTGCTCGGCTCCGCCTCCGCGACCTGGCTGGGGAGCGCGAAACCATTATCCACCGGCAGCACTAGAGTAAACTGGCTACCGGTGCCCAGTTCCGTGCTGACGTCGATCCGACCAGCATGAGCTCTTGCAATGTCAAAGCAAAGAGACAGGCCGAGCCCTGTGCCTTTGCCCGCGCCCTTGGTAGTAAAGAAAGGCTCGAATAAGTTTCCCATGTGTTCTGGCTCAATGCCCGAGCCGGTGTCTTTCACCCTGACCAACAAACACCCATCCACATACCGGGTGCTGACGGTGACCACATTCTCATCGGCCGCGCCCTCTTCAATTGCTTGGGCGGCGTTGAGCAACAGATTCGTTATTACTCGACCGAGTTTCTCCCGATGAGCAACCAGAGGAGGCATGGGATCCAACTCCAAGATGACCCGCGCCCGATGCCGGAGTTCGTTGTCAGCCATCCGAACCGAAAACTTCACTACCGCGTTTAAATCTACATCGGATGCATCGTCGGACCCCGCGCGAACGAAGGGGAGCAACGCCTGAATGACGGACTCAATTCGGTCGACGCCCAGCTTGATGTCCTGGAACATGCCATCCACCACCGCGGGCGCCCCGTCAGCCCAGTACTGCGCAACAGCGCTTAGATTGGATTGAATGAACTGCAGGGGATTGTTTACTTCATGGGCCACGCCGGCGGCGAGCTGCCCTAGGGCGGCCAGTCGCGCCGTTGTTTCAAAATGACGCTGGGCCTGCTTCAGTTGTTCGTTGGTTCGGAGTACTTCCACCTCTCGCTCGACCTCCTCCGTCACATCGCGCAAAATAGCACAATCGAGTCGGCGATCACCCGCAAGGAAACTGGACATTCTAACGGTCACCCAGAACTCATTACCGTTCCGGTGCAACATCTTCAAACGCGGTTGAAGGGCGTGACCTGTCGTGCTCAATTCCTCTGATATCGCGGACACCACGATCTCTTCGTCCTGTGGACTCAACGCACGAGCGGTCAGCCTCAGGAACTCGTCCCGGGAGTATCCGAACAATTCGCAGGCAGCCTTATTCACGTCGACGAAACGCCCACTTTCGAAATCGTTGACCGTGATCGCATCCCCCGCGGTATCCACCAAGGTTCGGAAGTGTGACTCGGATGCAACCAAGCCGGACAATACGACGCGGATCGCCCGGGACATGTCGGAATCAAATTCGCCCAAACTGGGGGCGTCGCTCATCCGGGGCACCGGACGTTTCACCGCCACGATTTTGCGGAGCTCCCCGCCAGCGTCCATGAGTGGCGAAATCGTCGCTACTTCATAAAACGTCGAGCCGTCCTTACGCCCACCATTCAACGCGCCGCTCCAAGTCCGGCCGCGACTCACCGTTTTCCAGATGGCATCGTAAAAGGCCTGTTCGTGGCTGCCGCTTCTTAACAACTGCGCCGGCGTCTTACCCAGCACTTCTGTCTCGGAGTACAGCGTAACCCGCAGAAACTCCGGGTTCACGTATTCGATGCGACCGGTGGCATCTGTAATTTCCACGGTGTCGGACGAATGAAAAACCACCAGCCTCCGAGCAGCGTCCATCACTCGTTCCTCATAGGCAACCGCGGCAGCCGTAATGGTCGCCGTGGCGACCGCCGACGATACGTCAGACTCCAGAAAATAGTCGGCTCCGCGTCGAACGCTGTCTATGGCAGACTCAGCCGGTCCGACAACAATCACCGACGGCCGAGGCGTCAACGGCTTCCGTTCCGCGGCAAACTCCGCCGTCCAAAATTCGTCTTGTACGACGAGTACTGAAAACGCCAACCCTTGGGTCGCTTCGATCAATTCGGTGGGCTGCTCAAAGTGAACGAGCTCGAAGCGGTGGGGCGCCGAGTCGGCGTCCTGATTGACCCATGGTGGCCCTGGACCCAGCAGCAAC
>SPKZ01023745.1_pt1 | contig 12868 bp, 8 predicted proteins | sample 2456571 | NCBI WGS metagenome assembly SPKZ01 (sample SAMN11192286, study PRJNA482655) | marine metagenome | biome: ENVO:00000447; feature: ENVO:00000244|ENVO:00000211|ENVO:00000569|ENVO:00002023; material: ENVO:00002151; isolation source: ocean water from marine abyssalpelagic zone ...
GGGGCTCGGGAGCCCCAGCAGCCCGACAATAGAGCTAGCCCAATCGGGAAATACCATGTGCGCATTAGGGGAGCCGGAACCTGCCAGCGACGCTCCACCAGATCAAGGCGAAGCTTCCCCCCCGAACACTGGGATGCCGAGTAGTCTGGGGCCGTGACTCTGCGTCTCCGTCTCCTGCTGGGCGCCCTCGCACTCACCTTGGTCACTATTGCCGCCCTCGGCTTCGGTGTCCGGGAAGCCTGGAGAAAGTCGGAAACCGAACGCTTCGATACGCAATTTTCGTCCACCGCACGGGTTTTGGCAGAAACCCTCGCCAGCGAGGCCGGGCATATCGAGGCCGTACTGGGATCCCTCTGTGATCATGACGAGTTGGTGGATTCAGCCCTGGTGGATCTCCGCGCCGGCGGACTATCCCACGAGCGACGCCTCACCCTGCAGCTGCGTTTGCCCGAACGAATGAAGGCCTTGCGCCTGGACGAGCTGATTCTGTTCCAAAAAGGGGGCGAAATATTGGGGGCTGGCAGCGGGCCTGCCACCGCCGGGGTGACGCGCGCGGAGTTAGCCGCCCGGCTCAAGGGCTCCCGCTCCGCACAGCTGAACGGCAACAGAGAGCCCGCACGGCTCGAGGCAAGTTGCGTCAAAAGTGACGGTCCGGCGCGACTGGGTCTCTACGGCGCTTGGAATGTGGACGTCCTGTTTAGCCGGATGGCAGCCGGCAGTGGACTGCGCTTGTCCTTGGCAGCCCCGCCAAAACGGCACCTCTCCCAGATGATGGAGACCCTGGGCGCCACCGTGTACGCCTCCCGATCCCGAACGCCGCTGGCTTCGACACTGTCTCAACTCGATCTCTCCATTTTGGCGATCGCCGCCGTTGCCTTGTTGATCGCCCTGGTGCTAGCCGCGATTCTTTCCCAGCGCCTAGCCCGCCCTATCGTCGAGCTCTCACGCCAGGCCGAGCGAATTGTCGACGGGGATCCGCAACCCGTGCAGGTCAGCGGACCTCGCGAACTCAAGCAGTTCGCTGAATCTTTCAACCACGCGATCCTCGATCTGACGGAACTTCGCAAGCGCTTGGCTGTCACCGAACGCATAGCGGCCCGCCGCGAAATCGCCCGCCAAGTCGCCCACGAGATCAAGAATCCGCTCAGTCCAATCCGGGCCGCGGTGGAAACCCTGCGTCGATTGCGGGCTCGCGGGGACGACGCCTTCGACGACTACTTTGAGGAAGCGTCGGCGACGGTATTGTCGGAAGTCGCTCGCATCACTCGCACCGTTCAGGAATTTACCGAATTCGCGCGGCTACCGGCCCCCCAGATGACAGAGATCGATATGGTTTCGGTGGCTCGACAGGTCACCAGCCTTCACGACGGCGACGATGCCAGCGTGACACTCCTCGGAGCCAAAGCGCTCATGCTGCGCGCCGACCGCGATCAAATGGTGCAACTGCTGACAAATCTGGTCCAAAACGGCCTCGACGCGGCGCGCGCTCACTCATCCTCACCGGCCGTCACCGTTTCCGTGGATGAGGCCGATCATCAACGGGTGAGCCTAATGGTCCGGGACAATGGTCCCGGCGTGCCAGATTCCTTGAAGGACCGCGTCTTCGAACCCTATGTCAGCGGCAAATCGCACGGCACGGGCCTGGGGCTCGCCATCGTGCAGCGCATCGTGTTTGAGCACGGCGGCAACGTGGTCCTAGAGTCCCCCGACGCGGACAGCGCACAACCCGGCCTGAGCGGCGCCGCGTTCCGGATCCTCCTACCCATAAGCGGGCCGACTTTGCTGCCGACGGCACCAGAGGAAGATCCAACGTCGACTGTTGAGTAGAACTGTACTTTCGAGCAGTTGCCGTCCTAACCCGAGCTGCCAGACCCGCGAAAACCCTCTATTGCATACTTAGCGAAGCACCTGAGCCACGCCGGGCAGCCCGCTACGCGGCGGGCTCCATCGAGCCGGGCCACGCGCCGACGGCTTCATCCTGGTGGTTATCGAGGGCGCTGCATCCCACTGAACCCCTTATGTCAGTGCCAGCAAATGCCACTCTCAAAACTTACGGCCTTGTCGCTGTGTAGTATGATCAGTACTCGTTTTGAAGCTACGCCAACTTGCCGGCTAGCCGTAAGTAGAGGCTGTAGACTTTTGACCGCATCCCCCTATGTCTTCCCCTATGTCGCTGACCTTCGATACCCCCGAACACCTCGCGTGATCGCAGAGCTTTCTCGATGAACAAACAACAGCGCCAACTTCTGGGCTACGCGCCCCTCCTCGTACCGGTCGCCACCTTCTTCATCGACTCGTCATTAGTGGGACCGGCCCTACTCACCGCCATTCTCTCCATCGTAGTGATCATCGCTCTGAGCGGTAGCGGAGATTCCCTTCCGGAGGGTCTCGAAGACGATGTGCTGGCGGCAGGAAACGGACGGCGACCTTCCGCCCCGGAAGATGCCTCCCCCGCCGTCGCCGCACTGTACCGGCAACTCGGCGAAGCTGCGGACCGCGTGCGCGTTGCCGGTGACCGAGCCACCCAAGCGGAGGCCCAGGTAGTCGAAGCCGAAGAACGAAACGCTCAAGCCGAGGAGCGCAGCGCCAGCGTACAGGCACGCCTGACCGAGAACGAAGCCCAGCTCAAGAGACTGCAAGCCGAACTCCGCGAGGCCGAGGCCCAAGGCAGCTCAGAAGCCGATTTGGAACAGCTCACGGCGGAATTGATGAACGCCGAAGGCCTGGTCACCGAGACCGTGTCGCTGCAAGAAAATATCGCCGCCACCGTGGACACTCAGGTCGTCGACCTACGCGGCGCCCTCAACGAAATCGCTCAGCACGTCGAGGTACTGGCCGCCAGCGCGGAGGAAAGTAGTTCGAGCATTCTCCAGATGACCGCTACCAGCGAAGAGATGGCCGACAACATCGGCGACCTCGGTGCCAGCGTGAGAGAGTCCGTCGCCTCCATCGAAGAGATGACCTTCTCCATCAAAGAGGTCGCCAAGAACGTCGACGCCCTCAGCCTCACCGCTGAGGAAACCAGTTCCAGCATGAACGAGATGGACGTTTCCATCGATCAGGTTCAGTCAAACGCCAACGAGACCGCCCGGCTCTCCGAAGAAGTGGCCCGTGATGCCGAGACGGGTGCCGAAGCCATTCTCAAGACCATCGGCGAAATTTACCGCATTAAAGAGAGTAGCCAGGAGGCCGTCGCGGTGATCGCGAACCTCGGTTCTCGCATTGATACGATTGGGCAAATTCTGAACGTGATCGACGAAGTCGCCGAGCAAACCAACCTGCTCGCGCTCAATGCGGCCATCATCGCCGCCCAGGCCGGCGAACACGGCAAGGGCTTCGCGGTCGTCGCCGACGAAATCAAGGATCTCGCCGAACGGGCCGGTTCCAGTACCAAAGAGATTGCGGATCTGATCAAGACCATTCAGTCCGAGAGCCGTAACGCCATCCAAGCGGTGGAGCGAGGCGCCCAAAACGTCGACCGCGGTGTGCAGGTCTCCAACGAGGCGGAGCGCGCTCTGAAGAAGATTCTCGAGAGCTCCCAAAAGAGCACGAGCATGGTTCGCGCCATCGCCCGGGCCACCATCGAGCAGTCCAAGGGCAGCAAGCAGGTCACCGACGCCATTGGCCGCATCGCCGAGACGGTGCAGCAAATTGCCGCCGCGACCGCCGAACAGGCGCGCGGCTCCGAGTTGATCATGAACAGCTCAGAGAAGATGCGCACCATCTCTCAACAGGTCGAGCGCTCCAGCCAGGAGCAATCCCGCGGAGCCCGCCAGATCACCAAAGCCATCGAGGACATTAGCAACCTCGTGCATCAGCTGAACCAGGCTCGCAACCGTCAAAACCGGGATCAGGCCAGCCAGGAGCAGCTCGATACCCAGATAGCTCAGCTTACCCTCAAGCAGCGCGAAGCACTGTCCCTGTTGGGCCGACTCCAGGGCTCGCTACATAACTGAGCCCGCGCCCTACAGCTGAGTCGCGCGCTGCGTCTGTAGCCGGGGCACCCGCTAGCCTAACTCAGAAGATCTGAACGTCCCCTCGCACGCCGGGCATGCGCGATGGGCTTTGTTTAGCCAGGTGAGTGATGGCCTCCGTGAGACCGTCGAGGGTTAGATGATGCATGGGCATCACCTGTTTCATCACCTGGCAGGTTCCGCTGCTCCAATAGCGCGGCGGATCCGGATTCAACCAAACATGGCGCTCAAAATGGTCCGCCAGTTGGGAAAAACATTCCAGGCCATTGGGGGCTTTTCGGCGCTCTTCGCGAGTACCAAATCCCCAGGGCCCAGCGCTCAATAGCTCTCCAGGAGCCATCGCCGCATCGCCCACCACGATCAGTTTCCAACGTCCGTTGAGCTGAGCCATCAGATCGTTCAGGCTCAGTTCTTCCCGGAGGGAGTCCGCCGTGAATACACGGCCGTAAACCGCGTTGTGAAAATAATAAGTGCGCAGCTCCCGGAAGTTGCTCGCGCGTCTCGCCGCGCTGAAGAGCTGCGAACAAGTGCGAGCGAAGGGGTCCATGGATCCCCCGACGTCCATGAGCAGCAGGACTCGGACGTTGCTCTTCTTGGGCGGCCGAGTCACGATTTCTAGCTCGCCGAAATTTCTCGCGGTTTCATCGATGGTGGCCTCGATGTCCAACTCTTCGTCGTGACCATCTCGGGTGTACATACGCAGGCGGCGTAGCGCGACTTCGATCTGACGGATGTCGAGCACGACGTCAGAGCGAAAGCCCTTGTACTTGCGTGCATCCGCCATACCGAAGGCACTGTTGCCTTTGCGGCTCCCCTTCGAACCACTTCGGATGCTGATTCCGTTGGGGTTAACGCCGTTAGTACCAAAAGGAGAAACGCCTCCCGTACCTATCCATTTGCTGCCCCCCTCGTGGCGCTTCTTTTGTTCCTGGAGACGCTCCTCGAACATCTTCATGAGCTCCTCGGTATCGAGGTTCTTCATGGCTTCCCGTTGCTCGTCCGTCAGTTCCTCAAGGACTTTCGGATCCTTGAGCCACTCTTCGAGCTCCTTCAGCAAGTCCCGGGACGCCATCTCGATACCTCGAAAATGAGCCAAGAACGCTTCGTCGAATTGATCCAGCTCGCTCTCGCGATGCACCATCAGCGAGCGTGCCAGATAATAAAAACCGTCCATACTGCTCTCGTGAACACCCAGCGACATGGCGTCGGCGAGCTGCACCAACTCTTGGGTGCCCACGTTGAGCCGCCGTCGCCGAAGCTCGTACAGAAATGGGGTCAGCAGATCACTCATCGCTAGTTCCTTGGCCGCACTCCGGACTGCCCGGGGTATGGACTTGAACGTCGTAGTCGCCGACCACAACGTCGCTCGGAACTAACACAAATCCGTCGTAGCGACCGCGAGCATCGGTGACCAAAGCACCCAAGGGCCGAGCCTGCAGACCGTACCCATTCAGAACGACGTCTATCCGCACGGAGGCACAGGGCCCTGAGCTCCCACTAACCACCCCAGAAACCCGTATGCGGGCGCCTCTGGTGGTTTTGCCGGCTTCCAGGACGACACTCACGTCCGATGCGGGAAGCCCGCTAGAGCCCGGTTGGATCCCAGGTGTGAGCGTGGCGCCGCCGGCCCCGCCGGCAGATCCGGAATGGGGCCGCGGCAATGCCGCCCCCGCGCCGCTTCTAGCTGCCCGATTTCCTCGCGCGCTACGTTCGGCGTCCGCCATATTTTGCCCAGTGAAACTCCCTGCTGGCCAGCGATACGAGTCCTGCGGCGGCTGATGCACAGAGAGATTTCCGGGCGACTCCGAATTCAGCCGAGCGGCTGCGCCACCAAGATCCACCCGATGCCAACGGTAACCATCCGAGACCTCCACCCAGGCGTGAGCTTCGTTGTGAACGAAGCGAGCGGGAATGCCCACCGCAAGAGCTGTCACCGTAAACGCAAATGCTCGATGCCGACAGACGCCGATCTGCGATCGAGCGATCGTCTCGTATAGCTCAATGCCCGAGGTCGTCGGACGATCGGGGCTCTCCGAAAAATCTCGAAAGTATTCGATCAGTCGCCTCACAGCAGTCTTGGGGCGAAGATTTTGGCTAACTCCCATGCCGCTCGCGATACGCGCGCCTGCGGCTTGCACGTCCGGAGGCAAGCCCGCCAGCTCGCGGGACAGTCGACGCCAGCTTACATTGCCGTAGGGAGACGAGAACACCGAGCGATCTACCGCCAGGTGCATCACCAGCCGCACACGTTGAGTTTTCTCGCTTCGAACGAACCAGTTCTCTGCGCTATCGCGATGAAATACCACCGCCACGGGCGGGGTCAGCCGAACACTCAGGATACGAGCCCCCGGTGCCACGCTCGGGATTTTCACGTCACGCTCGGCGACGAGATCGACCGTCATGTCGCCATAGAATTGGTCGTCGCGGACCGTGGGCACGCCACCAATGGGCAAACCCACTCGCTGCGGACTGTGAACAATGAGCTGCATGTCCGGCGCCACGGCGTCGAACACCCCGCTTCGCTTGAAAGGAACGATGGCCGGTGTGAAGGGCTCCGAGTAGCGAACGGAGTCCGGGCCCACCGTATTGCTGTCCAAGCGATAGCCGGTGCCGCCGGACTGAACCCCGCCGTATGTGGTTCGGGCATTGACAGCGCCTTCTTCCGGCACGGAGACCGGACCCGTAGTCGTTTGAATAGCCGCTGGTAGTTCGCCGTCGGGGGTCGTGGCTCCGAAGGAGAGATCCTCTGCAGGATCCAGCGGCAAGGCTTCGTGAAGCACTGGCGCCGCAGACACGGGCAACCACGCCAGCACCAAGGCCATAACCAACGCCGCTAGGCTCCCGCGGGCGCTGGGACGAACATATGACCGTGATTTTGGCGCTCGGCGCTCTTGAGGCTCCACTCCTGGAGCATAGCGGACCGTTGACCCGGCTGTGAGCCTCAGTCGCGCAGAGGTAGTGCCATCCCGAATATTCCGGGCTAGGCTGCCTGCGATGACGAGCTTGCAGAACGAGATCGAAGCACTTCCGGACAACTTCCGCGCCCGGCTCGCCCGCTATCATTTCGACCAAGACCGATTGCTCAGTCTCACAGCGGGTCTGGCAGAGGGGGACGCGAGCAACCGGGTCACGGAAGACGTCACCGTTCCCGCCAGCGGCGACGTCACTGCCCTCCCTGAGCCCGGCAGTTCCGAGGAGCAAGAACTGAGCGCCCTCGGTCGGCAGGCAATGAGTCAAGGCCAAGTCGGTCTGGTGGTCATGGCCGGGGGCATGGCCACACGCATGGGCGGCGTGGTGAAGGCGCTGGTCGAAGTCACCGATTCGATCCGCTTCCTCGATATCCGGCTCCAAGAGGCGAAGCTGTGTGGCGCCAACTACGGAAAAGCCCTGCCCCTGTTCATCATGACGAGTGCGGCCACCGACGATGGCATCCGCGAGGCTCTGCGAGAAAGTGAGGCGCCCGACACTGTGCAGTGCTTCAGCCAAGAGCTGTCCTTGCGAGTGACGCCTACCGGCAGTCTATTTTGCAACGCGGACGGCACACCGAGCGAACACGCGCCGGGCCACGGCGACCTCCCCGACGCCCTGCGACGCTCTGGGCTACTGGACAGTTTCATCCGAGACGGCGGAAAATATCTGCTGATGACCAATCTCGACAACCTCGGAGCCACTATCGATGAGGTCGTGGTCGGCTTTCACATCCGACACGGGCAGGCGCTAAGCTGCGAGGTGGTCGACAAGCTTTCGTCGGACCGCGGCGGCATCCCCGTGCGCCGCGGCGGTCGCGCCGAAGTGCTCGAGGAATTTCGCCTGCCTGAGGGCTTCGACGCCAATAGTGTGCCCGTCTTCAACACCAACACCTTCCTCGTCAATGCCACCGCGTTGCAAGATCTCAACGTTTCTTGGTCCTTCTTTCAGGTGACCAAAACCGTGGACGATCGATCGGCTGTGCAATTCGAGCGCCTGGTCGGCGAGCTCACCAGTTTTCTCGACACCCGCTTCTTGCTTGTGCCCCGCACGGGCAAGAGATCTCGCTTCTTGCCCGTAAAGAGCTTCGAAGAGCTCCAATCCACGCGCCACCACATCCTGGACCTATGCCGGTCCCGAGGGCTCCTCCCATGATCGGACCATCTAGCCCCGCGCTCCGCGCGATCACGCTCACCGCCGCCCTGGGGTGCTCAGCATCGAGCCTACTGCCGGCCACTGCGATCGCCCAATCGCGCCCCACTCGATTGCCTGCCCTGGGCCGCAGCGTAGCCGGTACGGACGACACACGAGCCCTCGTACTCAACCCGGCGAACCTGGGGTTCTTGCCCGCCAGCGAGTTGAGCTACCAAGGAATATTTCTGGAAGATTCCCTCGCCGTGCCCTGGCAGGGCCACGCCTTCTCCCTTGGTGTAAATCTTCCCTTTTCCCTCAGCACCGCCGCGAGGCTCGATCTCATCAACCCCCCGGAAACCGCGCGAGGCACCGGGCTCACCGACTACCAGTGGTTCACCTGGGGAGTGAGCCTTCGTGCCAGTGAGTCCATGGCCATTGGCGCAACCCTACAACGCTCCTACTCGGAGACCCCGGCGCTGCACGATATCAGCTCGTATTCTATCGGGCTCTCAACGCGACCCAGCGACTACCTCAGCTTCTCCGTCGCGGCTCAACACCTCGGCGCAGATCTCGACCAAGCGAATACTCACCTGGCCGCGAGCTACGACACCGCCATTGGCATCCGTCCGCTCGGCACCCGGACGGTGGAACTGGGACTGGAAGCCCGCTACTTGAAAGATCAAGAGAGCTGGAGGCCCCGGGCCACACTGGGCGTCGACATCGGCCCCGTGGGTCGGGTGTACGGCGATTTCACGATTCCCGACAGCGACCGGTTCCTGCTGGGAGACAGCAACGACCCCAAGACTTGGCAGGCCTCACTCGCTCTCGCCTTGGACACCAATGACATGTTGGGATCCAGTGAACTCTACGGCGGCAGTCTCACAGGCAACGGGCTCGGCGCCGACAACAGCTACAACTGGCAGTTCGGTTTCGCTGTACGCGGCTGGCGCGAGCCGGTAGGCGGCGAGCCTCGCCACTACGCTGTACGTATACGGCTGGAGAGCACCCCCGGAGCCCGCGGGCATGTCGCCCTATTGCGTCAACTTTGGAGCCTGAGGGACGAACCCAGCGTGGAAGCTGTCATACTGGATCTACGCGCCGCCCCTGCCGGCAGCCTGGCCCGAGTGCAAGAGCTCCGGGACGCTCTGTTCGAGCTCCGGCGTCATGGCAAACGCACACTCTGCCATTTGGAAAACGCTAGTGGTTCTGCCCTGTATCTCTGCGCCGCCGCCAACACCATCCTCGCGCATCCCGCCGGCAATATCCGTTTCGCCGGGCTGCGCAGTCGACACCTTTATTTCAAGGGGCTGTTGGACAAGCTCGGAGTGCACGCCGACTTCATTCACATCGGAGCCCACAAGAGCGCGCCGGAACGCTTCACCCGTCGCTCCCCGACGGATACCGCCCGAGCCGATAGCATCGACCTGTTGCAGCAAGTCGAGCGACACGTCATCGACGGACTGAGCGTGGCACGAAACATCAAGCCGGCCGAGCTTAGACGCCGAATTGCCACCGGTCCCTTCCTCGCCAAAGAAGCCGTCGCTGCCAACCTGATCGACGACACGGCCTTCGACGATGAAGTCGACGACAAACTAGAGGAGCTGCTGGGCCACGAAACTCATGTGTTCGAGGACAAACGGGTCAAGCGCTCGGCGACACGTTCGGGCAGGCAACGGAAAATCGCTCTCGTCTACATCGACGGGGACATCGTGGATGGCCGCAGTCGCAGCATCCCGTTTTTGGGCGTCAAGACGGTCGGCTCCTACACCATTGCGGAAACTCTCAAACAAGTCCGGGAAGATTCGAGCGTGGGCGCTGTGGTGTTGCGCATTGAGTCCCCTGGTGGTTCCTCGATGGCCTCCGACGTCATGTGGCGTGAGATCCAGCTCACCCAAAAGAAGAAACCCGTAATCGTCAGCATGGGCGCCTACGCCGCAAGCGGCGGTTATTACGTCGCGGCTCCCGCCACTCGCATCTTCGCCAACCCGCTGACCATAACCGGCAGCATCGGCATTTTCTTCGGCAAGGCGGACATCTCTGGCTTGCTCAGCAAGGTCGGCGTGGACGTCACTGTGTACAAGACCGGTCCGCGTGCGGATGCCGAATCCATGTTCCGCCCCTTCACCCCCGAAGAGCGAGTCGCTCTCGAAGGCAAACTACGCAAGGTCTACGACTTGTTTCTAGAGCGCGTCGCCACCGGCCGAGATATGCTGAGCGAAGACGTCGACAAGGTCGCCCAGGGCAGGGTCTGGACGGGCGAACAAGCACACGCTCGCGGCCTGGTGGACGAGCTGGGCGGCCTGCGGCAAGCCCTAGCTCATGCGCGAATGCTCGGCGAACTGCGAGATGATTGCCCCATCGTTGAGTTGCCCGAGCCCAAGTCGTCCTTGTTGGGCAAACTGCTGGGCATTGAGGGACTGACGGCGCCTAGCGCCGCTCTGCCCACCGGGATCGCGCAAATTGCCAAGGCCCTCGCCCCCTTCATGATCCACAAGAGCCACCAAGCCCTAGCCAGGCTCCCCTACGCTCCCATCGAAGACTGAAGTCCCTATTGACCGTTCTGCTGCATGCCAATGATCTCTCGGTGTCCGGGCCTACCAGCTCGGTAGAGAATCTTTCGCTGACTTCGAATGGCTCCCAAGTGGGGTGCTTCGGTCAGTGGGACGCCGTATTTTCGTTGTTCGCGGGACAAGGCAGCGCCAGCCACGGCCAGCTCACGGTTCTGGGCGTGCCCGCGGAACAGGCTGTCCGTCGCGGCGTGCTCGGCATCGCCGATAGCGAGACGCCGCTGCCCCAAAGACTACGGGTCGTCGACTATCTTGAGCTCAAAGCCCAATTGCTGGGTAGGAGCCGACGAGACGCGCGTCAGGGAACACGCAACAGTTTGCGCTTGCTACGCCTAGAAAAATTGAGCGCTCGACGCTGCTGCAGCCTCAACGCCGTTGAGCAGCGCGCCATCAAGTTGGCTGGAGCCATCGTTACCCAGCCCCCCGTGCTGGCGACTTCGCAACTGCTTTCCGATTTGCCACAGAGTGCGCGCTCGTGGCTGATGGGAGTGTTCGAGCTCGGCGCCACGGAGCGCAAGATCATTCACTGGGCGCGCGCCAGCACTCCGTCCGGACCCGACCCTTGGCTCAGTCGTTCCAGCGAAGTGTTGTGGCTTCGGAACGGCGAGTTGATTTTTCGCGGAGCCGGGCCCGAGCTCTACGGTCCCACCACTCGCTACCTACTCAACGTCAAACACGGGGGCACAGCTCTCGCGCGCAGCCTCGAGGCCCAAGGCTGCCAACTGCACACCACGGCACCAATCGCCCCAGACGCTGGGAACGAGCTCGCTCCGTCCCAGACTTCCGCAACGGCTTCGACAAGTGGCGAAGCTACCGAGAACTCCGAGAACTCGGGGAACTCCAATGAAAGTGGGCGCTGGCTCGTGCAACTACCCGCCGGCAGTAGCACCCGCCTTGTGTTAGATGCAGCAGAGCTTAGCGGCGCCTTGGTGCTGGAGATGATTCCGCTTACTCTGTATGAAGCCCCTCGACCCAAACCCTAGGGCCTTCGGCCCCTCCGCCGCATCCCCCCAGCCCACTGCATCCCCCGAACTGCTTCCGCAGCCCTTCTTCCCTTCGAACACGCCATGCATTCTTCCCGCGCCGCACTGAGCCGTTCGAAGCGAATCGTCGTCAAGCTGGGATCACGAGTACTGGATCGCAACCCCGAACTGATCGCCAACATCGCGAGCGAAATCGCTGCGCTGAACTCCGACAAACGCTCCTTTCTGATTGTGTCGAGCGGAGCCGTATCCCTGGGCTGCCGACAATTGGGCTACCGCAAGCGACCCAAGGAGATGGCACGGCTGCAGGCGGCCGCGGCTGCAGGTCAAAGTCAGCTCATGCGTCGCTACGCGGATGCCTTCGGCGACCACGGGATGACCGCCGCCCAGGTATTGCTCACCCACGCGGATCTGAGTCACCGCGAGCGACTCAACAACGCACGGCAAGCGCTTAGCGCGCTTCTCGATGCTGGCGCCGTGCCGATCATCAACGAGAACGACACCGTCAGCACCGACGAGATCCGCTTTGGTGACAATGATCAGTTGGCCAGCATGGTGACTCCGTTGATAGGGGCGGATCTCCTGCTCTTGCTGACCGACGTTGACGGAGTGCTCGATCCCGCTGGCCGCCGCATTCTGTTGATGAAATCCGGCAGCCAGATCGGTGGGGCGCCTGAGGAAGCCAGCGCGTCAGGGCAAGGCGGCATCGCATCCAAGGTGGACGCCGCGAAAAAAGCTCAGCTAGCCGGCGCCGCCGTGGTCATCGGTCCCGCCGAAAAACGCGGAATCATCTCCGACATACTCGCAGGAAAATCCGTCGGCAGTCTGTTCCCCGCCGGGGTCGCCGCCTTGCGAGCGAGAAAACACTGGATTGCTTACACCCTGCGCCCGCTCGGCACTCTGCTGCTCGATTCCGGCGCCGTCGGTGCGCTCAAGACCGGCACCCGCAGCCTGCTGCCCATCGGCGTACTGGGGGTTTCGGGTGATTTTCACGCGGGAGACGCGGTCCGCCTGCTGTCGCGGGATGGCGAAGAAATCGGCCGAGGGCTCTCGAAAATGGGAGCTCTCGAAGTGTCGCGACGCGCAGGCAAAAGCAGCGACGAACTAGCTGAGCTGTTCGGGCTGGACGCCAAACAATCGGTGTTGGTACATAAAGACGACCTAGTGCTCTTACTCTAGATCGTCTTTATTCCGCTGTTCGAGTCTCGCCTTCGGCGAGTCCAGTACACGAGCCGCACCCGAC
>SPKZ01011133.1_pt1 | contig 12826 bp, 12 predicted proteins | sample 2456571 | NCBI WGS metagenome assembly SPKZ01 (sample SAMN11192286, study PRJNA482655) | marine metagenome | biome: ENVO:00000447; feature: ENVO:00000244|ENVO:00000211|ENVO:00000569|ENVO:00002023; material: ENVO:00002151; isolation source: ocean water from marine abyssalpelagic zone ...
GAAAAAAAGTTTAGACAAGATGACAATCAACTTATTTTTGTATTAGATGAGATAAGAAGCGGGCAGGTATCTCAAAAAAGTCATGATATTTTGAATGCAAGATATCAAAAAGACTTAGATATAGATTTTACGCCTACAAAATTGTATACCCATAATATGGATGTAGATAGAATTAACAATGATGAGTTAAGAAGTATCAATAATGAAACACAGGTTTATACGTATAGAAGTGAGGGTGCTAAAACAAATATTGAAAAGTTATTCAAATCTGCTTTGGTCAAAGAAGAACTTAGCTTAAAAAAAGATGCTGTTGTTATGTTTATTAAAAACAATCCCGAAAAATACTATATAAATGGAACCACAGGGGTAGTCATTGATTTCTCAAAAGATGAAGAAAAACTTCCTATAGTAAAACTATCAAATGGTTATATCATAAAAGTAGAATATGAAGATTGGATGATAGAAAATGATAAAGGAAAAGTACAAGCACGTATATCTCAAATACCTCTAAAACTTGCTTGGGCTATTACTATTCATAAATCACAAGGAATGACACTTGATGCTGCACAAATAGATTTATCTAAAACCTTTGAAGTAGGGCAAGGGTATGTAGCACTGTCAAGAATAAAAAACATAGAAGGTCTTAAACTAATGGGTTTTAATGACAATGCCCTAAGTGTGGATTCTTTGATTTTAAGTATTGACCCTAGAATCAAACAAGCTTCAAAAAAAGCAGAACAAAAAATACTAGATTATGAAGATAAACAACTTGATGCTATTTTCTTATCCTATATACAGCGACTTGGGGGAATCTGTGATGTAAAAGAGATAGAAAAAGAAAAAGTATTATTAAATTCAAAACCTAAAATCGAAGAAAAAGTGCCCAACCATATCAAAACAAAAAATCTAATAAGCACATCAGATAGTCTTGAATCTTTAGCCAAAAAGGCCAGTTTCTCTGTATCTACTATTATGAATCACCTTGTTTTAATAAAAAAAGACGAAGCCAATTTTGATATATCAAAATATATGCCAAACCTAAGTACGATTAATCTTGTTAATGATGCCATTAACGATATCAAAGAGAGAAAAACCCAAGAAGATTTCTCAGAAGACGGAAAAATCAGATTAAAAGCAATATTTACAAAATTGGATGAAAAAATATCATACGATGATATAAAAATGACCCTAATCTAAGGTATAAAACACCTAAGAAAATAAGAATAAAGAATAGAAGAAATTATTAGCCTATGAAGTTAGTAAGTTTCTAAAATTAGCAAGCTCGGAGTAGTTTTGTTTTTTTGATCCTAATATAATCAGATACAAAAGAATTGAAAAGAGGCAAATGAAAACATCTACAAGAGACGAGCATATTCATAGTGTATGTAAAGTTATTTTATATATTGAGCAAAACTACCATTATGACTTAAACCTTGAACAATTGTCAAAAATTGCCAGTTTTTCAGCCTATCACTTTCATAGAATTTTTCAAGCCATTATGGCTGAGACCTTGAGTGAGTATATCAGAAGAGTAAGACTGCAAAGTACAACCTTAAAGTTTAAAACAAATCAAAGAGTTACTCAAATTGCACAATCTAGTGGATATGAAACAAATGCTTCTTTTTCAAAAGCTTTTAAAAATCATTTTGGAATAAGTCCTAAAGAGTTTTCCAAAAATGCTAAAGTACAAGAAGGAAATGAAATGTTAGAGCCAAAAATTATTGAACTAAAAGAAGTAGAGATTCTATATGTGAGAAAAGAGGGTGATTATACTGTATCTGCCTCTAAAGCATGGGAAGGATTGATGCAATTTGCTTACAGAAATAAGATAAAATATAAAAAAAACCTTATGGGAAAAAGCGCTATGATGTTTGGAATAGGACATGATGATCCAAATGTCACCGATACCAATAAACTAAGATACGATGCTTGTATTACATGGGATGATAAAACAGTAAAACCAGAAGGTGAAATTTTAAACAAAACCATAGAAGGTGGAAAATACGCTATGTTTTTACACAAAGGTTCTTATGAGAATTTAAAACCCTTATACGATGAAATTGGCAATTGGATTGTGCAAAGTGGTATTGAGTTAAGAGACTTGCCCTTGTTTGAAAAGTATTATAACCGTGATCCAAGAAGAACCAAAGCAGAAAATCTGAAAACTGAGATTTATGTTCCTATTAGATGATATGAATGAATACACAAAATACGCAGCTATAATTAGAAAGGAACTCATGAAAGTGAGTACTCCTGAAAAAATAAAGTCTACGAAAAGGTATTTCCCAAATGGCATTACCTGTCTTGGGGCAAACGCTTCTGATATAAAATTAATCATTGCTGATTTTCATAAAAATAACCCTTTGTTATCAGCGAAACAAGTACTTTTAGTTACAGAAGAAGTATTAAGAAACTCAGTATACAGTGAAGAAATAATGCTAGCCTATGGACTTATTACTAAGTTGGTAAAAAAGAACTATGATGATGATTTATTGTTACGTTTTGAGTATTGGCTTGAGAATTACTCTACCAACTGGGCACTCGTTGATGATTTATGTATAAAAACTATTTATAATTTTTTATTAGTACGACCTCATTTAATTGAAAAAACACAACATTGGTCTAAATCTAATGTTTCTTGGTGCAGGCGGGCCAGTAATGTTGTTTGGGTTAAATTTATAAAACGAAAAATGAAAGGTTCTATCTATTATTTAGATAAGAATTTGGTTTTTGAAAATTGTGATACTCTCTTAAATGATGAAGATGAATTTGTTCAAAAAAGCGTGGGATGGCTTTTAAAAGTAACTTCCTTACAGCATGATGCTGAGGTGCTTAATTATATTATAAATAAGCACAGGTTTATGAAAAGATCAACAGTCTTATATGCACTGGAAAAGTTTCCTAGTGATATTCGACAAAAAGTACTGGCCTTAAAAAGATGAGTCAAAAGTACCTCTTGGGTGTAGTTTTAAAGAGGAGAAGACTTAAGCCTAGGGCTTATATTTTGTAATTTTAGAATAAGAAGAACTATTCCACTTGATATTAAAATAATACCAAATACTTGAGTAACTTCAATATATTCATCTAGAATTAACCATCCTAAAAAGACAGAGAATACTATACTTGAAAGTGATATTAAACTTACAAACCAAGCTGCTGCATATTTATAAGCTTGCGTTTTGGTTATATCAGATAACAAGCCAAATACAGCAATAGCAATGACGTAATATATATCATTACCCACAGGTATAGACAAACTATCATAAGATACTATGCTAGCTCCTATTATATTGAATAGCGAAAACCAAACAATCACTACTTGTGTGCTAACCATTTTTAATGCGCAACGCATTGATAAAAAAGCAATAGCTGTTAATGCACTACCCAGTAATCCTATACTAAAGGGAAATAAATCTACTCCAAAACTTACTTTGTCTACAAAGCTTATGTTCGCCACAAAGAATAAACCAATGAAAACTGTCATTATTGGTATTATTTGATTTCCATTTACTTTTTCTTTTAAAATAAATTTTCCTAATATCATTACAAAAAGGGGAGTAGTAAAAGTCAAAACCATTGCAATGGAAAGTTGAAGATTCAAAATAGCATAAAACATTGATCCCATTCCTAGAAAACCAAATATTCCACGAGAGGCTAATATTAACAGTGCATCTTTTTGTAAGCACGCTTTAATTTTAGGTTTAAATACTAAAAAAATAAAAATCAATGAGAACAATGCTCTATAGAAAATTTGTTCAAAAATTCCAATTTCACTGGATACTAAGTTAATAAAAACTCCCGTTAATGAGAACAGTAATGCATGTGATAATGTTAAGGATAAGGCTTTTAAATAATTATTTTCCAATGTGATTCCTTGTCCTGATAAATTCCAGAAATCATCATTATCTAAAATATCGATAATTGAGGTGGAGATTCAACCTTAGGGATGTGATTCTATTATTTTGTCATAACTATTTGTTAATTTACAGCTTCAATCCATTTACTACTGTTAATCTCTTCCATAGGTATTCCACCTTGAACATATAATTTAGCAACAAAATTTATAGCTATTTCTTGATTATTAAAACATTTATAATAATAGTATTTTTTTTCATTATGTCCCATTCCAATTAATGCCATTACCCCGTTATCTGCTGTTGTCCCCATACTTGCTTCAATCATTTCTAACCTTTCGTAGTATAACTATTTTTGTATTTCAACGTTAATCCACCAAACTGTTTTTATAATTAGTTTTCTCAAAACTTCGCACATTATCAGAAAACTTAATAACTATTTTATTATTTAAATATATCATACCATTAAAAAGTAACATTTTAATAACAATTGAATAATTTAACTGTATTTATCTTATAAACAATAATAATAAGAAGGTGCTACAGTTTTTACCCAAAAAAATTAATTTCAGAATTAATCGCCACTTTTAAAAAGTAAATAAATCCTAAAGGTAATTTAATAAATTATATTTTTACTTATTTTTACTAATAGACTACTTAAACAAAGAATTGTTTCGAAATTAAAGTGTGCTCTAGAGTGACTAGGGGATGAAAAAATGGGGATAAATATAAAAATATAAAGTAAAATAATTTTTTATAATTCTCTTTTTAATAAAAAGATGCCCGAATTATGAGAGAGTTTTTAATTTATTTTAAGGTGGTGACTAATAGCAATTCTACGTGAGTGATTTATTAAAAGAATATCTTATATTGGTTATTATATGCTTACTTAATACAAAAGGATTCTCATCTTAAAACTCAAAAAAAAACATGAATTATTTTAATAAAGATTTAGACAATATCGGGTTTAAACTAATAGAACCTTGTTTAGAATTAAAACCATTTATTCAATCTTTTTGGCTTGTTAAATTTAATAGAATTCCTTTTTCTGTGCCATTAAAAATCATAGCTGATGGAAATTCAGGTTTTGTTATAAATTTCTCCTCTGCTTATATCGTTAAAATGAAGGGAAAATCATCCACCTATAGCGATAAATTTGTTTATTTTCCTCCCAGTGAAGATCCTGCTTTTGTAAGTGCGAAGGGCAATGTTTTTGTAATAGGGGTACGCTTCAATGCAGCGGGCGTTTACAGATTTTTTAATAAAGATATTTCTAGTTTTAATAACAATATCTCTAGTATAGAAAATAGTCCTGATTGGCAAATAGATTCTTTATTCTCTAGCTTAGAAAAAACGCAAAAAGTAAAAGATAAAATACATACTTTGGAGTTATTTTTATTAGATAAATTAAAACACTCAAGAAAACGTAATTCACCTTGGATTTTTGAGTTTATATCTAGAATAAGAGAAGAAAAAGGAAATGTAAATATTCAAGACTTATGCGAAGAATTCAATGTAGATATAAGACATGTTCAAAGACGTTTTAAAATTGAACTTGGATTGAGTGCTAAGTTATACTCTAGATTAATAAGAATTCAAGACAGTAAAAAAACGCTTAGTTCCTTAATTGTGGCTTCTTTAACCTCTTTTTCTTATGATAAAGGATTTTTTGACCAGTCTCATTTTATAAATGAATTTAAACATTTTATCAAAGAAACTCCCAGAGAATATTTGCATAAAAAGTTTTTACAAGCAAAAGAATTCTCTTTTAAAAAATATAAAAAATAGTGTCGTTTTTTTACAAGTAATAAAAATATTTTTTTAGTAATATTATAAAAATTACAAAGGAAGTATTATGAACACTTTAAAAAACTACTATGGACTAATAAATAAAATGAGCCTTTTATTGCTTGGTCTGTTTGTTTTTATTCACATTTTTAACCATCTTATTCTTGTTATATCTATTAAAGAACACATCTCTTTTATGGAGAATTTTAGATTTATTTATAGAAATATTTATATTGAAAGTATATTATTATTAGCATTTTTATTTCAAATAATAAAAAGTATCAAAGCTACATGGCGTGAGAGAAAAAATAGAAGAACCTTCTTTGAACTCTTAGTCTTTATTTCAAAAATATATTTAATATATTTTTTGATTAATCATATAACAGCAGTATTATTTGGAAGAATAGTATTTAATCTTGATACAAATATATATTATGCAATTGCAGGATTACATGTTTTTCCTTATTCCTTCTATTTTATACCCTACTATTTTTTATCTATTATTTGTTTATTCTTTTATTGGAGTAAGAATAAAAAATCGTATTCATTTTATACAATAAATAGTATAGGTTTTATTCTTGCTTTTGTACTTTTATTGGCTCTAAAAAGCGTTTTTTACGATATCAATATTCCTTTTGAGTATCTTGATATGTATTAGGAAGTTAAGTTTTGGGAGCATAAACCTATTTAACATTTTAAAAAAGAGAAGATGTTTTTAAGCACCTCTCTTTTAAATATTTATTTAATATCAAATCTATCGGCATTCATTACTTTATTCCAAGCGAATACAAAATCTTTTACAAACTTTTCTTTTGCATCTTCTTGGGCATAAACTTCGCAAATTGCTCTTAGTTGAGAATTTGAGCCAAATATAAGGTCTGCTCTGCTTGCGATCCATTTTATATCTTTTGATATTTTATTTGTAGCTTCAAACTCTCTTTCATCCTCGTTTATACTCTTCCAAGTATTATTCATATCAAGAAGATTTATAAAAAAATCATTTGTTAAAACACCTGGTTTATTTGTAAATACACCTTTTTCATTGCCATTTGCATTCGCACCTAATACTCTCATTCCTCCAATTAAAACAGTCATTTGTGGAGTACTTAAGCCTAAAAGTTGAGCTTTATCAATTAAAAGTTCTTCGGCACTAATACTATATTTTTTCTTTTCGTAGTTTCTAAAACCATCAACTATTGGTTCAAGATATTCAAAAGACTCAATATGTGTTTGTTCTTGGCTTGCATCTGTTCTTCCTGCTTTAAAAGGAACAATGATTTTTATACCTGCTTCAAATGATGCTTTTTCAATCGCTGCACAGCCACTTAATACTATTAAATCAGCAAGTGATATTTTTTTAGTATTTGAAGAATGATTAAACTCTTTTTGAATTACTTCAAGTTTAGAAATTACTTCTTGCGTACCTTTATTAACATCCCAGTCTTTTTGAGGAGAAAGTCTTATCCTAGCGCCATTTGCACCACCTCTTTTATCTGAATCTCTATACGTTGATGCAGATGCCCAAGCGGTATTTACAAGTTGTGCTATAGTTAATTCTGAACGTAAAATTTTTACTTTTAAATCTTTTATATCAGATTCATCAATCATTTCATAATCAGCATATCCCACAATATCTTGCCAAAGTAAATCTTCTTTTGGAACTTCAGGTCCAAGGTATCTACTTTTTGGTCCTAAATCTCTATGTGTTAGTTTAAACCAAGCTTTAGCGAAGGTATCTGCAAATTCTTCTGGATTTTCATGAAATCTTTTTGAAATAGGTGCATATATTGGATCCATTCGAAGTGCCATATCTGCCGTTGTCATGATAGTTTTTACTTTTTTAGATGAATCGTGTGCTAAAGGAGAAAGATGTTCTTCTTTTGGATTTATAGCTGTCCATTGCCATGCTCCTGCTGGGGATTTTTCAAGATTCCATTCATAAGCAAATAATACATCGAAGTATCCATTGTCCCATTTTATAGGATTGGCTGTCCAAGCACCTTCAATTCCACTACTAATTGTATCATCACCTTTACCACTTAGATATTTATTCAACCATCCTAATCCTTGAGCTAAAATTCCTTCTGCTTCAGGTTCTGGTCCAACATTTGATGCATCTTGTGCTCCGTGGCATTTACCAAAAGTATGTCCTCCAGCAATTAACGCCACAGTTTCTTTATCTCCCATTGCCATTCTTGCAAATGTTTCTCTAATATCTTTTCCAGATTCTACAACATTTGGTTCGCCATTAGGTCCTTCTGGGTTTACATAAATGAGACCCATTTGAACAGCAGCAAGTGGATTTTCTAAATCTTCACTTTTATGTTCATCTTTATTATATCTTTCATCTGCTAACCATTTATCTTCACTTCCCCAGTAAATATCTTCTTCTGGTTCCCAAATATCAACTCTGCCGCCTGCAAAACCAAATGTTTTAAATCCCATTGATTCTAAAGCTACATTTCCTGTTAAAATCATTAAATCGGCCCATGAAATTTTATTTCCATACTTTTGTTTAATCGGCCAAAGAAGTCGTCTGGCTTTATCTAAGTTAACATTATCAGGCCAACTGTTAAGTGGTGCAAATCTTTGATTTCCGCTTGAAGCTCCACCTCTACCATCTGCCGTTCTATATGTACCTGCACTATGCCATGCCATTCTAATAAAAAGAGGACCATAATGTCCATAATCAGCGGGCCACCACTCTTGTGAATCAGTCATTAAAAAAGTCAAATCTTTTTTTAATTCTTTATAATCAAGTTTTTCAAACTCTTTTTTATAATTAAATTCTTCACCCATAGGATCAACTGCACTAGTGTGTTGAGATAGTATTTTTAAATTAAGCTGATTAGGCCACCAATCTTTATTATACATACCCTTTTTTGCTTCTGTGGGGTTTAGAACTTTGTCATCACTTCCTAAACCTGTAATTGGACATTTAGCCATTTTGTTCCCTTTTATAGTTATTATAGGATAAAATTTATCCAATGATAAATATTATCTTTTATAACTATACTTTACAATTCCTTAATTATATATTAATCATTAATATAATTATTAATTTAAAATGTTATATGATTTTATTATTGTAATAAATTTCAAGTATTTTATATATAAGGAATGGGCAAAACAGGGGATAGTATCCTCATTAAACATTTAGTTAATCAGATAAACTTTCCTCGGGATTCTTTTCCAACATTATTAAAAAAGGTGGAATTTCACGCCCTGGGGAGTAAGTCCATATGATATACTACATCAAGATATTTTAGAAGTGTCTGTACCTAAAGGAAATTATACATGCCCCAATATTCATTTGAATTTGACTTTTCTGGTTTTAATGTAAAAGGTGATAAATACAACGATAATTGTAATACTGTCATCTTACATGGCGCTGGAAAATCATCACGCGCAAGATTTAAAAAACTAAGACATGCATTAAATAAAAAAGGTTTAAGCAGTATGAGTTTTGATTTTGTAGGACATGGAGAATCAGAGGGAGAACTTAAAAATAGCAGTTTAGAAAAAAGATTTGAACAAGCAAAAGTTACTATAAAACAGCAATCTCCTGATTTTTCTACATTAATAGCTTCGAGTATGAGTGCTTACACTGCTATCAAATTAACAGAAATATTTCCTATTAAAAACTTAATACTTATGGTACCTGCTGTTTATACTTCAAAAGCATATACTCTTACTTTTGGTCCTTCTTTTTCAAAAACCATTCGTGAAAAAAATAGTTGGTTAAATTCTGATGCATTTAGTATTTTAAAAGAATTTAAAGGTAATTTATTAATTATTGCTGCGCAAAATGATGAAGTCATTCCGCCTTTGCTTCTTGAACGTATATACAGTTCTGCAAGCAGTGCAAAGAGCAAAAAATTGCATATAATACCTAATGCAGAACATAGAAATCTCTTTCCCAAAATAGGTGATTTTGATTTAAGTTTGGATTTAATTCATACAATGAGTAAAACATAACACAGAACATTTTCTTAATAATCAAATTATTAAAATGATGATTTTTAAGAGCTCGTGAAAGCTAGCGCATTCGTTTTTTTTCTTCTTTTCTTGAAAAGAAGAAACAAGAAAGCAACTGACGGTTGTTGAAGGCGGAGCTTCCCTCACTTGTTATTTTGTGTTTCTAACTTGCGGAACTCCCTAAAACGTGCATTAAAGCACCTTTCTTTACGGTCAAACAGTCCTCAGTTTTTTCCGAAATACAAAATAAACGCTCGGCTTCAACAAAGTCAGAATCACGCTCCACGTTTTTCTTAAAATATTTTCTCTTTTTAAAGTAAAGATATAAGAAATAAATAAATCAAAGAGCAAACTTTCAATCCCCACGGCTCTTTCCCTGACTTTGATAAAGCTAAATCTTTTTATTTTTTAGCGGAAAAAGGTGAAAACTGTTAGAACGTAAAGAAATGTGCTCTTTAGCACGTTTTAGTGAGTTTTTGAACCTAGCTAACAAATAAGAATATTTAGGCACCCGAAGGGCTTTATCAACTCGTCAGTTGCTTCTTTTTGTTTCTTTTTCTGACAATTAAGAAAAAGAAAAAAGCGCAAAGGTTACTTTGTATGAGCTATTTAATACATTTAAGAATTATTGAAAAAATGGAGCTTCAAGCCATGGTGGAATTTTCATTTTTAACTAAAGTTTAGTTATCATAAATAACTTAAAATGAAAGGTTTTTTATGTCTGGAAAAATAGTAAATTTTTATATTGCAAAAGATTCACAAAGTGAAATTCAAAGTGTTAATGAAATTGTTTTATTAAAAGATAGTGGAATATTTGGAGACAGATATTCAGTAAAAAAAGGCAGTTTTTCAGAACAAGAAGGTGAAATTAAACCTAAAAGACAAGTTACTTTAATTGAAAAAGAAAATATTGATGATTTAAATATTCTCTTAGAAACAAACTTCGATTATGGGTTATTTAGACGTAATATTCTTGTTTCAAACTGTGATTTAAATGCACTTGTTGGAAAAGAATTTTCTATTGGAAATGTTGTATTAAAAGGAATACGTTTATGTGAACCGTGTTCTTTACTTTCCAAAAGACTTAATAATAAAAAAGTTCTAAAAACACTTATTGGTAAAGGTGGTCTTAGGGCTGAAATTATTCAAGGTGGAAGATTAGTTTTAAGCGATCAAATAGAGATAAGATAATGAGATACTTGCAAAGGACACTTTGTATGAGCGCTTAAAATATATTGATAATTACCATAAAAATGGAATTACTACCCCTGGCAGTAATTCTTAAATCTGGTGACAACATATTCATTTAATGATTTAGTTAATTAGGTAAACTGTCACCGGAATTCGCAATAGTATAATTTAATTATTAGGTATCTCTGGAATTTTTATTTTGTTTGTGAATAGCCTGGGAGGGTATATAATAATTTATCTAACCCTGCTAATATATTTTTTTTATTAGCACCTAAAAACTTTATATATTCTTTTTCTGATGCCCATTTTTTGATATTAAATTCTTCATTCTTATAATAACGAAATGCATATTGTATGCTAATTGTTTCTTTACTGTTTATTGGTACAAAATACCATATATTATATTCGTAAAATTTTTGGTATTTACTTTTAGAACTAGATATAAACTCTAATAAATAGCTATTTTCTTGTTCAGAATTTCGATAAATGGAATACTTTATATTTGGTACATTATTTTCTAAATTTTTAACTGTGTACGTTAAAATAAACTTAGGTGAAGAATTCGAATAGTTTCTAAAAGCCACCATATTAACCCAATTATTCAAATCTCTATCTTTATCTATGTATTCATAAATATATTTTTCTAAGGTACCCTCAGTATATTTCATTTCTAAGTTTTTATCTAAGAAGTTAATTGATTTTGGATAGTTCAAAGGTTTTGTATCTGCCAAACAACTTGTAAATAATAAAATAAACATAGTACTAATAGTTAAAATATTTTTATTCATTTATGAATTCCTTTTATTTTATAATTTATATTATTTTTAATATACTTATGAAATGTTTAAGAAAGATATAGTTTTAGCATATTTCTTCACAGAGAGTGCAATCACAGCGAGTTTTTGAGCCTAACTAACAAATAAAGATATTTAAGTTTATCAACTCGGAAGTTGCTTCTATTTAGATACAAGTATGATTTCGTGTTTTTTTTTGAGAATTAAAAATATGATGAGGGAATGAAATGACTAAATTCTGCTTGCAGACCAAAAAGCGAAAAGGCTACTACTTGGTGCCTGACACCTTTTCTCAAATATAAAAGTGGAGATTCATTCTCAGGGGTGTAATTTTGGGGTGTAATTTTAATTTGAAAGGGAAATGTATTTAAACTAAAGGATTTCATAAAAATAAATTTTAAATTATCATCTTTTACATTATTTTTGGAGATTCAACCCCTTGGGTGTAATTTCCCTTTATTTATCTATTCAAATAAAAGTGAAGTTTTATCATCCCATCTAATAGAATTTATTAACCATTTATCACTAGGTTTATAAAATGTACATATATAACGAATAGATGTATTTTCATATTTGAGAATATATGTATGTTCTAAAAAACTTTTTCCAGCTTCTTTCGTTCTAATAAAATCAATTCCTATTGCATTTCCAAAACGTTTTGAAACCATATCTAATTGTACTTTAGTTTGATATGCAACATTGTCAATTTCTGCGGGTGGTAAAGGCCAGAACTTTTTTACATCATTAAATGCTTTATTTACTTTACCTTTTTGAATACTGTACAAAGAGTTTTTACAAATATCTTTCGTATCACTTATTGTTATCAAATTATTTGCAAATAAATTCAATCCACTCACAAGTAAAATTGTGCTTAATACTTTTTTCATTGTTTTCCTTATTAGATAACTATTTATTAGTTTCGCATTTTATACCAATATTACTTAATAACAATTATTATACATTTTTTATGAATTATACAGTTGATGTTTTATTAGAAAACATATAAATATGTTATATATTTAATTAGGGTTTACTGCCTCTGGGGTGTAAATTTTAAGAAATAAATAAAGAATAAAAATTCATTCCCTACGGCTCTTTCCCTGACTTTGATAAAGCTAAATGTTTTTATTTTTTAACGGAAAAAGGCGAGGACTGTTCGAGCGTGAAGAAATGTGCTCTTTAGCACATTTTAGTAGGTTCCACAGCCTAGTTAAACAATAA
>SPKZ01023910.1_pt1 | contig 12823 bp, 16 predicted proteins | sample 2456571 | NCBI WGS metagenome assembly SPKZ01 (sample SAMN11192286, study PRJNA482655) | marine metagenome | biome: ENVO:00000447; feature: ENVO:00000244|ENVO:00000211|ENVO:00000569|ENVO:00002023; material: ENVO:00002151; isolation source: ocean water from marine abyssalpelagic zone ...
TAAAACTTCACAGTTAATGTCTGTTCCAACAACAAATGAAAAATTTTCAGAAAGTAATTTTGTCAGATACCCAGAACCACTTCCTATATCTAATGCAAAATCACCTTTTTCATTTTCAATATTATCTACTATGAAAAAAGTATCCTCAGAAGGAGGATATTCATCATTTTTCAAGGATTTGATTTGCAAGATTAATTATTTCATCTCCTGAAAGGTCATCTACTCGTTTATCTATTACAGTTTCTTTGTTGAATTGTTTTAGAATATTTTTGACTGTTTTACGTCTATATGAAAAAATTTTGTTAATTATTTGGATAAGATCTTTGCTTATGGTAGTTTTTTGGGTAATTTTCAGGACTACCGAATCAATTTTTGGAGGAGGAGAAAAATTATTTTTTCCCACCTTAGAAAGAAGTTTAATTTCAAAAGCATAATTTGCAATAATGCTTATCGCTTTTCGATTTTTTGATGGTTTTGCAACTAGTTTTTCAGCAAATTCTTTTTGAACCATAATGACACCATGCGAAAAAGAAGTTTGAGCAAGCCATTCAATTGCATCTTTACTTCTAGAGTAAGGTAGGTTAGATACAAAAATAGAAAAAGAATCTTTGTTCTTAAAACCATCACCTGACTTTAAAACAAGGTTATCAATTTCAGAAAAAGTAGATTTAGCTCTTCTAACTAATGTTTCATCAGCGTCAACTGAAATTACCTTATTGGCTTTATTACACAATAACGGAGTTAGAATTCCCAGTCCTGTTCCTAACTCAAATACAACGTCATTTTTTGTGATTTTAGCCTCTGAAACAATCGATTGAGCTATTGAATTTGAGTTTAGGAAGTGTTGTCCGAGTCGTTTTCGTTTTATCATCGCTTAACAAAGAGATTCATTCTACTTTGACCAGTAATTTCATCTAGAATTCGTTCTGAAATATGTTTTATTGGATCTTTAAATCCAACTCTATCTTGTAAATCTTGATAGCTTTCAAATTTTTTCTGTTCTCGTTCTTCAAGCATTGTTTTCATGTAGGTTTTTCCTATTCCTGGAATTAATTCAAGTGCATGAATTCTTGGAGTTAATGGTTGTGCATTATTTAGATAGTCTACAAATCTGGATTCATTAATAGTAACAATAGTTTCTACTACATTTTCTAATTCACTATGTGATGTTGATGATATATGATCATAGTCCATCTTTCCTAAAACAGACAAAACTTTAGTACGCCCTTCTTTTCCGATATAGATTTTCTCTCCCACCTCAAACGTAGAATTTGGAACTCCAAGGATTTCTAAAAGAGTTAAACGATCTTCTCCGATAGCTGTTACTATAATTCCATCTCGTCCTCTTACAGTAGATGATTTTCCTCTAGGGTCAAAGTCTAAAACATATGCGTGTTCTTCATATTTTCTAGGTGGGGATTGTGCCCTGTCCAAAATAAAAATACTCCTAAAAAAATTACGAATGATCCTTGATGATCTTCAATATTTTTGCAAGTGTTTCAGCAAGAATAAGTTTTTTCCAACCAAATGTAAAAGAACGTAATTCAGCTAAACTTGTTGGTCTAATGTTTACAATTTCAACAGCTTCATCATCTGTTAATTCACATTCTTTAACAAGTTGTTTTTTCATGTCTTTTGCATCTTTAGCGTCAATGACTTCAAACTTTGAAACATAATCATATGTCCAACGTTGAATTTGATCCATCTCTTCAACATCTACTTTACCTAAAATTTCTTTAACTTCTGATAGAGAGATTGATTGTTTCTTTTTTATTTCTTCCATGATTATACACCGAATGGTTTGATATGATCTAATCTAGTGATTAAGGTTTTTGTTTTATTTCCTAATTTCACATCAAGTGTTATTGCACGTCTACCAACGTTTGTGACAACACCCACTTTGCCGTGGTATCGTCTATGTGGTAATCCTTTGTGCTGTCTTGGATCAATAATGACAAGTGCTTGTTGACCTTCATGATATTCACGTAACAAAAATGAGACTCCTCTTGGTGCCTTTTTTGTCATAACTGATCTAGATTTATGCTTAAATCCATGTGAACGACCAGAGGTTTTCTTAGTTGCCATGAGTGTGAAACTTCTGAAAGCCCTATTTTAACACTTAGAACTATTTTGAGGAATTTACAATGTCAGTTCGGAGTTGGCCACATGCAGCTGAAATCTCAGTACCTTTCTCAACACGAACAGTACAATTCACACCAGCATCAGATAAAATTTGTTCAAATTTAATTATACTTTCTTGTGTTGGTCGCTTAAAATTTCCAGCAGTTGGATTAATTGGAATTAAATTCACATGTGAACCATTACCTTCTAAAAGTGAAGCTAATTCTTTTGCAATTTCAGGAGAATCATTAACTCCTGCCATGAGTGCGTATTCAAAGGTCACACGACGTCCAGTTTTTTCAAAGTATCGTCTACCTGCATCAATAATATCTTCAACGGAATTAGGTCCTGCAGTAGGAACTAATTTTTTCCTTAACTCATTATTTGGAGCATGAAGAGATATTGCAAGACCTATCTGTAGATTTTCTTCAGCTAGTTTGTCTATTCCAGATGTAATGCCAATTGTAGAAATTGTGATGTGACGTTGTCCAAGTCCAAAACCTCTATCATGAGTTAAAATTTTTACAGCACGGATCATCTCATCGTAATTTGCCATAGGTTCTCCCATTCCCATAAAAACTAAGTTTGTTACATGTTCTCCCCTCTGTTGTAAAATTTCTGCAAAATGAATTACTTGAGACACTATATCTTCAGCTGCAAGATTTGTTTCAAATCCCATTTGTCCTGTTGCACAAAATACACAACCCATTGCACATCCAATTTGAGTGGATACACAAATGGTTGATCTTGGATGTCCACCTATTTTTGATGAAGAATATTGCATTAATACCGTCTCAACAGATGTTTCTGACAGTTGTAAGAGTAGTTTTGTTGTATCCCCATCCTCACTTACTATGCGATGAGTCTCTTTTGCAGAACCTATTGTATATCCTGCTTCAATTAGGTCTTCTCGCAGTTGTTTTGGAAGTTGTGGGATATCTTCAAAGTTTTTTGGAAATTGATAATATAGTGGAAGTAAAATTTGGTCTGCTCTATATCTAGGATAACCCATATCAATTACTAATTGTTCCATCTCTTCTGGAAGTAAACGGTAAAGATCTGTCATGATATAGTAATAATCTCAAATGATATTATAATTTAATCAATAGTATTGAAAATAAAATAAATTTAAAATTAAAAGATAAGAGAAAAGAGAAGAATTACTCTTCTATTGGTTCTGAATCATTAGATTCAGCATCTACTGTAGATTTTACAGTTTTTGATTTAGAGGTTTTTGCAGTAGATTTAGTTTCGGGTGTTTCCGTAATAGTTTCAACTTTTGGTGTTTCCGTAATAGTTTCAACTTCTGGCTCTTTTACTTTTTTGGTATACTTTTTTGTCTTTTTCTCTGCTTCTTCAGGATCAATAACACCTGCTTCACCTAGAGCAAAGATTACTTCCTCTTCAGGATGGTGAGGACTATCTACCATTCTAGCAATTCGTTTTTTGCCTGATTTCTTAAAGTATATTCTGTATGTACTTGTATGTGCAACTACATTTCCACCAACTGGACGTGTTGGATCTCCAAAGAACACATCAGGTGATGCCATGACTTGGTTAGTTGCAAGTGCAGCACAGTCATAGGTTTCTGCAATCCTTACTAACAAATGAACAAAATGATTTAGTTTTTGTTGTCTGGCAGCTAATGTACCTCGTCCAAGATATTCAGCACGGAATAAACCAACAGCAGAATCTACAATTAATAATTTCACATTGTTTTCCTTAATTATTGCACCAGATTCTTCTAGAATCAATGTCTGATGTGCGCTATTATATGCACGAGCTACAATGATATTATCTAGAACTTTGTCTGGATCCATTCCATGAGCTTTAGCAATAGTTACAATTCTCTCAGGTCTGAAAGTATTTTCAGTATCAATGTACAATACAGTGCCTTCAAGACCACCTTCTTCTTTGGTTTTTTGAACCATTACAGACATTGTATGAGCAAATTGTGTTTTACCACAACCAAATTCTCCATAAACTTCTGTTAATGCCTGAGTTTCAATACCACCATCAAATAGTGTATCAAGACAGTTTGTACCAGTTGTAATTTTACCAATACTTTGTCGTCGTTTGTAAATTTCAGTTGCACTAACAAAGTCTTTTGAAAGTAATCCACCTTCCACTAAATGTTGTCTGGCTTTATCGACAATTTTTTCTGCGGTATCTTTTTCCATTCCAGTTATATCTGCAATTTCAACTGGACCTCTAACGATGAGATCCATGACGTTGTGGATACCTGCATCGGATAATTTTCTTGTAGTTACAGGACCTACTCCTACTAAACTATCTAATCTTAAATCTTCTACCATACCGTATAGTACGGTACCAGTACTTTATAAGGTTATTGTTTTAGGGTGCTGTTACCTCCTAGGGGGTTATTGAACCTGTTACCTTTCGGTTGGTAGGCACAAAAAAAGAAAGAAATTAACTATTGCACATACTTGCAATAATTGTTTTCAAAACCCATTTTAGATGATTCTAGACAGGTTTTGAGAATCTTTTCTCTTTCGCCTTCTAGCCATGCTGGATTGAATCCATCTGTGTCTGGGAATTTTTCTAATGAGAAAGATTCATAGACGGGCTTGTAGTTTTTGGCAAGCTCAGAAATTACCTTGATTTGTTCAAAGATTATTGCATCTTTTGATTCTATTTGGTTTTCTAATTGTATGATCTTATCTAATAGATTGTTTTCATCTTCGGCATAAACAAAAGATGTTAGTATTCCTATTGTGCCTAAAACCACCAATAATACCATTAAAGTATTCATTTGTATACAGTTATCATATTCCTATTTAAATTTACATAAAACTGTATTATAGTTATGACAAAGCGTGAGAGGATTACAATATCTGTAGGCTCTGAAGTTTTGGAGTTACTGGATGAAAAGATAGAGGCGGGTGAGTTTTTCAATCGTAGTCATGGGTTTGAGTTTTGTGTGAAGAAGCAGTTGCAATAATGAAAAGACTTTTAGATCATTATGCTCTAAAAAAAGGGAATCGGATTATTTGTTTTGCGGGCAAATAACTCCTAGTCGTTTTATTCTCTTTTAGTGAATTTAGCACTATCTTTGGCAGCTGGTGCTTTTAGCACTCTTGTACAAGACGTGGTTCCGTCTGCTACCTTGTGACAATCTACGTAGACATATTTTTTTGTCATGCCTAGCGTGTAGTGTACTTCTTTTTAAGAGTTATCTTTTATTAAAAAGGATTAGCAAATAATAAAAAGCGTGGTAAGTTACTAATAGTAGTGGAAAAGAGCGATTATCTAGATCATATTATTTTAGAAACTCTAAATCTATTAAACAAATCAAAAAATGGTTTAAGATATGGTGATTTAAAATTAAAACTAAATGTCTCAGATACTTCATTAGTAAATAGACTAAACAAACTCAAAACTTCGAATTACGTTACATCAAAAGCACAGATTACAGATATAGGTAAAAATTATTTTGCTTATACCTTGACTGATTTCGGCATTCAATTAGTAAAAGAATTAGATGTTGAAAAATTGTTAAACAATGTTGAAAAATTGTTAAACAATGTTGAAAATCATTTAACTCGTTAGATTTCTTTACTCGCATTCTGAATCAAAGTTAACCATTTGTTATTCCCCTCAATTATAATCCCGCACTTGTCAGCTGGTGTCTTGCCATCTAATGCCATGTGAGGTCGTACATAATTATGATACAACTGATAACCGTCAATAATTGCACCGTCAACTTTTTTGATTCCCCTCATAACTTTCTCCCTGTCTCTAAACTCTCCATTCAATCTTTCCATTTGGTTATTGTTCATGTCACCTTGAAGGTGTACGTTACGAATGTGTATAGTTCTATTCTCTCTTTGTATAGTCCAAAACTCTTTTCTGTACGCTTCAGAGTATGAATGAAGACCATCCGTGATTATCACTTTAGGCTTTGTTCCAGTAATTTTTTTTCCAGCACGAAACAAACTAGAGGCGTCATGTCCCTCTTTTCTGTTTGCTACCTCTTGGGCTATCCAAAATCTAGTTTCAGAATCCATTAAAGAGAATACATACTTTAGCTCACCTCGAATCTTAACATACACCTCATCAGCTCGCCATGAATCCCCTACTTGTGGGGTTATCTTATCTAGGTGAGCCTTCATTAGTTTAGTATATTTTACAATCCACAGATAGATAGTTTTGTGAGATACTTGAACGCCTTGTAGTTTTAGGAATTTCTGAACGTTGCGTAAAGATTCACCCGTAAAATACAACTGTAGAGCGTTAGTAATAGCTTCTGGGCTTGACTTCATCTTTTCAAATCCTAAATTAATTGAGAATGTCCTATGACAGTCTACACATGAGAATCTTTGAATGTTACCTATTTTATTACGTCTAATACCATTTTTAGTTATGTTTGTACCATGACAGAAATTACACTCTGTAGTTGTTTTAGTAGAAATAATTGGTGATAATGTAACTTTGGTTTTTTCTCGTGCCTCAATTCTCATGTGTATGCTAATCTCTACTGCATGAATGTGCTTACAGCATACGTGCCTAAATTTGCAGTCTGCACAGTTACAAGTCCATTTATCTGCTACTTTGATAACTTCATAATCTCTATTGCTAGTCTGTGAATGAACATGATAATGGAAGTCTGACAATCTAATTAGGTCAGATTTTAGGGCTATTGCTTTGCCTTTCTCTTGTCTTTTGTTTTCTACCATTATACGTATATGTACACAAATGTATAATATAAACATATACGTGTATGTTTATAAAGAACTAAATTATTAACAAGTATATGCAAAAACAAAGTAAAAACATAAGAATCAATTCCACAATAAATGAAAAATTAGAGAAAGAGTTTAGAGAAATTACATTTAATAAATTTGGATTTAAAAAAGGAAGTATACAAGACGGATTAGAAGAAGCCCTAGAGGAATGGGTTAAAAAACAAAGGAAGAAAAAATAATGGATATGGGTAAATATTACAGAGATACACGGGATAGAGTTCTATCTTCAGATGTTAAAGAACACTTTGAGCAAAGTAGAAGGTCTGTGGCAAAAAATCTTAAAATTATAAACAAAATAAAATCTCCTATCTATTCCACAGAAGATAGTACAGCGTTATTAGAAATGATTAAGATAACAAGTAATCGTCTATTTTCATCATTAGATAGTATGAATGGTGATATTGAAGCATTATACGTTTATCATTGTTTGAATCGTGAAAGATTTAGTGAAATATACAAAGTATTAGAAGAGCATGGAATAAAATTAAAAAATAGTGAAAATGATGAGGGTTTAAAATGGATTAATAGTTATTTTAAACATGTGAGTGAGACTAGCCATGATTGATTCTTTAGAGAAAATTGTAGAAACTAACAAGAATATGAATAGGATTATTCGTATAAATGGTATACTATCACAGCATTTGATAGGTAGTACAATTCAATTACTAAAATATGGTGAAAAATATAACGTGATTATTCCAAGACGTGATCAGTTAGAACAAATACTTCAAAATACTAAATTTCTTTTAGAAGAAAAACAACTAGCTGTAAATACATTTAACAAACAAAATGATTATTTTAATGATGAATCTGACCAACCGCAAAGTAACACCGATAACAACTACCGCAGAGGTAACAGCACCTGTTTTAGAAATGATTGAAATGAGAAATTTTGGTTAAATTTGACTAACGTCTCTTTCTTCGTTGTCCTGGTTTATTCTGTCCAGGATATCTTCCAAGAGCAAATCGTTTTTTGAACTTACTTTTGTTTGCAACACTAGAACTAGTACCTACAATTTTCCGTCCTTCAACTTTTGGAGTTTGTCCTCGTACTTTACCTGCTTTGGTAAGTGAACCGTGTGTTGCCATGGTAATTATTGCAAATTAGTAAATTTATGTATTTGTATAACTACCAGTACTTGTTTTTAATAATTTCAATAACTCTTTCGTGTTCAGGACTTTTCCTGCGTGCATATTTTTCCATTGCACCTAGTGGAATACCGCCAAGACTTCTTGCAAGAGCATTAAAGGCATATCTTTGAGGACCTTTGTTACCAGTCTTAGTCATGAATTTTTGAATAGCATATTTGAAGTTGTGCTGCCATGTTTTGTATAATACACCTAATTGTGCAGGAGTCATTTCTTGTCCAATGTTAAAGAATTTAGATTGTTCTAACAATCCAATTGGAACAAATGTTAATGCAGTAGCAGTAAACATTGAGTCTGGTTGTTCATGTTCTAATTCACTAAGTAAACGAATAGTATCCCATGAATCTTCAGGAGTTTCATCATTATCAAGACCCATGATTAATGTAAATGCTGGAACCCAATAATTTTCATTCATTGCCTTTACGCCTTCTTTAACAACCCAATGCCATTCAGATGGATCATAAGGTGCAAGTTTTCTATCAGCATATTTACCAATTAATCTCAAACTTCCAGTCTCAAGTCCAGCTTGAACACCAATCAAATTACTAGGACCAGCCTTTATGATTTTTGAGAGATTTGGAAGAAGTTTTTCATCAGCTATTGCACCTGCCAATGTTCCATGTGTAGGATTTGTGTGTTCAACACCAGTAGACATAATTGCGGTAAACAATTCTTCAAGTGCTTCTCTATTTGGTTCCATTCCTTTTGCAGTTCGTGGATCCATTCCATAAACAAAAATATCATCACTATGAATCCATGCAGATTTTGCACCACCTTTTTTCATATTAACTTCAATTTCTCTTACAACTTTCTCTGGCGGATAATATCTCAATGATCTTAATGTAACATCACAAAATTTACAACCTCTACCACATCCACGCATCACCTCAATCATTCCATGCATACTTGGTTCAACAATATCTGGAATTTCATCTATGTCAGGTCTATCCCAAAAATTAACAAATCGCCCATGAATTTTTTTACTATCTCTTTCAAATTCTTTAATGTTAACTTTGAAATCACTTCGTTTTCTGAATGGATCCATATTATCAAAGTCACCATTAATCAAATAGTTGAAAAATCGTCCAGCATGTCCATCAATTTCGGGTGCAATTCCTCCAAGTTCACCTTCTAAAATTGCATAAATTCCAAATTCCTCAATTTTTGCAGGATCATAATTGTATTGCCAAGTCCCAGATGCACCTGAAATAACTTTGGCTTTACTTCCAGTTTTTAGTTTTGCAGCTTTAATTCTATGATGTAGTTCAGCATTGTAAAATTCATCATAAGAAATTTGTTTTCTGCCATAAGTAAATGTCATAGTAACTGGACCCATTCCAAGAGGATCCATTTCATATGTCCCAATAACTTCTGTATCAGGTCCAATGAATTGTTCAATATGATCAGGGTGAGCAACTACTACCTCTTGTCTGCTAAATCCATCTCGCAATAGTCCAGCTTCTAATTTTCTTAATCCATATGGAGCATAATTTGCAACACCATTTGTGTGAGGAATATAATTACAAATAAAATCAAATAGAATTTTTGGAGTAACCTGATTTCCAAGAATTTTGTACCAAAAACTCTTCTTATCTCTATGAGGATCAATGGCTGGTGCACATCCAAAAAATGTTGCTAAAGATAATCCTCGATAAGGAGACATTAAAGTACGATCAGCAGTTAAAACGATCTTTGGAGTTCCCATATATCCTTCACGGAAAGAATTTTGTGATTTATTTTAAACCTTGCTAGCCAAACTTAGTAATTTTCCAAAATTCCAGCCTTATTTCTATGGAAATAACCAAATTCTTTGTTTTGTGATAGATGTTGCCCATCAAATATTGTGCCATCTCTACAAACAAGATCCTCCCCAACACAACAACTACCACAAATTCCAACTCCACATTTCATCATTCGCTCAAGACTAGCTTGAACAAACATTCCTTTAGAATAAGCAGATTGAACAGTTTTGTACATCATGATTTCAGGTCCACATACATACACTGCATCAAAGTGCGTGTCATTGACTAATTTTTCAACTAAATCAGTAACAAATCCTTTTTCACCATAACTACCATCATCAGTTGAAACAATTACTTTGTGAGGATTATTTTCCAAAAGACTATTTGCCAAAGATTCAAAGAAGACCTCGTCTTTTGACTTTGCACCAATTAGAATAGTAACATCATCAGTATGTTTTACAAAAGTTAGTAATCGCATCATAGGAACAAGACCAGTTCCTCCACCAACTAGCAAAAGTTTACCTTCTTTAACATCAAAAGAGTTTCCATATGGACCTCTAATTCCAATTTGCTCTCCTACTTTGATATTAAATAAACCAGTTGATGCAGATCCATGCTTTCTTACAGTAAATGCAGCTTTGCCAGATTCTTTTGAAATCATTATACTCATAGGTAATTCATTTACTCCAGGAATCCAAACCATAGCAAATTGTCCAGGAAGAACAGTTGACATTACTTCATCTGAAAAAACCAAAGTTCTAACAGTAGGTGTTTCATCAATTACTTTTTCAATTGTTACAATTGTTGGATGATTATGATTTCTTTGCAAGACCCACCATATCCTTTATTGTAGAATAATTTTTTCTTTCCATGTATTGTAATATTCCTTTGTTAATGTCATCAAAGACATCAACCCAATTATCACCAATTGCGCTACCAAGTTGAATTGCAGATGCTCCTGCCAAGAAAAATTCTATTGCATCTTCCCAAGTAGAAATACCACCACATCCAATAATTGGTATATCATATTTTGAAGAAATCTCATAAACACACCTTAATGCAATTGGTTTTATTGGAGTGCCAGATAATCCACCAAATGTGTTACTTAGAATTGGTCGTGTTGTTTCAACATCAATTGCTATTGCACGAACAGTATTGATTGCAGTAATTGCATCAATTCCAGATTCTATTGCAGTATATACAGTGTTTAGATAATTAGTAGTACCTAAACCAACTTTAGCAATTACAGGAGTATTAGTAGAATTTTTAACAGTACTAACAATTTTTTTTACTAATTCTGGATCATCACCTACTTCTAATCCAACTTTAGCAACATGTGGGCAAGATAAGTTTAGTTCATACGCTATGACTTTACAATTTTCAAATTGTTTAATCATCATTTCAAAATCTTCAGGAATTGACCCGACCAAACTCACCACTATTGGAACATCATGATTAGATTCAATCATTTTAGCAAAATTTGGAGCTCCAGGATTTGATAGACCTACAGCATTAATCCAGCCTCCACCCTTTACACCAAAGATAGTTGGATTTGGATATCCTTCCCAAGGCTCCGTACTAAGAGATTTAGTTACAACAGCGCCTGCTCCTGAACGATATAGTCGATTAAATACATCTAATGAGATTCCCAAAATTCCTGATGCTAGCATTACTGGTCTCTCAAGTTGAATTGGACCTATGGAAGTTGCAAGATTGGGTTCCACTTTGATTAATGACTCTAGTTTCGAATATAACAGTTGATTTGTAATTCTGGTACCTTTTTTAAAGGTGATTTAGATTCAACTATTCATGTATTCTGTAATTTTAACAGAATTGGGAATATCAGTTTTTGATTGTAAAAAACTTGAAAAGGCATTTCCATTCTCAAAAAATGTTGAAGAGTATCTTTCAATTAAAAGTAAAGAAGCAAAGTTAAATGAACTTCTAAATTATCTATTTAAAATTCAAAGAGGGGTTGCAGTAAGTGACGAATCATTACTTGCAATTTTGAAAAAAAATTCCATTGATTGTCAAATTATGGAAGATTCTGAATTAGAATATGTACAATCAGAAAAACCACAAATAATCGTTGACTCAGGTTTTGCTAGTAACTTACAAGATACATTAGGAAAACTTAGAGAGTTTGCATTAGGATTATCATCTTCAAAAGTTACAGAAGTATCAGCAAGTCCAGATCTTCACATTATTCAAGCAATTAATTCATTAGATGAAATTGACAAGATTGCAAATGCATTAAGTTCAAGACTAAGAGAATGGTATGGATTGCATTTTCCAGAATTAGACAACATTATTGATAGTATTAATGGATATTCACAAATTGTAATTGCTGGAAAGCGTGAATCACTAACAAAACAAATTTTTGAGGATGCAGGTTTTCCAGAATCTAAAGTAGAAATGTTAACTTTAATTTCATCAAAAAGTAGAGGTGGAGATATTACAGATGTTAATTTAGCAATAGTGCAATCAATTGCAAAACAAATTTTAGATTTTCATGATTTACGTAAAAAATTAGAAGAACACGTAGAAACTGAAATGCGAGTTATTGCACCTAATCTTTCAGCAATACTTGGAACTGCAGTTGGTGCAAGAATTTTAGGAAGAGCTGGAAGTCTCAAAAGAATGGCATCACTTCCTGCAAGTACAATACAAGTTCTAGGTGCTGAAAAAGCATTGTTTAGATCACTAAAGACGGGTTCTAATCCACCAAAACACGGATTGTTATTCCAACATGCAATGGTTCATGCTGCTCCAAGATGGCAAAGAGGAAAAATTGCACGCGCTGTTGCCGCAAAAGCAGTCATTGCTGCAAGAGTTGATGTGTATGGTGAGGGAATAAACGAAACCTTACTTGAAAAACTCAACATTAGAGTTGATGAAATAGGTAAAAAATATGAAAATCCAACTGAAAAAGATATCAGAAGACCTCAATCATTTGGAGATGTAGGTGGAGATAGAAGAGAAGGTGGAGATAGAAGAAGAAGAAGAAGAAGAAGAAGAAGAAGAAGAAGAAGAAGAAGAAGAAGA
>SPKZ01014057.1_pt1 | contig 12821 bp, 10 predicted proteins | sample 2456571 | NCBI WGS metagenome assembly SPKZ01 (sample SAMN11192286, study PRJNA482655) | marine metagenome | biome: ENVO:00000447; feature: ENVO:00000244|ENVO:00000211|ENVO:00000569|ENVO:00002023; material: ENVO:00002151; isolation source: ocean water from marine abyssalpelagic zone ...
CTGCTATCAACTATTTCATTCTTGGAGATCAGGTTGTCATGTCCCCAGTCTTCATTGGTTCCGAACCTGTCAGAGCCACCTCCGGAAAGCACAAAGGCACTGTCATCATGCAGGAAGAGCAGGACCGTGGCCTTGCCTTCATGAAATCACTTTCAACCGACGAGCAAGCTTCTGCTCTCATTGCCACACAGAAAGAAGGAACCAATGCCGTCGCCGAAGCCTTCAAAGACAACCTCATCACTGACTATGTTGGTATCAAAGCAGACAAATTCTCCGACGAAACTAAGGCTCGCCTCCTGGATCTCATTGCCGTCTGGATCAATCACCAGAAAGAAGGCCATGCCAAAGTTCGCCTGAGCGAAATTGCCTCACATATCGATGATACTTACTTTGCCTGGATCGGTGAGACCAGCGATGACAGCGTCTTTTACTACCGAATTCAAAGCCCTGTCATTTTTATCGAATTTGACCACCAGCGCCCGATTGGACTTGAAAGGACTGGCATTCCTACCCGTGATCATATCCATGCCGTCATTCGTACCCCGAATGGGAACGACTACGGAAAAGATCTACTGAGGCAGCATTTCAAGGATCACCACCATTGATTGCATTTGAAATTACCCCCCTGATATGGGGTGTCTATGGACCTCGCACGAGGAAATCCCTGTGTTAGCTTGGTCTTGCGGCTGATTGCCGCACGACGGCTACATGACCTCTCTTTCTCATGCCCAGTGGGAGCGCATAAACTTTCTGACCTTTGAGGTTCACGCTGCTTCGTCCGAGGATGATTTGATTCATTTGGTGACCGAAGTGATGCCCTTGGTAATCGGGAATTGCTATATTTGCTGGAACGAATACAACGAAAAGGTCCAAGTCAATCGGGTGATCACCACCCAATCTCACGACGAGGCGGTCGCTCCTCACGTATCGACTATTAACGCGGCCATGGCTACCCACCCCATCATCGAGGGGCTGGGGATGCTCGATGGAAAAGAACCGGAAACCGGCGTGCATTCGATTACCGACTTCGTCAGCAACAGTGAGTGGAAGGAACGGGCGATGTATCGCGAAGCCTATCGACATGTGGAGGCCGACCATCAGTTGCTGTCACAGCTCACGTTCAACCCGCGTCACGGCGCCTGCCTGACCATCAACAGTCCCCGACCCTTCTCTGAGGAGCAACGCATGATCGTTGAGATCCTCGGTCAACACTTGATGCTCGCCTATCAAAAGCATGCAGTTCCAGCGGACTACCGAAGTGAACTACTGCGACTTTCGCCTCGCTTACAGACGGCGACTCGTCTCCTGATCCAAGGATACTCTCGAAAAGAAGTCGCCTCACAAATGAATATATCTGTTCACACCGTGAACGATTATGCCAAAAGCATCTACGAGAAGTTTCGTGTGCACTCGCAAAGCGAACTGATCTGCCTGCTCGGATCTCCCAACGGAGACGCTAACAAGGACTACCAGATATAAGAAAGAGGCGAAGATAAAATCCCCGCCTCTTTCAACTGCACCTACAACTAAGGTTTAATGCCCCAACATCCAGGGACGAGCGCTGGGTTTCTGTCCAGCCAGGACCCCCAAGCCCGTCTCGCGTTTTCTGTCGGGACGAATTTTTGTACTCTTCGGGCCACAACCGCATCCGGAACCACAACTGTGGGATTCCCTCACTTTCGGCTCGTGACGACTCTTCTCATTGATTGCTGTGGCACGTCGAACCGTGGCGTTCATCACAGCAAGATTCGGCGCCAAGACGATTCTCCGAGCTATCACCCCGCACGAGGGACAAATCTCGGGCGAGTTTCGATCGGCGATCGTTTTCATGGCCTGGAAGTCACCACAGTCACGACACCGGTATTGGTAGATTGGCATAGCAGTTCCTCTATTCGAGTTAACTTACAACGGCGAGGTCAGTTCCCGGCGTGACCATATTGCTAGGCCCATCCGCACCTGGCAGAATGTCAAAATCGAAAATCTCACTAGGCAGCCAAAGGGTTGCACAGGCATTGGGGATATCGACAATTCCGCTGATGTGTCCTTCTACCGGTGCAGTACCGAGAATGGCGTAGGCTTGTTCTCCCGTGTAGCCGAACTTTTTCATGTACTCGATCGCATTGAGACAAGCCATCTTGTAGGACACGAAGGGGTCCATGTAGTGTTGCTTACCCTCTTCATCCACCGAGATACCCTCAAAGATAACGTGGCGTTTGTAATCGGGACTGAGCGGGCTGGGCAGGAACAGCGGGTTCCTCACCGCATATTTCTCAACACCATTTTTGATCAGGTTCACCCGGATATCCAAATAACCCGCCATCTCAATAGCACCACAGAAGGTGATCTCGCCGTCTCCCTGGCTGAAGTGAATATCACCCATCGAGAGACCGCCACCATCCACATAGACGGGAAAGTAGACCTTTGAGCCTCGAGTCAGGTTCTTGATATCGCAGTTACCACCGTGCTCTCGCGGAGGCACTGTTCTGGCCGCTTCAGCGGCCGCATTGTCTCTATCTGAACCCTCCATTCTTCCCATGTGAGCGGTATCACCGTATGGCAAGGCACACAGAGGTGGCGTTCTTTCAGGATCGGTATCAAAGAGCTCTTTCTCTCGCTTATTCCACGTATCGAGCAGCTCCTTCGAGGGCAGACAACCGATCAAACCCGGGTGCATAATACCTGCGAACTCCACATTGGGAATGTGACGAGAGGACGCATTGATCCCATGAAAATCCCAACACGCTTTCCTCGCATCGGGAAAGTGATCCGTAAGGAAACCACCCCCATTAGTCCTCGCAAAAATACCGGTAAATCCCCAATCAGACTCTTCGAGGACGCCGACATCAAGGATATCAACTTCCAAAAGGTCACCCGGTTGAGCCCCCTCGACACCAATCGGGCCACTCAGGTAATGAACTTTTGTTAGATCAACAACATCAATATCCGCCGCGTTGTCATCGTTTTCAATTTGTCCTCCAGTCCAATCGATACACTCAACCCGAAACTCATCTCCCGGCTTGACCGTCGCCACCATCGGGATATCCGGGTGCCAACGATTGTGAAGGTAGTCTTGCGACTCCGGTGAAGCATCAATATCGACTTTTATCAGCGTTTTCATTTTCTTCTTTTTTGTTTGTTAGTGCCTTTGCCTTTTAGACAGCCAGCATCTCTTTGATCATTTCCGCATCCACATCCTCCCTGCGATCCTCCCTCACGAGGCGCCCGGTATCGATCACCATGACTGAGTCACAAGTATCCAGCACAAAGCTGAGCACCTGTTCACTCACCACGATGGTCAAATCTTTCATCTCACCGATCTTGCGAAGACTCCGGGAGATTTCCTTGATAATTGAGGGCTGAATTCCCTCAGTCGGCTCATCTAACAAAAGCACCTTGGGTTTTGTCATAAGAGCTCGTCCGATCGCAAGCTGCTGCTGTTGCCCCCCGGAAAGGTTTCCGCCCTTTCGTTTGCTCATCTCCTCCAGAACCGGAAAAAGAGAGTAAATCTCATCAATGTCCTCCTGATCGAGACTACCGGAGACTCCCGAGATCAAGTTTTCGTATACCGTCAGGTAGGGGAAAATCATTCGCCCCTGTGGAACGAACGCCACCCCGTTGGCAACGCGCTCGTAGGAAGGCTTCTTCACCAGCTCCTTCTCATCGACCTTGATTGAGCCGGAGGCCGAGGGAATCATCCCGATCAACGCCTTAAACAGAGTGGTCTTACCCATCCCGTTTCTTCCAACGATTCCAACAATCTCGCCTTTCGGAGCATCAAAACTGAACTCCGGAATGACGACACTCTGCCCGTAGGCAACCTTCAAATTTTCTACTGCTAACATGGTTCTCTAGTGTCCGATATAGACTTCAATAACTTTTGGATCATTACTGACCCTCTCCATAGATCCCTCCGAGATCACCTGGCCCATGTGCATCACGGTGACTCGGTCAGCGATCTCTCTGACAAATTCCATGTCGTGCTCAATCACAATGACTGAGCGGTCCTTGGAAATTTCTCTGATCAACTCCGCAGTCTTGGTGCGCTCCTTCACGCTCATTCCAGCGACCGGCTCATCGAGCATGATCACCTTAGGCCTCTGCATCAGCAGCATCCCGATCTCGAGCCATTGCTTCTGTCCATGACTCAGAATCCCAGCCTCTTGATCGAGGCATTCATCCAAACCGATCGTTTTCGCCACTGAGAGACAGCGATCCATCACTTCTTCGGTCCTTCTGAATAGAAGGCACCCGAAGACTCCTCGACCTCTTGGATGCGAGAGTTCGAGATTCTCGAACACCGTCAGGTTCTCGTAGATGGAGGGATTCTGGAATTTTCTTCCAATCCCCATCCTGACAATTCGGTATTCTCGCTCACCGCGCAGTTCCTTACCTTGAAAGTTAATCTTCCCTTCTGTCGCTGCAGTTTTGCCGCAAATCAGATCCAGGACGGTTGTTTTACCGGCACCGTTCGGTCCGATAATCACCTGGACCGTGTTGGGGGCTAGATAGAAGTTGAATCCATCAACTGCCTTGAAACCGTCAAAGGAAACTCCAAGATCCTCGACCTCTAATATATTCTGATCACTACTGTCCATCTGACACAGTCTTTGTCGTTTTCTTAGTTGCCATTCCTTTGATTCGCTCAGTCACTGAGGCTGGTATCAGTGAACGAATCCGTGGAAATTTCTCAGCCAAACCGGCGATTCCATTCGGAAAGAACATCACCACCGAGATGAAGGTTCCGCCCATCAGATAGAGCCACGCGTCCGGGTAAGCTTCCGAGAAGGCGGTCTTACCCCAGTTGACTATCAGACAGCCAATGATGGCTCCCATCACTGATAAGCGACCTCCCACCGCGGTGAAGATCACCATCTCAATGGATGGAACAATTCCAATGATCGACGGCGACATGAAGCCGACCTGGAGCACGAACATGGCGCCTCCAATACCGCTCAGCACGGCGGCGAAGGCGAAGACCGAAGTCCTCACAATAGCGACATCATATCCGGAAAATCGAACGCGATCCTCCTGATCTCGAACCGCAACCAGCACCCTGCCCAACCTGGTGTTGATGATATATTTGGCGGCCAAGGCAGTCAGAGCAAGCAGCACAACACAGAGGAAGTAGAGCGTGTACTGGGCATCCTCCGTTCGGATGTCCCATCCTAGCAAGGTCCTCAGGTCGGTAATCCCGTTCCTCCCTCCCGTGTATCCCTGGTTTCCGTCAATACCCAGAGACATGATCAGGGCAAGCGCCTGGGTAATAATTGCGAAGTAGACCCCCCCGACCTTTCGCCGAAACATCGCCCATCCAATGATAAAGGCGACCACTGCCGGCACCACGAAGATCGCCAGAATGGTGAAAGGGAGACTCTTAAACGGCTCCCAGAACCATGGCAAAGCCGTAAGTTGGTTCCAGTCCATAAAGTCTGGGATCCCCGGCGTTGACTGAATTGAAGTTGATTCCGGGTCCGATGCTTCAAGCTTCAGGAACATGGCCATGCAGTAACCTCCCAGCCCGAAGAACACACCTTGTCCCAAGCTGAGGACGCCACAGCGCCCCCACAGCAGAACCAGGCCGATCGCAACAAAGCCGAAGGAGAGATACTTCCCGACCAGATTGAGTCGAAAGACTGGCATCGCCAGCGGAAATATCACCAGAACGAGCACGAGGAAGGCAATGAACCCAATGGCTTCCCCCCGGGTCTTAAACAACGTTTTTAGGAATAATGGCATATCTCTGTTTGTTCAATGTTAGAATCAAAATCAATGGCTTCGAACCTTACTGGGGAACAGCCCCTGGGGACGGATCATGAGGACCACGACGATCACGAGAAGGGTGGCAACCTTGCCTTTAGTTCCCTCAAGGAAGAACTCGAGAATCGATTGAGCCTGGGCAATCCCGAATGCTGAACCGACGGTTCCGAGAAGGCTTGCAGCGCCACCGGAGACAACCACAAGGAAGGCATCCACGATGTAGCGGCTTCCGCTGTCGGGTCCGGTCGATCCGATGGTTGTGAAAGCAGCTCCGGCGATTCCGGCAATGCCACACCCCAGCGCAAACGCGAGGCGATCGACTTTTACCGTGTTGATACCGACGGCACCGCTCATGCTTCGATTCTGGACGGTAGAGCGAAGCTTCAATCCAAAGCGTGATTTATAAATAAAGTAGACGAGTGAGCCTGTAACGATGACCGAAAGCCCCAGGACAAACACTCCGTTGATGGGGATATCGACATCCCCGTAAGTGAACGATCCCATTAGCCAGTCAGGCAATCGAGGAGACACCTCCCTCGCTCCGAAGATGGATCGATAAGTTTGCTGCAGAATCAGGCTGAGCCCCCAGGTCGCCAGGAGCGTATCCAGCGGTCGGTGATAGAGATGCCTGATTAAGAGCCATTCCACAAAAGCGCCCAACAGTCCGCAGACAACGAAGGCGACTAAAATGGTGATTACAAAATAATAGGGCGTAAAAGCGGGGAAAAATTGCTCCGTAATATTGGAGCACAAGTAAACGGTGTAGGCACCGAGAGCCATAAACTCTCCGTGGGCCATATTGATAACACCCATCTGGCCGAAGATTAGGGCCAGACCGAGGCCCATCAACAACAGGACACTAAACAGGCTAAGTCCTGAAAAGCCCTGCATGATAAAAATGCTTTGGAGTTCTTCTGCTGTGTAGTCTCCCATGACTTAATTCTTTCTTTGTTGGTTAGTTGTTGTGTCAGGAGTCACCGGGGGAAGTGAGATATGGCTTCCCCCGGCGCACTTGCGTTAGATCACGTCATCAAGACCTACTGATATCCCTCGGGGAAGGGATCGGGTTCAATCAGCTCAGATTCGTAAAGAACTTCGGCCTGACCGTCTTCACCCCACTGACCAATTCGGAGCTTGCTCCAGAGATGATGGTTCGGATGAATCTTCACATAGCCCTCAGGTGCTGTGGTCAACTCGATATCCGGAGAAACTTCGGCAATCTTATCGATGTCAAAGCTGCCTGCCTTTTCGACGGCTGCTTTCCACAACCAGGGACCAAGGTAAGCTGCTTGGGTCACATCGCCGATCACAGCATCCTCACCGTATTTCTCTTTGAACGCGGCAACGAACGCTTTGTTATTCTCATTGTCGAGGCTCTGGAAATATTTCATCGCAGAGTAGAAGCCCACCAGGTTTTCACCACCGATACCGAGCACCTCATCCTCAGTCACTGAGATAGTAAGGAGCGTCTGCTTCTCTGAAGTAATTCCGGCAGCTTTCAGCTGCTTGTAAAAGGAGACGTTGGATCCACCAACGACAATTGCGTAGATAACGTCAGGCTTCTTCAGTTTGATCTTGTTGATCAAAGAACCAAACTGAGTGTGGCCAAGCGCGTAGTATTCTTCACCGACGACTTTGCCGCCGAGCACGTTCTCAATATGCTTACGAGCAATCTTGTTCGAGGTACGAGGCCAGATGTAGTCAGAACCAATCAGGTAGAATGTCTTGGCGTCTTTCTCTTCAGCGATCCAGTCAAGGCCAGCAATGATCTGCTGAGTGGCCTCCTGTCCCGTGTAGATCACGTTCTTAGATTGCTCAAGCCCCTCGTAGAACGTGGGGTAATAGAGCATTCCATTTTCCTTCTCAAAGACAGGAAGAACCGCTTTTCGTGAAGCGGAAGTCCAGCAACCGAAGACGGTACCCACTTTATCACTCACAAGAAGCTTCTTCGCTTTCTCAGCGAAAGTAGGCCAGTCACTGGCACCGTCTTCTTTGATCACCTCGATCTGGCGCCCAAGGACACCACCCATGGCATTGATCTGGTCAATCGCTAGCTGCTCAGCTTGAATTGAGCCAGTCTCACTGATCGCCATGGTTCCCGTTGCCGAGTGCAACTGCCCCACTGTCACAGTGTCATCCGTAACGGCTAAACCCGTCGTATTCACTTCTTCCGTAGGAGGGCCCGCTAAGAGACCTGCCATCGAAAGTACCATCATCATGAGCGCCACTAAAGGCGCTGCACATTTTCGATATTCGATTCGTTTCATTCTGTTTTACTTTCTGGTTGGTAAAAGAGAGCCCCTATACAAAGGAGCTCTCCCATACATCTTCCGAAGTTGTTCACAGATCTTTCTGTGACCAATTCGAGGTCCCTTCCTTGATTGAGCACGGCAGATGCCAGCATTAATCTTTCAGCAAAAAACTATGCTGAATTGATTTCATCTTTGGTGCTATCTGCCCTGACATAACAACAATAAAGTTTCATCAATTTTGACTTTTGAATCCAGCTTGCACACTTCGTGCTTTATTCCCTGGGAGAACCCGATGCCGACTCCCTCGTCAGATTCAGGAACCATTAACGACGCCAATCCGATTGAATTCCGGAGGCTGCAGATCTTCGTGCAGTCGGCGCGAAGTCTGAGCTTTGCAAAATCAGCAAAACAACTAAACCTCACGCCTTCGGCCGTGAGTCATGCCATCCGGTCACTTGAGGAAGAACTTTCCTGCGTTCTCTTTGAAAGGCACGGCCCAAAGATTATCCTGACCCATGTAGGAAGCCGCGTGCTTCCCATTGCCGAAGATCTGCTTTCACGAACCGAAGGCCTGAGACGAGAGGTATCCCTCTTTGAGACCGAGTCAAACCAACTCAGAATTCGGTTACCCGAGATATTAGCGGCAAACTTGCTACCGAAGATTCTGCCCGATTTTTTCGAATGCTTTCCTTCATTTCATGTCGAGACACAGATCATCGATCATTCCCCAGTCTCTGCGGAGGACACACAGGAAACATCTCCCTCACTTCGGCTGGATCTTGGTTTATCCCCTGAGGAATACACCGAACACCGCAATCTCTTTGACCTGAGATTTGAATTCTATGTGGCTCCGTTTCATCGCCTGGCCTCTTCAACTCTCCGTGAACCTCCTGAACTGCAAGGGGCTCGCTTCCTTGTCCCCCACCACTCATTGATCGAGAGATTGAAGAAACTGAGACTTAACGAGGAACCCACCAAACAACACTGCAACTGGCTGCTTCCCAGCCTGGCCAGCGTTCAGAACCTCGCCGCAGCCGGCGTGGGAGTTGCGCTGTTGACTAGGAACGAAGCCAGTGCGATGGTCGAAGCAGGGACGCTCGTCACTCTCCCCGTCTCAACGCCACCTATCGAAGTCACATGTGCTGCCTATTGGCATTCCAGCAATCCGCCGACGTGGGCCACAGAGGTGCTGCTTAATTTCGCAGCCGACTTAGACGAGATTTAAGGATCAAGATCTCAATCACTATTTGGTTGAAATTATCGAGATCTCCGACGACAGCGATTCCCGAATTTTGATGCCGCTGCGGCGAGCGATAACATCAAGTTCTTTTCTGAACCAATCCTCGTCTGGAATGAACTCACCCGGCATCGCATCGAGCGGGTACTTGCGACAAGATTGAATCCCTAAAGCGGGATTGAGCTTGGTGCTCGTTTCTGAAGACATCCGTTCGAACGCTTTTTCGAGACTCTCGTCATCGGAGTAGAAATCCTCTCCTCCTCCCAGATCTCCAGCAAGATTATTCAACACCCCATTCCTGTAATTCAGAGCTCCCTCTTCACAAACCAACACAATGTCCTGGGTAAAGGGACCACCTCCGAATTTACGATCCACTTTCCCATTTCCCTGACTTTCCGCCTGAGTGCCCCAAGGAAGTGGTGCGAGAAATCCATCAATCACCCCGTTCTCCAGACCGGTCAGCATCATGCCCATCGGCAACATCTTGAAGTCCGGGGTCGCCAGATGATCGTGCCCGGAATTTTGCTGCCACAACTCAATCTGAAGTCGGGAAAAGCTGTGTTTTGCCTCGATTCCAAACGTAAGTTTCACTGATCCCGGGCTTAACCGCCTTGTCCGATTGCGATTCACTTTTTTCATCGCAGAGTGGCTTAATACCAACTCCATCGGGCATGCCCTGAGGACGGCTGGCACCCGCCACCGAATCCGTTGTCCCGGACGAAGCAAAAGATCGACCACGGCTAACTCCCACGGGAGTATCCCACCATCAATTTCACCCTGCATCAGCCCTCGAGTCATAGCTCCATAACTTGAATAGGGGTGACAATCGACCGAATTATTCCGAGCCCATTCCATAAACGGAAGGACTTCTATCGAGGGCAGGTAGCCCACAGAAAGGGTCCGACTGTTCCTAATTTCGATGTTTCTCATTTCAGGAGGTATCGCTTGCGGCTGAATGACTTCACCACTTCCTCAACAAGACACGTTTGGTTAAACAAGCAGCCTTTGTGCCCAAGTTTGTCTCATCATGATAAAAAACTCATGTTGAAAATCTTTCAGCATACCACGCCGCGACTGCGGGCAGCATGCCAATGCCTGAAAAAAGGATGCCAGAAACAGTTCTAGAGTCACCTCTGGCGGAAGAAAACCCAACCCAATTTTCTTTACAACCTACTTACCTCCAACGCTATGAGAGATACCCGGCACCCCTATTTCAGCATTATTCAGCCAGTTGTTCCTCCCCAGCCTCCCAGATCCGATAGCGAATCTCGATACTTTCGGGAGCGTAGATGACCACCGGGAGTCGGCTGTTGTAACGGATCATGATTGATTTTCCAGCAACGAACTTCTCCACTTTCGGCGTTCCAGGCGGAACCCCGACAAGAGTGCTCATAGCGACATCTTTTCCAGTGACCTCGTAAAAGGTATACCCCCATCCCTTGAGCGGGCGGGACTCCAGCGAAACTCCGAGGCGCATCTGGTTCACCCCGTCCGTCTCCATCACCTTGCCTGGAATCAGTTCAAGCTGGAAGTCGACTTCTTCCTCACGAGTCTTCTCAGGAAGGACAATAACATGACGAACCTGTCCCTCATCGGCTTCAGGGAACGCCTTAAGTTCCGGATGCTCAGGAGCGGAGTTGGCTGCCATGGCAAGAGAGGCGACGAGTAAAATAAGGAGGGATTTTTTCATGCTCTAACTTACTACTACCCTCGCCAATCACCCAACCCTGAAGTTGTCAAAATACTGTCAGGCTTGAGAAAACAGAAATACTGAAACGACGAGATTCTGAAAGCTCTAGACTTCCAAACGGTTCTCACCACCGTTTTCATCCATGTGGATCGTGACCGGCCAACCGGGGTGCTGGTTGTCAGGATTGCCATCGGTGGCATCGACGAGAAACTTGAAGCTCTCGCAGAGGTAAGTTTTCTCTTCCGTATCCACCGTAATGAGACCGAACCCACTCGCTTTCTGGTGAGCGAGATCGTAGCGATGTTTCTCGCTTCCCACCTCGGGATTGCCGACGGCGTAGACGTAAACCTTGTTGCCGAATCCATCGAGATACTCACCGGTGTGTTCGCGACCATGGGAAGGACGGTTCTGGTGGCTCATACCTTCGACTTCGTCGGGACGCCACCAGCGAGGGTAACCCGCTGCAATTGCCGGCGTGCAGAAAGACCAGTTCGCGTCGCGCTGTTGGGCCGAGCCATACTGCGTCATCGTGGTGAGGTGCTGGTCACCGTTAATGTGAAGGGCTTTCGACTTGCGGATGATGTCCACGGCCCGGTTGCGCGCCGTCTGCGGCCAGCCACCTGAATCGAGGTCGGCCTTGATGTAACCGTCGTATTTCCCGTGGTGAGTGGCGGCGTTCACAAAAAGCGTCTGGCTCAAGAGGACTTTCATGCTGTGACCACGCCAGTCGTCGCCCCATTCTTCGAGGAACTTCTCCTGCCGTTCTCCGAGCAACTCGAGGCCGGGCACGTCGAGAGCTGCAGTGTCCCAAGTCGGATCATAGACGTGATCAGCACGACCGGTGCCGGTGTCGACACGCTCCGGTCCACTCTTCCACATCCGGTCTCCCAGGATGGCAAAGCTGACACCTCCGTAGACCATGTCGCCGTAGTAAACGCTGATATCCTGCTTCATCGGCGTGTCATCGTAGAGGTCAGGGTGGTGACTCGCGTGCGTCGTGTGGACCACGTTGACCATACCGGGCGGCTGTCGGTAGCCGGCCTTGGAGACTCCGGGAGTCTCGGTATCGAAGGCAGCGCCGCCATCACCCCAGATGTTGCCGTGAAAGACGTCGTGGTCATCCGTCACGCAGATCGTCGGAGCGTTGCGCATGGCGTCACCAAAGGCCCAGCCATGCATGTAGAACTTACGCAGGTAGTTGAGAATGGCAGGACCCTCCTGATCACGAATGATGCCAAAGCCGCCATGGCTTTCGTAGAGCTGGTCACCCGAAAAGAAAAGAAGATCGGGGTCGAGCTTAACCAGGTTGTCGGCTACCGGCTCGTAAGGGAACGCGTAGTCTTTCTGACAGGTCAACCCGCCGATGCGAACAGGGCGACCGACCGGGTTCTGGCGAATTTTACCGGTCCACTCTGCCGGCACTTCGCTGCCGTCCTTGAGCTGCTCGCGGTAGACGAGACGGAACGGTGTGTCCACTTCCTCGTCCCAGTTCGGAAGGCGCCAGGTAGAAACCCAGGCCGCAGGATCAAGCGTTTCGCTGCCCAGTGATTCCCACTGGCCATCGCGCTGCACTTCGAGATCCACCTCGCGGTTGTCTTTTTCACCCACGGGCCCGAGCAGCGCTGAAATCTTCATGACGAAGCCCTCATCGCCGCGGGAATCACTCAAGGTATACATGGACCAGAGAATCGGACCGAAGGCTTGCTCCGGCTTCACGGTGAAGGCATCGCCGCCGGCGCGCCACTCGGTAAACCGGTGACCGTGCACGCCTTCGGTGCGGCCCTTGGCTCCGCTGTACTGACTGACCAATGCGATGTTTCCAATGAGACTGTCGGCCCCGGCCTTCGCCGTCACCTTGCCCAGTTCCTCGGCGCCATCCCAGGAC